>JACLAB010014877.1_pt1 | contig 14955 bp, 10 predicted proteins | sample 8027921 | NCBI WGS metagenome assembly JACLAB01 (sample SAMN15725117, study PRJNA655200) | protist metagenome | isolation source: fluorescence activated cell sorting (FACS) single amplified genomes of... | place: USA: West Boothbay Harbor, Gulf of Maine | collected 2000-07-19 | reverse complement strand
TCCTCGTGGACCGGATCCGCAGCGAGGACGGCGCAAAGGAATATGTTTCTCGACGCTTCTGCGTTTCAAGCGAAATTTACGTGCACCAATGCCATCACCGGTCCGGCGAATTCGTGCGCGTGTACCAAGTGCATCCCGGACGCGAGTTGGCACGCGTTTGTCTCGGATTGCTTAGCGGAAGCGCCGGTAACTGGCGAGTGCACTGAGTGGGCGTCTGGAAAACCGTATGGGACGATGCCGAATTGGGACGTGAGTTTAGTGACGGATATGAGTGGATATACTGGAACTACAGTTCACGGCTTTGCCCATAAAAGTACATTCAACGGCGACATTTCGAAGTGGGACACAGGAAAAGTGACTGATATGGAATATATGTTTTTATCCGCTTCTCCTTCTGCGTTCAACCAAGACATTGGGAGTTGGAACACAGCGCAAGTGACTAATATGTATAGAATGTTTCGTTACGCTTCTGCGTTCAACCAAGACATTGGGAGTTGGAACACAGCGCAAGTGACTATTATGCAAGAAATGTTTCAATACGCTTCCACGTTCAACCACGACATTTCCTCATGGACTGGAACTGCCGCAACGACGGCGCAATCTGCAATGTTTTCCGGCGCAACTGCGTTTCAAGCGAAATTCTCGTGCACCGACGCCGTCACTGGTCCTGCGAGATCGTGTGTATTGAATCAAAGCTAGTTGGTTCGCGCGGAGTGTCCGACCGCCAAAATCGCCAACATGGGTTCAGAGGGTGATTGTTGGTGTCAATATCACGACGGTTCAGTCACGGAAATCGTCGCCACCGGCACGAGCGGTTATATGGCGTGTCTTTTGGCATAAAATCACGTTGTTTTTAAAAACCACCTTTACTTATATACCTTAGAAAAGTATCGTCACGTTTTGGGGCGACGCTGTGGCGAGAGCTCTAAATAGTAAGTGTAGCGATAAAAACGTCTAAATACATGAATCGCTTAAAACTAAACCATCACCTTTGTCATCTCATAGGGAATTAGGCCCTACCGGCCCCGTTTCTCTGTCCATTTTCTGGTCGGTTTCACATTCCACGCTGTTTCCCTCTTGCAGTCTTGCAACTCGCGCTGAAAAAATTCAAAACATCTCTCACTGCTCACCACCCGACAAAAAAGTAAAAACTGACCAATTCCAATTTCTCACACTTCAAAAACCACACAGCGAAAGAACATTGCGCAAAGCAACAACAACAACACGAACACGAACGACAAAAACAACAACATCAAAGAAGAAGAAGAAGAAGAAGAAGAGCAACACTTCTTCGACGAAGACTGCCACGTCGAGCGTTTGTTTGAATTTCATCTTCATAAAAAAATAATGCAAGTCGAAGACGCGTATCCGACCGCAAACGACGGGTTTCAAATCGAGTTCCTCCGATGGGGTGGCGGACGTAATTTTGCGAACAACGCGTCGTCGTCGTCCTCCTCCTCGTCCCCCTCGTCGCGCGCTCCAGAAAACGTCGTGATACTATTGCACGGATGGAGCGGTGGTCCAGAGTATTTTCAATTCTGCATGCAAACGCTGAAACACAACGAAAAGACGTGCTATCTCGCGCCGAGACTGCGAGGCCACGGGTGTAAAGACGACGCGAAAGGCAAATTTCACATCGCGCGTTTGGCAAAAGACGTGCACGACCTCATCCAATGGTTGAAGAAGAAACAGATTTGCACGGAAAATCAACAGTTTTCTTTCGTTGGCACTAGTATGGGCGCGTCAGTTATTTGGTGTTTTGTGGAACTGTTCGGTGAAAGTGAGGTGAAGAATTACACGTTCGTCGATCAAGCGCCATTACAAAACGTTCGAAGCGATTGGTGCCTAGGTTCCACCGGGTGTTTCGACGAAGTGTCGTTGAAAAATTTGCAAAGTGCGGTGCTCAAAGGTCCCGACTTGTCTGAGTTTGCGGATGGTAACGAACGCGCGTGCGTAGCCGAAGGATCTAATTTTAAATGCGAGAAAGAAGTGAAAATGTGCACTTTGAGTTGCAAGCCAGAAGCTTTGGCAGAGCTGATGGCAGACCACACGAATCTGGATTGGCGACCGTTGGTTAGGAGCTTAGAGAAGCCAGCGCTCGTGGCTGTCGGAGAGAAGACGCAAATTTTTCCGTGGAAAGGCGTGGCGTACGTAGGATCTTTGATGAAGAACGCGCAAACGATGGTATGCAAAGACTGCGGGCATTGGTTATATCTAGAACAACCTGGTTTGTTTGGGTTTGCGCTTTCTAACTTTATTTCCACGTCTGAGTCGGGTGAGAGTCAAGGTCCCTCGAACGAAAGCATAGAGGCTGATTTACGAGGCGGCTACGAGTTCTATAAGGACAAATTTTACTTCATAGACGCGAAATCGGTCGACTATCGGTTCGTCGGCGGCTCGCCGGGACACTATAAACTACTGTAACTACTGTGTACTACCACTAATTTTACCCTTGCGCGCCCCGCCCTGTCTCACGGCGTCGCCATCAAAATAATTTCGATCAATTTCTTCTTCTCCATCATCGCCGAGGCGTTCAACAAGTTTCCTAATCTCCAATAATTGATTATGAAAACTAAATCATCGCAATCTAACTCACTCAGTTGCCCAGTCAACTCCTTCTTCTTCATCAAGTACGCCTTCTCGCCCCTTTTCAATTTACCACACCCGCCTGGACCGGCATACGCGATGACTTTCGCCAAAACGTTCTTCATTCCTTCATTTCCCCTCGCTCTTTGTGCCAAGTGCCCCGCGATAGTCGCTTTCCCGTTATCTCTCTCATACAACACCTCATCCTGTTGCCCGTTTAAACGCGTGAGCTCTAACGTCTTTTCGATGACAAACGTATCGTTCGTAAACGCGCTTAAAATCAACGGCGTAGACCCGTCAACGAAATCTTTCACCGCCATATCCAGACGCTCCCCGCGTCGCTCGCATTCGAGAAGCACCATCTCCAGACACTTCATGCTCTCCGCGGACGCTCCGTACACCGCGTAATGCAAACAACAACTCCCGTTCTCATCTCGCGCCAGTAACAGCTCTTTTCTCTTCCTTTCCTCCAAAGCCGCGCTAAAAAAGAGCTCTCCTACCGTCGCTGAGTTGCCTTTTTGCATCTGTTCCATCAAATACGTGCGGCGTTTCCCGCCCCCTCCTTTTCCTCCTCGCGTCGTTGATGATGTTTCGTGTCTCTCTCGTCTCGCCAACGCGTTCGCGTTGGGCATTTTAAGAAGTACTCGCAACGCCGAAGCGTTGTTGCATTCGAAGTAATCATTTTTCCACTTTGACGACGACGATGACATCTTCGTCGAAGATGTCGTCGTCGCTACTGCTGATAACATCTCGTCTCGTCGTCTTTAAATCGTCGTCGCCGTCGTTGGATATTCTCGCGAGATTTTTTACAAATTTTTGTGAGAAAATCCTACACCACTTAAAACACTTAAAACCACACTTTTACTACGAAAAAAGAGAGACATGTCCGGCGAAAGCACGGGAGGTGGCGGCGCCTTTTCCGCCTCGAAGAAACTTTTGTCCTTCTCCGGTCCGTCGTGCATCTGCTGCGCCCCGACCGCGTGGTGGGAACTCGACGAATTTTTGGAAGGAGAAGAAAAAAAGGCATCATCATCATCATCATCATCATCATCGTCAGGGGGCCGCCAACCGCCCTCGATTCTGAACACGTTCACGAAGACAAAAACACCGTTCCAAACGCTTTCTCCGAATCGCATAGGATGGTACATATGCGGTCCAACCGTGTACGATTCCGCGCACATGGGGCACGCGAGAAACTACATCAATTTTGACGTTTTGAGGAGAGTCATGCAGGATTATTTTGGGTATTCGGTTCGGTTCGTGATGAACGTGACCGATATCGACGATAAGATTATTTTGAGAGCGCAGAAACGGAGAGCGGAGTTTGTGATGAGTCGAGCGAAGAAAGCACTGATGAAGGAAGAGAATGAGGCCGTGAAGAATCTCGTCGCGGATATTGAAAAGGCGGTGGAGACGAACGCGCCGCTGAAGGAGTTGTGCGAGAAGGTGGAGGCGTTGAGAGCGAAGGCTTTGGACACGGACGGTTCGATTTTGGATGTTGGAGATGGTTTTTCGAACGATGAAGAGGAGGAGGACGGTTCGTCGTCGTTCACCGCATCGGTGGATGGTGGAAAAGACTGGTCAATTCAGACTGGATATTTGAAGCTCGCGCAATTTTACGAGAAGGAGTTTATGGAGGACATGCGGTTGTTAGGGGTGAAAAATCCAGACTGTTTGACCAGAGTGAGCGAATATACGAAACAAATTGTGGAGTACATAGAAGGTATCATAAAGAACGGCTTTGCTTACGAAAGCAACGGGAGCGTATATTTTGACGTCACGGCGTTTGAAAATAGCGAGAATCATAAGTATGCGAAACTGAAGAAATCGGCTTTGGACGACGTCGAAGCGGCGATGGACGGCGAAGGCGCGTTATTGAAAGCCGAATCAGAAAAGAGGAACGATTTCGATTTTGTGCTTTGGAAGAAATCGAAAAAAGGCGAACCATCGTGGCCGAGTCCGTGGGGAGAAGGCAGACCGGGGTGGCACATCGAGTGTTCTGCGATGTGCTCGGACGTGTTGGGAAAGTACGTGGATGTCAACGGAGGAGGCATAGATTTGAGTTTTCCACACCACGAAAATCAGTTGGCACAAAGCGAGGCACATTATGACATCAAGCAGTGGGTGAACTTCTTCGCGCACAGCGGACATTTGCACATCGACGGTTTGAAAATGTCAAAAAGCTTGAAGAATTTCATAACTATTCGTCAGGCGTTGAAGACATATTCGGCGAGACAATTACGGTTTTTGTTTCTATTACATAATTGGTCGGATCCGATGGAGTTAACGCCAATTATATCCAAAGAGGAAGGTAAAGGAGCAACGTTTAAGCAAATGGATGCCGCTATTGGGGTAGAAAAGACATTCGCAGAGTTTTTTCACTCCGTTAAAGGTGCGTTGAGACGAACAAAGTACGCGTGCGATAAAGATCAAATTTGGCTCCCGTTGGAAAAGAAGCTTTCCGATGCTTTCGATGCGTGCCAAAAGGAAGTCCACGAGAGCTTATTAGATAACATCAACACCTCAAGTGTCATTTCTTCTATGTTAGCAATGGTAAAAGAGTTCAACACGTACTTGGCGTCGGTTGAAAAAGACGCAAACCACGCTTTGCGACCGTTTTTAGTCGAGAGTGTGGCGAAATACGTGACGTACATTTTAAATTGCATGGGAATTTCCGGCGAAGCGAACGCGCCGTTAGGATTTACCGATATCGAAACGGGCATTGAGGGTGATAGAGGTAATGGGACGGCGACAATGAGTGCTGCGACGAGCAATGATACGAAAGAGGAAATTTTAGCGCCAACGTTGGACGCGCTCACGTCCTTCCGCGACGAAATCCGAAGGCTCGCCAAAGGAGAAGAGCTCTCTCCGAGCGCAATCTTGGGTCTCTGCGATCAACTTCGCGACGTCGTCCTTCCAACGATTGGCATCAAACTCGACGACAAACCTGATGGCAACGCTTTATGGAAACTGTACGCCCCGGGCGAGTTGGAAAAAGAACGACAACGCGAGGAGGAAGAAAAAGAGCGCAAACTACTGGCGAAGCAAAAGCTGGCGGAAGAAAAGAAACGAAAGGAAGAGGAGAAGGGGCAAAAAGCGAAAGTTGCGCCTCAAGTGATGTTTAAAATAGGCGAAAATGAAAACATGTACGGGTCCTTTGATTCCGAAACTGGGATGCCTTTAACCATGAAGGACGGATCAGAAGTGACGAAAAGTCAAACGAAAAAGTTGCAAAAACTGTATCAAGCGCAGGTGAAATTGCACGAATCGTATCTAAAATCAGTTCAAGAGAAGATGGGAAACGTGCAAATTTAATTGATATTCTTTTTATGATTCTCATCCGAATGAATGAACAATATGTTATTTATATACACACCTTTCGTTTACTGCTTATGCTGATGCCGCTACAGAATCTCTCTTACTCTCTCTCTCGTTTACTTTTGGTAGTTCAACTTCTTCGCCAACTGCTCGGCTTCGTCCAACAGTCCGCCTAAATGCGCGGTTAAGGCATCACTCCAAAATGTATCCGACGCCGGATCTAATCCAAACGGCGCCAACGCTTCGACGAATCCTTTGGTTCCTCCCGCCGAGAGCAAATCCAACAACTTCTCTTCGAAACCTTCCGGTTGCTTGGCGTATACCCCGTATAAGGCCCCGACGACTAAATCGGCAAACGCGTAAGAGTAGACGTAAAAAGGCACGTTGTGGAAGTGCGAAACGTACGCCCACAAATGCGAAGTGTCTTTGTACGAATCATACACGTCGCCTTCCTCCCCGTAGTAATCAACCATGCACTCCTTCCACGCCTCGGTCATTTCCTCCGGCGTCACTTGGCCGTTTTGTCGTTTTTCGTGCACTTTTGCCTCAAACGCGTCAAACGAGCACTGACGAACGACGGAGTTGATGATATCGTCGCACTTACCCATGATCATTTGTAATCGATCTTGGTCCGACGGAGCTCTCTCCAACAAGTCTCTGAAGACAATCATTTCGCCGAAAATCGACGCCGTTTCAGCCAAGGTGAGAGGAGGGTGATACTGAAGGATACCTTGCTGATAACTCAAAATAAAATGCACGCCGTGTCCGGATTCGTGCGCCAAAGTTGCAACGTCTCTTTGGGTTCCAGTGAAGTTCAACAATTGGAACGGACCACACCCATAGGAGGACGAACAGTACGCGCCGCCTCGTTTTCCATCCGCCGCCGGGACATCGATTCTCTTGCTTTCGACCATGTCGGTGAAATGTTTTGCCATCGTCGGCGAAAACTTCTCGTATCCGTCTTTGCAAATCTGCACCGCTTGTTCCCAGCTGTACGAATCAGACCCGGTGCCGATATCGATAGTCGCGTTGCGATCGGCCCAAGTAAACTCCTCCAACCCTTGGGTCTCTTTCAAAATACCCTTCTTCAATCGATAATACTTCTTGCACAAATCCACGCCAGTCGTTTTCACCGCCGTCAACAAAGAGTCCACGGCTTCATCGGGAACATTATTCGAGACATTTCTTTGCGAACGCAAATTCTTAAACCCTCTCTCCGTGTTTTCGATGTGCCAGCTCCCGGCCACCATGTTCAAACTCAACGCGCACGTTCTCTCAAACTTTACCAATCCTTCGTTCAAAATGTTCATGCACTCCCGCCTCGTCTTCGTGTCTTTACTCGAAGTCATCTTCGCCAACAAAACCTCCATGTTCACCTCCTTCGTTTCTCCGCTCTCGTCGTCTTTCATGGGAAAACGTAAACGACTCAACTCGTTGCCGTAAAATTCAACCACTTGCCTCTTCCCGGCGAAAGCCGATCTCACCGTCAACGCGCGTTCCACCTCTTTGGAAAGATTATACGGTTTCGACCGTCTCTCTTCCTCGATGAACGCTTTATACTTCGTTTTCAACTTTCCGTCGTGTAAAAGGTATTGTTTTTCGACGTCTTCCTCCTCCAAGTTCGCAATCTCCAACGAGAACCACTGTAAAAAATTCCCTTGAAAGGACCCGTACCGTTGCATCAGTTGCGCTTTTCTTTGCTGCATCTTCGCATCTTCCAATCGCGTATCCGACGCCAACGAAACGTACGACAACGCTCTCGTCAACTTAATATCGATTTCCTCAAACATCTCGATCGCTTCCAACAACAAATTATTTTCACCCGCTTTCAACTTCCCCTCGTATTTCGCTTTGAACTCTTTACATTGCGTCTCGATCGCATCCATCTCGCGATCGATTTTACCGTCGTTCGGGGAATCGTACTCGAAGTGTCTCTCGAGTTCCCATCGAGGCTGAGACGCGATTTCTTCCGGCGTCATCGATGATGTTTTTGCTTCTTTTGCACTCGAAGCAGCACCGGCGACTGTTACTGCGCGAGAAGAAGAAGAAGAAGAATACGAGGAGGACGCTTTAAAAAAGCTGAGTTGTTTCGTAAAAGTATTCCGTAAAAGGTGACGATGATGAGAACTCTTTGGTTGTTGTTGTTGTGACGTCAAACACCACCGACGACCGACACCGAAAGAAGATGCGTTTTTGGATGATGATTTCGAGGACGTCGTCGTCGTCGAGAATTGGTTTTGTCCTTTTGGCGCGGAGAAGACGACATTAAAAACCCTCCTCCTCGAAGCAGCGGAGAGAGCAGTTTTCTTCATCGTCGTCGTCTTCAAAGCTTCGTTGTTGAAAGAGGAAGAGGAAGAAGACGACAAAGAGGTGGATGAAATCGCGTGGGGGTTCATGTTCGCTCTTCGTGCGTGTCTCTTTTCTGTCTTTTGGCGAAAAAAAAAAAAGGCGAGAGAGATTTTTACGCGAGAAGACCTTTCTCTCGAGCAAAAAAGTATCAAAAGGACGACGAGCGTTTTTTTTCTCGCTCGAGAGCGAAACCAAATCTCTTCTCAGAAGAAGAGCGGCGCGTTGGTGCGAGACGATGAGAACGAGAAGAAGAAGAAGAAGACGCGATGAAAGGAGTCGTTGTTTTATGCTTTTCGTGGTGGTATTCTCCTCGTCGCTCTTCTTCTTTTTCTTCGACGAAAGCAACGAACGTTTTGTGCGAAGCGCTTTTGCCCCCGGGGAAGATGACTTTGATGATGCGACAAAAATGATTTCTTTCGTCTCGTTCCCGGGGGTGGTTTTGGTGGAGGCTGCGGACGCAGCGCAGGAGGCGGGAAAAAGGAGCACGAGTGGGAGCGCTGCGACTATCAACGAAGGGACGAATTCAATCGTGAATTTCCACCGGCACCACCGAGAGGTGAGGAAACGTTTGCGAGAAAGGAAGATGACGACGAAAGGACAACAAGAGGACCACCGAAAAAAAGTGGATTCTTCTTTGTCTTTGTCTTTGTCTTCTTCGTCGTCGTCGGAGAGGAAAGAGGAGGAGAACAAGAATTTCGAAAACAACGAAAACAATCTAGGCGTGGAAGAAAACGTGGGAAAAGAAGAGGAGACTTCGAACGACGCGAACGTCGTCCTCGTCACCGCCGGGGTCAACAAAGACAAAGACAAAGACAAAGGAAAAAACAAAGAAGCAGAGGAGAACAAAAAATTAACCTCTCTCTTCAAAGAGATCAGCGCGCGACGCAGACAGGAAATCTTAGCCGCGATGACTGATTTTGCAAAGACGGAAGCGGAGAAGAACGGGGAAACGTTCGCGGACGTGCGACCGGAATTGGGCAAGACGCCGGCGGCGCTCGAAGAAGAGAAGAAGATGAAAGAGTACGCGAAAGATCCTTCGCTCGAACGGAAGGTGATGATTGAGAAAATTAAGGAGGAGGATCCGATGAATCCAAACGTACATGCACCAATACGAACGGACGAAGATTCAATCGTTAGAATTGACTACGGGACGTACGATTCGTGCGACACGTGCGAGTTGTGTCATTTAGGAGACGCGCCGGTGGACGGCGTGGAGGTGAATAAGCACCAAGAGATTCGAGGTAATCCAGGCGTGAGCAAAGAGGATATGGAGGATGAAAGTAACACGAAAAAGCCGGTACACTGCAAAGAATGTTACGGGTGCAACGTGCGCCTCTCTCGGATCATAAAACGCGCGGAGTTTAAAGGAAAATCGGTCCAAGTCTTCAGCGGCGCGAGCGGCGCCGCGATTTTGAAAGGGAAAATTTTGAAGAAAGATTTTCTACTCTCCGACGACAACGACTTTAAGAAGAACAACGATGAAGACGACGATAATAAAGACAAAATCAGCGCTGGCGTCAATCACCACGAAGAGTTAGAAGAAGCGGACGCGGAGATGACCGTGTTTGTGAAGGCGTGGTGTAACTTTGGCAAATATGCTCAAACGCCGGACAATCCAAAGTCGGGCGTGCCGTCCAAATGTAGCGATTATGATAAAATTAATTTAAGCAAATACGGAGGTAAATGTCACGTCCAAGGAGGACGATACGGATTCGGAGATTGTAACTTTAAGTTCATCTCTTCTTTGGATAAACTCGCCCACGCGGCGAATTTATCCTCCGTCGTTCCTCGATCTTGGACCGTCGAGGTGAAATCGTTCTTGCCGTGGGACGGCTTCTCCACGGGCGGACACAAATTGCAAAAAGGTGTCAGAGCGCAATTCTACGAGAAAGCCCCGGGCGTGTCTATCGAAGCCGTTCTGGGTACTTTAGATCCGACGGTTAACTTTGGCGCGTTCAAAAATATCTCCCACGATAACGTTATTCGCGCGGCGACGTTTGATTTGCTCTTCTCCGAATCCGACCGCCACGGTCAAAACGTCTTTTTCAGCGACGAAGGCGAAATTACTTTGATCGATAGCGAAGGCGCCTTCGGCGAATCGAACACCATGCTCCTTCCGGGTCATCAAAAATACGAAATCAATCGAATTGGATTCTCGGCCATAGTCGGGTGCGGGCAAAATTGTCCGGGCGAGCCGAAACCGTCGGTCAGCCCGATGGCCACTTTAGATTACCGATGCCACGTCCCTCGCCAATACGTCGGTTTCGAGTTCCCATCCGGCGTGGAACCTTTTTTGAAAAGAATTCAGAGCATGTCCGCAAAATCCGTCGTCGAAGAGTTCAAAATGACCCGAGAAGAACACGCAAATCACTTGAAAAGAACCGTGGACGAAATGCTCTCTCTCGGTTTCGAAGGCGCCATGCTCTCCGCGCTCTCTCGCCAACGAGGCGGAAACGGCTACCCGATCGGCAAATATGGCTTACAATATTGGTACCCAATCACTAAAGCGTGCTGCGGCCTCGAAACGTGCCCGATACACACCACTCGCATGAAAGAAAAGAACATCCGAGACGATCTCGTGACGTTGAAAAAAGACGACCCGGGCGTCGAGGCGACGACGCTCTGGGGCGACCGGTACGAAGCGCACGCGACGACGTCTCCAGAACTCGGATTGGAAAGATTGAAGACGAAGGTTTTGTCCTCCTCCAAATCGTCGGCGTAAAATTGTCTTCATCGTGGTAAAGTTTTTTTAGTTAGTTCGCAGAGAGAGAGAGAATACGAGAGCGACAGCGCAGAGAGCAAAGAGTTGTTGTATACGTTTCACCACCATTTCTTTCTTTCAAAATCTCTTCCTAATTTTTATCCTCATTTTTGTCTCAAAAGCAAAAAAAAGAAGAAAAACAATAGACTGTAATGTTTGGCGCGACAGCTGCGACGACGACCTCTTCTGCCTGCGCTCAAAGCGCGCGACAGAGTTCGAGAGTCCTTTCGTCTTCGCTGACGAGCAGCAGCTCGACGTCGTCGTCGTCGTCGGAATCCTCGTTATTGTTCTCGTCGTTAAGAAATACTCATCGTCACCGGCAGAGGAACGCGTCGTCACCGTCTTCGTCGTCATCATCATCGAAGAAAGGAAATGTGATCTTAACCTCGGCAAAACTGGCATTAATCCCGTCCTATTCCAACCTCCCGCACCCGGCGAAAACGGCGAAAGGCGGCGAAGACGCGTGGTTTATCAAACCGGACGTGAAAGGTGGAGGGGTAATCGGCGTCGCGGACGGGGTTGGTGGATTTGGCGATCAAGGCGTGGACCCGGGGTTGTACGCCAGAGTGTTGGCGTTTGAGTGTTTGAAAGCGCACCAAGTGTCCACGAATCCGTTGTTTGGCGGAAGCGATCCCAAAGCGATGATTTTGCAAGCGCAAAAGGAGACGAAATTACCCGGGGCGTCCACGTTGTGCGTGGTGGAGATTGATAAGAGCGGGCAGTTGCGCGCCGCGAACGTCGGCGATAGCGGGTTTAAGGTTATCCGAGGAGGGGAGGTGGTTTTTGAAAGCACCCCGAGTCAGCATTATTTTAACTGTCCGTTCCAGTTGGGATACATGCCGTTGAGCGCGGACGCGGACGATGCGAACGAGTGCGCGGAGCAGTACTCGTTTAAAGCGATGGAAGGGGACGTCATCGTCGTGGCGAGCGACGGCGTGTTTGATAACGTATTCAACGAAGAGTTGGTCAGAGTGGTCGGGAACAGTTGCAGTCAAGGTTTGTCCTACGAAACGATGGCAAAATGTGCGGAAGACATTGTCCTCGTGTCTAGGGCGCACGCGGAGGATAAGACGTACGCGTCGCCGTATTCTTTGGAGGCGGAGAAGTACGCCAAGGAAACCGGGACGAAAGTGAAAGTGCCGAGCGGCGGCGGCGGCGGTTTGTTTGGAGGATTGAACAAGATGATGGGCAAAGGTGGAGGTGGAGGAGGGAAGATGGACGATATCACGGTAGTGTGTGCGTTCGTCGGACCGACGGCGGAGGCGCAAGGAGAGATTATGAAATCAGTCCAGTTAGCGGCTGGGTTGTACGACGATTTGATGCAAGCGAGGAATAAAGCGAAAGGAGAAGAAGCGAAGACCTTGAGAACGGTACAGTTGAGGAAACAGATGGACGAAGCGTTCGAAGAGTCGAAAGCGAAAGCGGATATGGCGAAAAAGCAGGAAGCGGCGGCGCCGTCGGAGTTTTCGAAGGCGCAAATCGACGCCATGGATTCAGCCACCGTGAGACGGTTGTTGCAAGAGAGAGGCTTGCCGACGAGCGGGAAGTTGGAGCGGTTGAAAGAGCGCTTGGCCGGCGTCAAACGCATGTGAGTGAGAGAGACTGTGTGTGAATAAAAGTGCCTTTTGCTCGTATTTATTATCGTGTCCATTTTGTTTTATATACATATTGGTTTGCACCAGAGTAGTACTAACTTCGCAATAGAGTAGTACTATCTTCGCAATCTCTTCCTTTTGTCATCAAATGATCGTAATGGATCCGCCGTTTATACTCACTTGTTCAAGAAACACAAGGGCAACGGTCGCCGCGTACGTGCCAGAAATCGCCCCAAACGCCTCTGATTCCCCACCCGTCGGTGTGAACTGTCCCAAAACGTTCTGGAGACCACCGCCACCAATAATTTCAGGTCCAATCGGTCCTTGTTGCAGAAGTACACGTCGTCTTCGGCGTTGGCCGTCGCCGCTATCAACACACAAACCATCGCCGTTTTCACATGAAGCCGTATCAGGGCTGTACGAATCTTTCCGAGCGCGAACAGTGTCATTCATAGAAATCGGTTTCACATACTGCGATAGTTCTGTAACGTTGATTGTTGACGATCCATCGTCGCCGCTTTGCGCCTCGACTGATCCATCGCTTTCCGCGCCTCGGATATTTTCGCTTTGAATGGCATTCACGGTATCAACGATTTCTGTAACCGCTCCGACAATTTCAGTCGCGTCATTAATCGCCTCAGCAATCGCCAAGCCTTTGCTCGCAGATCCCGCGATTGCGTTAGCCGTCTCCCACGTAGAAGCAACATCAATCGCAGCATCGTAACCGTGTAAAACGACTTGTCCGGTCCATTCAACTTCACTGGCGACTTCAGCCGCCGTAGTACCGCGACCGGGTTCTGCGACGCCAACAAGTGCAACGATAATTTCAATTTCAATACGAATTTGAGGATCAACGATGGTTTCTTCGAGAAGCGCGAGAAAATTATCTCTGATGGAAATCGGTAACGCATTGGGAAACGAATCAAACCATTCAGTCGTGAGGGCTTCCACGTCGTCGAACGTTACGTTTCCTTTCCTGGCATCGTCACCATTCTCGTCTTCGTCGTTCACAATTTCTTGCAAGCGTCTTCGTTTTTCTTCGTCGTTAAAAAAGGATGGATGCTGGGAGTGGTCGTTTTGTTGTCGCGCCTGATGTCTGTTCAGCGTGTGTTGCGCAGCCGCTTTTTCGAGAAATTTAGGCACCTTGACCCTCTCATGAACGAGAATTTTCTGCACGTTCTCTGGCATCTTTCTCTTCTTCAAATCATCTTTAGTGAGCTGCTGCAACTTCCGTCTTTGGCCAACATTTTCTTCTTCTTCTTCTTCTTCTCCTTTTTGATCGCCTTTATGAAACATCGTCGTGTTCGTACAGTTTGAAAAATCATTCAAACTCTGCGCCGTCTCGCTCGCCATCTCTGTCCCATCGTCATGATAAAACGTCTCGTTGAAATGATAAAACGTTCCGTTTGTATCGCTGTGACACTCCATGAGTTCTTCTTTGAGCTCGTTAAACGGGTTCGGTTTCAAAAACTGCGCAATCGCCGCCGCCGCGTCGCCCGTCACCTCAAAACCAACCCCGAAAAACTGTTCGAGTCCGAACGCTCCGCCTACCACGAACTCGCTCGCCTTTGAGCTCGTAAATATGCTCTCGCCATCAATTACCCATTCGTTTCCGATGGAGCTCGAACTCGACACGCCTTGCGAGTAATCTTGCACGACCCCTGCCGCTAAAGATGCGAACACGTTCGAGAACCGCGTGAGCGCCAACTCCGTGTTCAATACCATTTGAAGAAAGCCAGCGGTTGGATTGTTCAGAGCTGCGTTCTGGATTATGAGAAGCGCAATCCTTAAAATCGTCGTCGGCTGTATGATCGGGTTCCACACGGACGCTCTCGCCATTGGTCCACTTTGTGCAGTCACCCCATCGTTGGTTTCGGTTTCTTCTTGCAACAACGCGCGCCTCGACGACGACGAAGACACCGACGACGACGCCTCGAACAGAGAAGAAAGAAAACTCCCGGGGCTGCTGCTTGCGATATCATCTCGCGAACTTTGGTGGTCGAACGCGACGAGGCAACCGAGAAGCGTCCAAGAGAGCACGAGCGCGAGAAAGATTTGCGATTTGAACAGTTTTGTCGATGGTGAATGAAACATCGTGAAGTCGTATTCGAGCAAGCGTGCGTGCGCGAATGAATGTGTTGTGTTGCTCTCTCTCCGCGTATTTTTTTTTTCAATTGCGTTAAATTTTGCCTCGATTACAACAAGATGTAAAATGTCTCTCTCTTTCTTTCTCTTTCTTTCTTCATCTCTCTCTCTCTCTCTACTCTTTCATCATCCCCACGGGTGGTTTTGGTGATGCATGTGATCTCTCTCTCTCTCTCTCTCTAAACTATAAATACACCTGTC
>JACLAB010013822.1_pt1 | contig 14959 bp, 10 predicted proteins | sample 8027921 | NCBI WGS metagenome assembly JACLAB01 (sample SAMN15725117, study PRJNA655200) | protist metagenome | isolation source: fluorescence activated cell sorting (FACS) single amplified genomes of... | place: USA: West Boothbay Harbor, Gulf of Maine | collected 2000-07-19 | reverse complement strand
TTCACAGACAGTTCTATTTCGCCGAGTCCCTCCTCGAGACAGCTTCCAAATCATTACGCCATTCGTGCGGGTCGGAACTTACCCGACAAGGAATTTCGCTACCTTAGGACCGTTATAGTTACGGCCGCCGTTCACTGGGGCTTCAGTTACCAGCTTTGCTTACGCTAACCGACTTCTTTAACCTTCCAGCACTGGGCAGGCGTCAGCCCCCATACATCGTTTTACAACTTAGCGGAGACCTGTGTTTTTGCTAAACAGTTGCTTGGAACTTGATATTGCAGCCCAATGGGCACTCTTTCTCCCGAAGTTACAGAGTTATTTTGCCGAGTTCCTTAAGGAGGGTTCTCCCGCGCTCCTTGGTATACTCTACCTACCTACCTGTGTCGGTTTAAGGTACAGGTGATTATTACTTAAGGCATTGCGAGCTTTTCTTGGAAGTATGACATCAACTACTTTGATTTAAAATCTTGTATTCGTACCTTAGCTCGGATTATTTTCTCTAACCTTCAACACCTTGTATACTTAAACCAGTAACCAATATCTGGCTAGTCTAGCCTTCTTCGTCCCTCGATACCAGTAATAATCAGTACAGGAATATTAACCTGTTGTCCATCAACTACGCTTTTCAGCCTCATCTTAGGACCTGACTCACCCTCCGTGGACGAGCCTTGCGGAGGAAACCTTAGGTTTTCGGAGCATTGGATTCTCACCAATGTTTTCGCTACTCAATCCGACATTCTCACTTCCATTTCGTCCATACCCGCTTTCGCTAATACTTCAGCCTACAATGGAACGCTCCCCTACCGATATACATTTTGTATATCTCGCAGCTTCGGCGAATTACTTAGTCCCATAAATTTTCGGCGCAGAACTGCTAGACCAGTAAGCTATTACGCACTTTTTAAAGGATTGCTGCTTCTAAGCAAACCTCCTGGTTGTCTAAGCCTTTCCACCACCTTTACCACTTAGTAATTACTTGGGGGCCTTAGCTGGCGATCTGGGCTGTTTCCCTCTTGACTATGAAGCTTATCCCTCGTAGTCTTACTGGTTAGTTGTACACATAGTATTCAGAGTTTGCCTCGATTTGGTACCGAATTACCAGCCCGCACCGAAACAGTGCTTTACCCCTATGCTATAACACTAACCGCTGCACCTAAATACATTTCGGGGAGAACCAGCTAGCTCCGATTTCGATTGGCATTTCACCCCTAACCACAACTCATCCGCTCATTTTTCAACATAAGTCGGTTCGAACCTCCACTTGGTATTACCCAAGTTTCATTCTGGCCATGGTTAGATCAACCGGGTTCGGGTCTATAACTAGTGACGAACGCTCTATTCAAGCTCGCTTTCACTATGGCTCCAGTATCTCTACTTTAACCTGCCACTAACTATAAGTCGCCGGAACATTCTTCAACAGGTACGAAGTCAAACGCTAAGTCGTTCTCCTTCTGATTGTAAGCGTGCAATTTCACGTTCTATTTCACTCCCCTCCCGGGGTTCTTTTCACCTTTCCCTCGCGGTACTATACGCTATCGGACATCCAGGAATATTTAGCCTTACGAGGTGGTCCTCGCAGATTCACACGGGATTCCACGTGCCCCATGCTACTCGGGTATAGATATTTTTAGAAGAAATTTTCGGTTACGAGACTATCACTCCCTATGGTGTAGCTTTCCAACTACTTCACCTAATTTCTAAAGCACAAAAGCGCTAAAGTATGTTTACTTAAATCTTTCTACCCCACAACCCTCTTAAACAAAAAAATTATTTAAAAGTTTAGGCTGTTCCCGTTTCGCTCGCCGCTACTAAGGGAATCGTTTTTACTTTATTTTCCTCTAGGTACTAAGATGTTTCAGTTCCCTAGGTTCGCTCTTAATTACCTATAGATTCAGTAATAAGTTATTGAGTTTCCTCATTCGGATACCTCCGGATCAAAGCTTGCTTCCAGCTCCCCGAAGCGTTTCGCCGGTAGCCACGTCCTTCATCGCTTCTGGATACCAAGGGATCCCTTACACGCCATTAATTTCTTAAGCTAATACAATTTTGGAGGTAAGCGGACTCGAACCGCTGACATCTGCCTTGCAAAGGCAGCGCTCTACCAACTGAGCTATACCCCCATTTGGGCCATTCAGGATTTGAACCTGAGACCTCACCCTTATCAGGGGTGCACTCTAACCAACTGAGCTAATAGCCCTTTAAATCTACTTTTTATTTTGTCATTTAGGAGGTAATCCAGCCGCACCTTCCAGTACGGCTACCTTGTTACGACTTCACCCCAGTCACCAATTCTACCTTAGGTGCCTCCCTCCAAAAGGTTAGGATAACAACTTCGGGTATAACCAGCTCCCATGGTGTGACGGGCGGTGTGTACAAGGCCCGGGAACGGATTCACCGCAGTATAGCTGACCTGCGATTACTAGCGATTCCACCTTCATGTAGGCGAGTTGCAGCCTACAATCTGAACTGAGGATGTGTTTAGAGATTAGCTCGTTCTCGCGAACTGGCAACTTTTTGTCACATCCATTGTAGCACGTGTGTAGCCCAGGACGTAAGGGGCATGATGACTTGACGTCATCCTCACCTTCCTCCGATTTATAATCGGCAGTCTTTCTAGAGATTCAACTAGAAACAAGGGTTGCGCTCGTTGCGGGACTTAACCCAACATCTCACGACACGAGCTGACGACAGCCATGCACCACCTGTGTAAGAGGCCGTAGCACATTCTTCTTTCAAAAAACTTCTCTTCATGTCAAGTCCTGGTAAGGTTCTTCGTGTTGCATCGAATTAAACCACATGCTCCACCGCTTGTGCGGGCCCCCGTCAATTCCTTTGAGTTTCACGCTTGCGCGCATACTTCCCAGGCGGGATACTTAACGCGTTAGCTACGACACTGCATACTATAAAGTACGCAACACCTAGTATCCATCGTTTACAGCTAGGACTACCGGGGTATCTAATCCCGTTTGCTACCCTAGCTTTCGTCTCTGAGTGTCAGTAATGGCCCAGTAAGGTGCCTTCGCTGTTGGTGTTCTTTCCAATATCTACGCATTTCACCGCTCCACTGGAAATTCCCCTTACCTCTACCATACTCAAGATAAATAGTTTCTTTTGCTGTTTTTGGGTTAAGCCCAAAGATTTGACAAAAGACTTATAGATCAACCTGCAGACGCTTTACGCCCAATAATTCCGGATAACACTTGCATCCCCTGTATTACCGCGGCTGCTGGCACAGGGTTAGCCGATGCTTATTCCTCAAGTAACGTCAGATCTTCCTCCTTGAGAAAAGAGGTTTACAACCCGTAGGCAGTCATCCCTCACGCGGTATTGCTCTGTCAGGCTTTCGCCCATTGCAGAAAATTCCTCACTGCTGCCTCCCGTAAGAGTCTGGACCGTGTCTCAGTTCCAATGTGGCTGGCCGTCCTCTCAGACCAACTACTGATCGTCGCCTTGGTAGGCCTTTACCCTACCAACTAGCTAATCAGACGCAAGCTCCTCTTTAGGCGAATAAATTCTTTCACTGTGAAGCATATAGGGTATTAGCAAATATTTCTAAATGTTATCCCCTTCCTAAAGGCAGATTCTTACGTGTTACGCACCCGTTCGCCACTAAAAATTTCTTTTCCGTACGACTTGCATGTGTTAAGCATACCGCTAGCGTTCATCCTGAGCTAGGATCAAACTCTTAATAATGAAATATTTAACTATTTCTATTTTCCTGTATTTATTTGTTTTTCGTTTTTACTTAAAAAGTAGAACTTTATTCATTTACAAACAGTTCTTATTATAGACGAACTACTAGTACTATGTCAAGAGAGAGAAAATTAATTATTGAAATAATAAAAATTTTTTCGAAATTAACAGTTTTAGATTTAGAAAGAGTAAGATTATTCTTAAAAAGTAAAACAAAAATTACTTTGTTTTATATTTGAATAAAAAAAAATATCTGTAATATAATAGATATATAGGAAGTCTTTTTTAAATAAGAATCTTTCCAACACAGACATCTCGAGGAATAAATAATTCAGGTCACAATAAAATATTAGCCCATATTTTTACTCAAAGTTAGTATACACAATTTCAATATAAAATTCTTTTCACCAAGATTTAGATAATTAATACTTATTTATTCAAATTTTTAAATTCATTTGGTTACGTTAACGTAACTTTGATTCAAAAACATTTTCTTTTTTAAAATATGACAATTACAATTGGACAAGTTCAATCGAACAAAGCAGGAGTTTTTGGACTTATTGATGATTGGTTAAAACGTGATCGTTTTGTATTCATCGGATGGTCTGGATTACTTTTATTCCCTTGTGCTTATTTAGCATTAGGAGGGTGGTTAACAGGTATTACTTTTGTTACTTCTTGGTATACTCATGGTTTAGCAAGTTCTTTCTTAGAAGGATGTAACTTCTTAACTGCTGCTGTTTCTTCACCAGCAAACAGTATGGGTCACTCATTATTATTATTATGGGGTCCTGAGGCTCAAGGAAACTTAACATTATGGTTCAAAATTGGTGGACTTTGGGCATTCATTGCTTTACATGGAGCTTTTGGGCTTATTGGATTCTGCTTACGTCAATTCGAAATTGCACGTTTAGTTGGTATTCGTCCATATAATGCATTAGCATTCTCAGGTCCTATTGCTGTTTTCGTTTCAGTTTTCTTATTATACCCGTTAGGGCAAGCAAGCTGGTTCTTCGCACCAAGTTTTGGTGTTGCAGCAATTTTTAGATTCTTATTATTTTTACAAGGTTTCCATAACTGGACTCTAAACCCATTCCATATGATGGGAGTAGCTGGTATTTTAGGTGGAGCTTTACTATGTGCAATTCATGGTGCTACTGTTGAAAACACGTTATTCGAAGATGGTGATGCAGCAAACACATTCCGTGCGTTTACGCCTACACAATCAGAAGAAACTTACTCAATGGTTACAGCAAATAGATTCTGGTCACAAATTTTTGGAGTAGCATTCTCTAACAAACGTTGGTTACACTTCTTTATGTTATTTGTACCAGTTACTGGTTTATGGGCAAGTTCAGTAGGAATTGTTGGATTAGCTTTAAATTTACGTGCATATGATTTCATTTCACAAGAATTAAGAGCTGCAGAAGATCCGGAATTTGAAACATTTTACACAAAAAATATCCTTTTAAATGAAGGAATCCGTATGTGGATGGCTGCACAAGATCAACCACACGAAAACTATATATTCCCAGAGGAGGTACTACCACGTGGAAACGCGCTTTGATGATTTAGAAATTACTACTAGTAAATCGGTTGAGTCTACAGGTTTTGCTTGGTGGGCTGGAAACGCCAGATTAATTAACCTTTCAGGAAAACTTCTTGGAGCACATGTAGCTCATGCAGGATTAATGGTTTTTTGGTGCGGTGCAATGACACTTTTTGAAGTTTCTCACTTTATTCCAGAAAAACCTTTATACGACCAAGGATTCATTTTATTACCTCACTTAGCAACACTAGGTTGGGGTGTTGGGCCAGGTGGTGAAATTACAGATATTTACCCTTACTTTGTTGTAGGTGTACTTCACTTAATTTCATCTGCAGTTTTAGGATTTGGAGGTATTTACCATTCATTATTCGGACCAGATACTTTAGAAACAAACTCTCCTTTATTTGGATATGATTGGCGTGACAAAAATAAAATGACAACTATTTTAGGTATTCATTTATGTTTACTAGGAATCGGTTCATTCTTATTAGTTGCTAAAGCTATGTATCTTGGTGGAGTTTACGATACTTGGGCTCCAGGCGGTGGGGACGTTCGTTTAATTAAGAACCCTACATTAAATCCATTCGTAATCTTTAGTTATGTTTTAAAATCACCTTTTGGTGGTGATGGTTGGATTATTTCAATCAATAATATGGAAGACTTAGTTGGTGGACATATTTGGGTTGGTGTTCTTTGCCTTACTGGTGGTATTTGGCACATTTTAACTAAACCTTTCGCTTGGGCACGTCGTGCTTTCGTTTGGTCTGGTGAAGCATACTTATCTTACAGTTTAGCTGCATTAGCTGCTATGGGTATCACAGCATCAGTTTTTGTTTGGTACAATAACACTGCTTATCCTAGTGAATTTTTCGGTCCTACAGGGCCTGAAGCGTCACAAGCACAAGCTTTTACTTTCTTAGTTCGTGACCAACGTTTAGGAGCTAATGTTGCATCTGCACAAGGTCCTACAGGTCTAGGTAAATACTTAATGCGCTCACCAAGTGGAGAAATTATCTTTGGTGGTGAAACAATGCGTTTCTGGGATTTACGTGCACCTTGGTTAGAACCATTACGTGGACCAAATGGATTAGATATCAATAAAATTAGAAATGATATTCAACCATGGCAAGAACGTAGAGCAGCTGAATACATGACACACGCGCCTTTAGGTTCGTTAAACTCAGTTGGTGGAGTAGCTACAGAAATTAACTCAGTTAACTACGTGTCTCCTCGTTCATGGCTAACTTGTTCTCATTGGATTCTTGGATTCTTCTTATTAGTTGGACACTGGTGGCATGCAGGTCGTGCTCGTGCAGCTGCAGCAGGATTCGAAAAAGGAATTAACCGTGAAACAGAACCGACATTACAATTAAGACCAATTGACTAAATTTATTTAGTATTTGATTTTAACCTTTTTTATCAGGAATAAAAATATTCCTGATAAAAAACAAAAATTTTTAACAAATTTAATTATTTTAAACACATGAAAAACGGACGTTTTCCAATTTCAAAAAGTTTCTTTGTAATATTTTTCATAACAACCCTACTAACAGAAGAGACTCAGGCAATAGAAACTGGTGAAATATTATTTAAAAATAATTGCAGTGTTTGTCACCTTGGAGGAAATAATATAATAATTCCTGAGAAAAATTTAAAAGGTAAAACATTAGAAGCAAATGGTATGAACTCTGTAAGTGCAATTAGCTATCAAATTTTAAATGGAAAAAATGGTATGCCTGCATTTGGTGGACGATTACAAGAAACTGAAATTAAAGAAATCGCAACCTATGTTTTAAAAGAAGCTTCTACAAATTTTGAAAATTAATTAAAAAATTACCAAAAAAAGAACAAATATATTATGCTCTAGTTATAAGGGTGATTAGCTCAGTGGTAGAGCATCTGCCTTACAAGCAGAGGGTCACTGGTTCAAATCCAGTATCGCCCAGTTATATAACTAACAATTTGAATGGGCTCATCGTCTAAGGGATTAGGACGGAAACCTTCTAAGTTTCTAATGTAGGTTCGAATCCTACTGAGCTCAATTAACATTAAATTTCAGAATCTGAAAAAATTTCGTTAAATACAGTTTCAACTTTTTCTCCTGAATTAATTGATTCCATAGGATCTCTACGACATCTATGGCGTAAACAAAGTGTAACAGTTCTTCTAATATCCTCTAGAGTTACTTCAGTACGTTTTTCAAAAGCTGCTAATGCTTTTGCTGATCGCGTAACTACTAAATCTCCACGTAAACCTTCAACCTGTAATTGACTACAAACCTGTGAAATTTTTAGTTGAAATTCTTTACTAATTTTAACTTGTGGTAATAAAGCTGTTGCATTTGAAAGACGATCTTGAATACTATACTGTTCAGCTTCGTATTTTTCGAACCACGTTTCAGGTGATTTATCAAAGCTAATTCGTTCTTCTACAATTCGAACACGGGAATCTGGATCACTAATTGTTCTGATTTCTGCATGCATTCCAAAACGATCTAATAATTGAGGTCTTAATTCACCTTCTTCTGGATTTCCAGAACCTACAAGAATAAATTTCGCTGGGTGCTTGATTGAGATACCTTCACGTTCAACAGTATTCCAGCCCGAAGCTGCAGAATCTAATAAAACATCAACTAAATGGTCATCTAATAAATTGATTTCATCAACATATAAAAGTCCTCGATTTGCTCGTGCTAATAAACCAGGTTCAAAAGTACTCGACCCACCAGAAAGAACTTCTTTTAAATTAATTGTTCCACAAACACGATCTTCTGTTGCCCCTAATGGTAATTCAACCATAGGAATTTTAATCGCTTCTGTTTCATACGTATCTTCTAGACCAATTGGACTAGTGTTAAAAGGATCATTTTTAATAATTTCAATATCAGGTAAAAGATCGGCTAACGCACGGATTGTAGTAGATTTTCCTGTTCCACGATCGCCCATAATCATTACACCACCAATTTTAGGGTCAATGACATTTAATTGTAACGCTAATTTCATTTCTTCTTGCCCAATAATCGCAGCAAAAGGAAAGTTATTTAAGTTTTTTACAGTTGACATAAGAGTTGCATAAAGTAATATAAAAAGGAAATATTATACGTTTTGGTATAACGAAAGACCTAAACGAATTGTAAAGGTTAAAAGAATAAGTGCTATAAAAAGGGCAGAATAAAGATTAAATTCTGTAATCATAGTTTCCTCTCGTTGTTGTTTACTTCTTTATTATAACATTTCTCTTTAAAAAATTTGTATTTTCTAAAGAAACTAGTATAAAAGTAAACTTTAAGTTAGAATTATAATATAATCTATAAAGACATACTATAAATAAAAAAAAAATATGATTGATGTAATTAGTTTAGGGTGGGCTTCTTTAATGTTAGTCTTTTCTATGTCATTAGCTTTAGTTGTTTGGGGAAGAAACGGTTTTTAAAAAAATTAATTTAAAAAAGAAAAAACATTATGCTAGGAGAAATTTTAACAACAGCAGCAACTTGTTTTGCTATTACAATTTTTGGATTAGCTTTAGGATTTGTATTCTTACAAGTTCAAGCAAATACATAAAAAATAACAACTTTAAAAAGTTGTTCGAGGTTTAAAGTGATTGAATCAAGTAGTACATTAAATATAATTTTAACACTTAATAGTTTGCTAACAATTGGCTTAATTTTAAATCAAAATGAAAGCGCAAAGGATTCATCTATTAGTCAAAATTCAAGTTCGATAACAAACCCTTTTGAATCTTTAACTTGGATTTGTTTATTTGCCCAATTAATTCTTTTATTATTGAAATTTAAATTTAATGATATTTAAAATTAAAACAATAATAAAAATTTTTAAGGTTTTATGATTTCAAAACTTAAACTTATTCTACTTTGCCCTGTCCCAGAAGATCAAAAGCCAATTAGTGAATATATTGGGTTAAAAGAAAATCCACTTACAAACTGGACGACATTATCTCCAAAAAATTATAATGCAAAGATTTTTTCCATATTTTGTTCTATCTTTACTTTAGTATCCACATTGACATTTTTCGAGAAAATATTTTTTGGAGATTGGATAATTGCTAATTTAATTATTACAACTACGCTACTTATTACTTTTTATTTTGTACTAATATGGCGATGGAGTGAAATTAAAAAACGCTTAAACCAATCACGATTATTTTATGAGGAAGCATCTTGGTATGACGGTCAAATTTGGGAAAAACCTTTTATAATATTAAAAAATGATAGGTTACTTATGGATCAAAAAGTAAGTCCTGTAATTCGTCGTTTAATAAAAACACAAATATTTTTAATCTACTTAAATATCTTGCTGTTAATTTTAAGTTAATAAGAAAGAGTAGATTTTTTCAAAGAAAAGTTCTATAATTACATAAGTGATGGCGGGGTAGAGCAGCTTGGTAGCTCGTCGGGCTCATAACCCGAAGGTCAGTGGTTCGAATCCATTCTCCGCTAGAATAAACAAGCACATTTTGAAGAAGAATAATTATAAATTAATTAATAAATTAATCTGAGTTAATTAACTATGTCAGAAGCAACAAATTACTTTCCAGAATTTGGTGGAAGCACAGGTGGTTGGTTACAAGCCGCAGAAACAGAAGAAAAATACGTAATGACATGGGTCAACAATCGTAATAAACCTGCACAAGAAGATAACATTTTTGAAATGCCTACTGGTGGTGCAGCAATTATGAAAAGTGGACCAAATTTAGTTTATTTCGCAAGAAAAGAACAGTGTCTTGCATTAGGAAAACAACTTCGTACGTCTTTTAAGATTAATGATTACAGAGTATTTAGACTTCTTCCAAGCGGAGAAATCCAATTTATTCATCCTAAAGATGGTGTGTTCCCTGAAAAGGTAAATGAAGGAAGAGTTGCCGTTGGAAAACGTGAATTTTCAATCGGAAAAAATCCAAATCCAGCTTCAGTTAAATTTACGGGTACAGCTTCATTTGAAGCATAACAATTTTAATTACCAAGAATAAAATTCTTGGTAATTTGGAGAAATGGCAGAGTGGTCGATTGCGTCTGACTTGAAATCAGATGAACTTAACCGGTTCCGTGAGTTCGAATCTCACTTTCTCCTTATTAAACGAAAGATTACAAGACGAAAAATATTATGGTTTGCCAATGTTAATTAATGTTAACAATATTAAAAATGGAAATTATTATCTAATGCTAGCTCCTTATAAAAGTAACGTTCAAATACTAGGTTTAGAACAATAAAATAGATTAAAACTGGGCCGAATAGGATTTGAACCTATGTAGACATTACGCCAATGGATTTACAATCCATCTCCTTTAACCACTCGGACACCGACCCTTAATTCTTAGTATAAAATTTTTTATAGAATTTATCAATACTATTTAAAAATTTACGAAAAAAAATAAACTTATAATAAACGTTATCTAATACCTCATATCAAACTTGAACCCGATATGTGGTTGGATAGTAAATTAGTTATTTTAAAAGTAATTTGACATATGGTTACAACTCCACAAGAACAAGAAGCTAAAAAAATCAAAAAAGCACAAGTCCTTGTTGATTTAGATGTAGTTGAAACAAGTTTCGAAAAATGGGCAAAACCTGGACATTTTTCAAGAACCTTAGCAAAGGGTCCTAAAACCACTACGTGGATTTGGAATCTACACGCCGATGCGCACGATTTTGATATGCAAACAAAATCATTAGAAGATGTTTCAAGAAAAATTTTCAGTGCCCATTTTGGTCAACTAGCAATTATTTTCCTTTGGATTAGTGGAATGCATTTCCACGGCGCATATTTTTCCAACTATACTGCATGGTTAACAAATCCTTTACAGATTAAACCTAGTGCACAAACAGTTTATCCTATCGTTGGACAGGAAATTTTAAATGCCGATGTAGGAGGAAATTTCCAAGGTATTCAAATAACTTCTGGATTTTTCCAAATTTGGCGTGCAGAAGGCGTAACAACACAACTACAATTATATTGTATTGCTTTAGGAGCACTTGCAATGTCAGGTATTATGTTATTCGCTGGATGGTTCCACTATCACAAAGCAGCTCCAAAATTAGAATGGTTCCAAAATGCTGAATCAATGTTAAATCACCATCTTTCAGGATTACTTGGTTTAGGTTCATTATCATGGGCGGGACACGAAATTCATATTGGAAACCCAATCAATAAATTATTAGATTCAGGAATGGATCCTAAAGATCTTCCAGATCCACACGAACTTTTAATTAACCGTGAGTTTATGGCAAGTCTTTATCCCTCCTTTAATGAAGGATTAACACCATTTTTTACACTAAATTGGTCTAAATACTCAGATATTTTAACTTTCAAAGGTGGATTAAATCCAACAACGGCAAGTTTATGGTTAACTGATGTAGCACACCACCATTTAGCAATTGCGGTATTATTTATTATTGCTGGTCATATGTACCGTACTAATTTCGGTATTGGACATAGTATGAAAGAAATTTTAGAAGCACATCGCGGACCTTTTACAGGAAATGGTCATAAAGGCTTATTTGAAGTGTTAACAACATCTTGGCATGCTCAATTAGCAATTAATTTAGCAATGGTAGGATCACTTTCAATTATTATTGCACACCATATGTATGCAATGCCTCCTTATCCTTACATTGCAATTGATTATCCAACACAACTTTCTTTATTTACCCACCATATGTGGATTGGGGCATTTTGTATAGTTGGTGGAGCTGCGCATGGTTCAATCTTTATGGTTAGAGATTATGATGCAACATTAAATTATAATAATTTACTTGATCGTGTAATTCGTCACCGTGACGCAATTATTTCGCATTTAAATTGGGTTTGTATTTTCTTAGGTTTCCATAGTTTTGGACTATATATTCATAACGATACTATGCAAGCACTAGGAAGACCACAAGATATGTTTTCTGATAAAGCGATTTCATTACAACCTATTTTTGCTCAATGGATTCAAGGAATGCATTCGGCAGCACCAGGAACAACGTCACCAAATTCTTTAGCAACAGCTAGTTATATTTTTGGAGGCGACCCCGTTGTTCTAGGTTCTAAAATCGCTTTAGTACCAATGAAACTAGGTACTGCAGATTTCATGGTTCATCATATTCATGCATTTACAATTCACGTAACAGCTTTAATTTTATTTAAAGGTTTACTTTACGCTCGTAATTCACGTTTAATTCCAGATAAATCAAACTTAGGATTTAGATTCCCTTGTGATGGTCCTGGGCGTGGTGGAACATGTCAAGTTTCTGGTTGGGATCACGTATTCTTAGGTTTATTTTGGATGTACAACTCAATTTCTATCGTAATTTTCCACTTTAGTTGGAAAATGCAATCTGATATTTGGGGTTCTGTAACACCAGAAGGTGCAATTTCACATATTACAGGTGGAAATTTTGCCACAAGCGCAACAACAATTAACGGTTGGTTAAGAGATTTTCTTTGGTCACAAGCATCACAAGTTATTCAATCATATGGTTCTGCATTATCAGCTTATGGGTTAATTTTCTTAGGAGCACATTTTATTTGGGCATTTAGTTTAATGTTCTTATTTAGTGGACGTGGTTATTGGCAAGAATTAATTGAATCTATTGTTTGGGCTCACAACAAATTAAAAGTAGCTCCAGCAATTCAACCAAGAGCATTAAGTATTACTCAAGGTCGTGCTGTTGGTTTAGCACATTATTTACTTGGTGGTATTGGAACAACTTGGGCATTCTTCTTAGCAAGAATTATTTCAGTAAGTTAAATATCCTAATTTTTAAAAAGTTAGAAAAATATCAAGTTACAGATTTTGTTTTAAAAAACGTTAAGATAAATCTTATTAAAAAATATATATATTAAAGTTGAGGAGTTTTATACATGGCAACAAGATTCCCTAAGTTTAGTCAAGTACTTAGCGAAGATCCAACTACACGACGTATTTGGTTCAGTATTGCAACCGCTCATGACTTAGAAAGTCATGATGATGTTTCAGAAGAAGCATTATATCAAAAAATTTTTGCCTCTCATTTTGGACATTTAGCAATTATTTTTCTTTGGACAGCAGGAAATTTATTCCACGTAGCATGGCAAGGAAACTTTGAACAATGGATTTTAAACCCATTAAAAGTAAAACCTATTGCCCATGGGATTTGGGATCCACATTTTGGTGAATCAGCATTGAAAGCTTTTACGCGTGGTGGTGTAATCTACCCTGTAAACATTGCATTATCTGGTGTTTACCAATGGTGGTACACAATTGGTATGCGTACAAATCAAGATTTATATGTTGGTTCTGTAGGCTTATTATTTTTATCATTATTACTTTTACAAGCCGGTTGGTTACATTTACAACCACAGTTTAAACCAAGTATTGCATGGTTTAAAAATAACGAATCTAGATTAAATCATCATTTATCGGGATTATTTGGATTTAGTTCATTAGCTTGGACAGGTCATTTAGTTCACGTAGCAATTCCTGAATCAAGGGGAATTCATGTTGGTTGGGATAACTTTACAACAGTTTTACCGCATCCTGCAGGATTAACCCCTTTCTTTTCTGGTAATTGGAGTGCGTACGCTGAAAACCCTGACACAGCGAATCATATTTACAATAGCTTAGAAGGTGCTGGTACTGCAATTTTAACATTTAAAGGCGGTTTTCACCCGCAAACTCAATCTTTATGGTTAACTGATATTGCACATCATCATTTAGCAATTGCAGTATTATTTATTGTTGCTGGACATATGTACCGTACTAATTTTGGTATCGGACATAGTATGAAAGAAATTTTAGAAGCACATCGTCCACCTAGTGGAAGATTAGGAAGAGGTCACGTTGGATTATACGATACAATTACGAACTCTTTACACATGCAACTTGGGTTAGCATTAGCGGCTTTAGGGGTAATTACGTCATTAGTTGCACAACATATTTATGCTTTAAACCCTTACGCATTCTTATCTCGCGATTATGCTACTGAAGCAGCACTTTATACACATCATCAATATATTGCAGGATTCTTAATGGTAGGAGCATTTGCCCACGGAGCAATTTTCTTCGTGCGTGATTATGATCCAGAAGCAAATAAAGATAACGTATTAGCACGAATGTTAGACCATAAAGAAGCAATTATCTCACATTTAAGTTGGGTTTCATTATTCTTAGGTTTCCACACATTAGGTTTATACGTACATAACGATGTTGTAGTTGCATTTGGGCAACCGGAAAAACAAATTTTAGTTGAACCCGTATTTGCGCAATTTATTCAAGCCGCATCAGGTAAAACTATTTACGGATTTGATACTTTATTATCTTCACAAAGTAGCGCAGCAGTTTCTGCAAGCGAACAACTTTGGTTACCTAATTGGTTAGAAGCGATTAATAATAATAAAAATTCTTTATTCTTAACTGTTGGTCCTGGTGATTTCTTAGTACACCATGCTATTGCACTAGGTTTACATACAACTACATTAATTTTAGTAAAAGGTGCTTTAGATGCTCGTGGATCTAAATTAATGCCAGATAAAAAAGATTTCGGCTACAGTTTCCCTTGTGATGGGCCTGGACGTGGTGGTACATGTGATATTTCTGCATGGGACGCTTTCTACTTAGCAATGTTCTGGATGCTAAATACAATTGGTTGGACTACGTTCTACTGGCATTGGAAACACATTTCATTATGGCTAGGAAACCCAGCTCAATTTGATGAATCATCGAATTATATT
>JACLAB010013082.1_pt1 | contig 14989 bp, 10 predicted proteins | sample 8027921 | NCBI WGS metagenome assembly JACLAB01 (sample SAMN15725117, study PRJNA655200) | protist metagenome | isolation source: fluorescence activated cell sorting (FACS) single amplified genomes of... | place: USA: West Boothbay Harbor, Gulf of Maine | collected 2000-07-19 | reverse complement strand
TTCGCGTGAGGTTTCGGAGACGTGTCGTTTCGTTCGCGTTGGCGCTTTTTTTTTCTTTTCGCGCGACGAGGGTAACCATTCTCGTTGTTCCCGTCACAACATCCAATCGCGACGCGTCGCTCTCTTCCTCCTCCGCGTCTCGTTCGCGGCGTTCTTAATCGGCGTTCTCGAAGGATTTGACGTCGGGCACGTCGTCGCCGTCGGCGCCGTACTGCGCGGCGATCTTCTTGAGGTTCGCGAGGTTGTCGGGCCCGAGCTGGTTGATGATGCCGGGGAGCAAATCCTGGAGCTTCTTCGTGGACGAAGGCCCGGACACCACGTACGTGTTCGCCGCGATGCTCGCCTTCACCGTGGGGTTGGTGTAGTGGATCACCGAATCCTCCTGGAAGATGTTCACCTCCTCGATGCCGGGGATCTGCTGCACGCCCAGACGCTTGACGGTGTTATCCAGGCGCTTGTCGTCGTTAGACGTGGTCTTGTGCACAGCCTTGTGCTTACTGCGCGTTTTCGCGAACGAGCAGAGAACGAGAGCGTGGAGACGGTCAGTCGCGCGATCGTGTGGGAAGACGGAGTGCCATCGCGTCGCTCGAACGTCTCCGGAACCGGCGCACGGCGCGCGGCGCGAGACCCCGCGCGCGGATCGAACGGCGCGGTCGGCTCAATCAGGACGTGGCGCATCGAGCGCGCGTCTCGCCGGTCGCGTGTGTCCATCCGCTCGACGACCCCGCGCGTCCGCGACACGGGCTGTCGCGCGAAGAAAATCGCGCTCGCTATCCCCGAGATGCCCTAGTGGCGGAAAGACGGTGTACGTACCGGCGCATGGTACCCTTGCCACCCATGCGGACGGAGCCCGCGAGCTTCTTGAGCTTCTCAACGTCCATGGTAACTTCCTGCGAGAGTGCGTGGGTCAGAGGACGCGCGGTCAGTCGGGGTGCTCGAGCGCTGAAGGGTCACGCGTCCGTCTCCGGAGGCGCGCTCGCCATCGCGTCCCGCAATCCACTCGCTGCGCGATGCGAGTTTTCCGCGTCAGGGTTTTGGTCCGCGACGACACGCACCTGTGACTCCGAGGGTGTCTGACGAGACGAGTGACCCGAAGGGAAGACTCGTGGGCCTGCACGTGACGTGCGGCGTCGCGCGTGCGAAAGAGGCGGAGGACGTGGGCGCCGAACGCCCCAACTCCGGTAGACCTCGAGTCAGTTATTATGAAACTCGGTCGGTTGGGCAGTGTAATAATAATAACGCGGACGCAGGCATTCTTCCTGCGTCGTGGGAAGAGTGCATAAATAAAGTCGCCTTTTCGGACGCGAGCGCGGCGAACGACGATTCGCGCGCGCGCGTATGATGTCGTGGCTTTTCTTACAAGGAACCGTGAGACATACGAACGTCGTGTGTCGGGTCCACGCGCGCGGAGCCTGGCGGCGCACTCTTCGAAGACTAATCGCGCCTATAAGGTCCGCCGCGGCGGAACGGCGCTCGTCTCCGTTTGTTTTGTTGGTTCACCCGCGGCCGCGTCCGCGCCCGCCGCCGAACCCTCGGCCGCCGCCCCGACCTCCCGCGAAGCCGCCTCGGCCGCCGCCGCGGCCTCCCGCGAAGCCGCCTCGGCCGCCGCCTCGGCCGCCACCGCGGCCGCCGCCTCGGCCGCCGCCTCTGCCGCCGCGGCCGCGGCCGCCGCCGCCGCGGCCGCCGCCGCCGCCCTTCTCCGGCAAGAAGCGCTCCATGGGCAGCAGCTTGTCGGGCGAGATGTGAAACGCGTCGCCTTTCGCGTACGAGGTGGCGACGATGCCCTCCGCCATCTTGATCGTGAACATCGAGGCGTTGATCGGGCCGAAGATCTCCTCCACCTTTCCCACCTGGGTCTTGTTCTCCAGGAATATGGGGCCGTTGAAGTAGGGCACCTGAGCGAGAAACGGTCGCGAGAACGGTTTAGGTCGCGACGAGATTTGTCAGAAAAACACGCACGGACGCACGCGAAACGAAACGAACGAAACCGCGTTGTGAACGTGCGCGATTTCGCGCTCGTCGCGAAGCGAAAGCGGGGGGGTTCGCTCGAGCGTCTCTCGACGTACCTTGGCGTTCGTGAGCTTGCACACAGCCTCACCCTCGCAGGCGTGCATGAACGTGCCCACCTCTGCGCGCGTTCGGGGGTTCAGTCGGGCGGGACCGTGGTCAGTGGAGGCGAGAGCGAGGAAAGGGCGGGGCAGATTTCACACGAGCACCGCCGCTCTTGACTAGGGTAAACCAACAATTTCGACGGGCGGGAATGAGCGGGGCATCGCTCGACGCGTCCGCCGACCGGTCGGAACGCGCGCGAGGAAAGCGAAGGAGAAAGAGTGGCACGCACCCACGACCGTATCCGGAGGTCCTTCGTCGAAGCCGCCTCTGCCTCCCCTGCCGCCGCGGCCGCCGAAACCGCGGCCACCCGGGGATCCTCGGCCCCCGAACCCACGCCCGCCGCCCCCGAATCCTCTGCCCGCGGGAGGTCTCATGGTCTTGTCGGCGTGCCGGTCGTGGGTCCTGTGTGAGTCTCTTCGGAGAGCGCGAGCGAGTCGCGAAGTTTCCTGGGAGACGCGAGGCGTGCGAGCGCGCGCGTCGGTGTGCGCGCCGCACGCCAGGGGAGGGCAAGCGCACCACCGACGTTTTCGCGAGGAAGAGGGCTGACTGATAGCAGTTAGGGCTGCTGGTATCGGCGAAGAGCGCCGCCGGGTGACTTTTCGCAGGCGCGGACACGGTCGCGCCTAACGAGACACGCGCACAGATCGCCGCGCGGACGCGCAGCGCGAGGCGATTTCCCACCGCGGATCGTCCCTGCTCGTGCCCCCGCCCTCCGGTCAAACAGCACCGGTCGAACACACGCGTCAAAGCGTCCCCGACGTCGCGCGCGCTTCGCCCGATCGGCTAAAGGTCCCAAGCAAACGCAACCATGGTGCGTGCACGGCCGCCGGGCGCGCGCGCCGCAGCTGCAGGCTCGCGACGCGCCTCGGGCGATCGCGACGCACCGCGTCGTCACGAACGCGCGCGTATCGTCCAAACGCGCGCCTCGATCGAACGTCACCCGCACGCGCGCCTTCTCGCCCGCGCCCGCGAGGAGCACGTAGGGTTGCTCGGCGAAGCGCGCCCGATCGGTTGGCGTCGCCGCGTGAATGCGTCGAGCGCTTTTTTTCACCTCAACCCGGGGGGCGTCGCCGCGCGATCGACGATCGATCGCGTCGGTGCGTCATCTCGCGTGGTCTGCTGACGCCGATTCCTGTTTCTTCCGTCGTTCGATCGCAGGCGCCCGGCGACTGCCGCATGTACGAGCCCCCGTTCCCCGAGGTGGACGAGGTGGTGATGGTGCAGGTCAAGTCGATCGCGGAGATGGGCGCGTACGTGCAGCTCCTGGAGTACAACGGCATCGAGGGGATGATTCTGCTCTCCGAGCTGACGCGCCGGCGCATCCGCTCCGTGAGCAAGCTCATCAAAGTCGGCCGAGTCGAGCCCGTGATGGTGCTGCGAGTGGACAAGGAAAAAGGGTACATCGACCTCTCGAAGCGCCGCGTGAGCCCGGAGGATGTCGCCGCCGCCGAGGAGAAGTACAACAAAAGCAAGATGGTGCACTCCATCTTGCGGCACGTCGCGGAGACGACGCCCGGGAACACGCTGCAGGAGCTGTACGAGCACATGGCCTGGCCGCTGTACAAAACGCACGGCCACTGCTTCGAGGCGTTCAAGCGCATGGTGTCTGATCCGGATGCGATCCTCGACGCGTTGCGGCGCCCGGACGGCTCTCCGGCGGTGGACGCGGCGGTGAAGGAAGCGCTCGTGAAGGACATCCGCCGGCGCATGACCCCGCAGCCGCTGAAGGTGCGCGCGGACGTCGAGCTGACGTGCTTCGCGTACGACGGCGTGATGCACATCAAGGACGCGATGCGCGCGGCGCTGGCGAAGAGCGGGAACCCCGAGGAGGGCGGCATCAAAATCGCCGTGAGCCTCGTCGCGTCGCCTCTGTACGTCGTGACGTGCTCCACCCTGGACAAGGACGCCGGCGTCGCGCTGGTGGACGAGGCGGTGGCGGCGGCGGCGGCGGCGCTCGAGAAGGCGGGTGGCAAGGTGGTGATCAAGGAAGCCGCGCGCGCGGTGAGCGAGCGCGACGACCGCCTGCTGGCGGAGAAGATGGAGAAGCTGCGGACGGCGCAGGAGGAGGAGGACAGCGACTCGGGGAGCGAGGACGAGACCATGGGCGACGTCGACGCCTCCAAGCTCGGCGGCGCGCTCACTATGTGAGGGACAACAGGGACCACGAACCGGGACGGGAGCGGGACGGTATCGCGAGTGACGAACGGTCGAATCCATCTTTCCGGCGCGTGAATACACGTGAATACTACACCTTCTCAATACCACCGCCGTACTCGCGCGCGCGTCGTTTGAACCTCACCTACTTCTTCGCCGCGGCGGGCGGCTCCTGCAGGAACTTGTCGAGCTGCTGCTTGAGCTGCTTGTTGGCACGGTTCAGGAACGCCGTCTCCTCGGCGTGCTTGGTCTCCTCGCGCGCCCTGCGCTCAGCCTCGCGCGTCTCGATCGCCTCGCACTTCGCGCGCCACTCCGCCTCCCGCCGCTCCAGGTCGGCGATCTTCTTCGCCTGCGCGTCGACCGTCTCCGCCATCTCGGATTTGCCCTGCTCCGTCTGCAGCGCCTTGCGCATCCCGAACGCCACGCTGCTCTCGTACAGCGTCTGGTACGCCATGATGGACATCCGCAGCTCGTCCCGGACGCGCAGCAGCAGCAAGCCGCGCTCGGCACAGGTCACGGTGACCTGGCGGATGAGCTCGTCGAAGCACTGCGCGTACAGCTCCTCGCGAACCGGACATATGCCCGTCTCGCGCGCCTGCCGTTCGTTCAACAACGCATCCAGCCTCTCCTGCAGCGTGATGACGTCCATGCGCGTGGCGGGCGCGGACGTCACGCGCTGCACCCACAACGCGGCGCTGTCCTCGAACTCGCGCGGAGGCAGGATGGCGTTCAAAATGTCCTCCGTCTGCTTCGCGGAAGCCGTGGCGCTCGGGTTCTTTCCGGACGCGCCGAGCGCGGATTTCTGTTCGAGGATGGAACGCGTTCGAGGCGTGGATGGAAGGAAACGAGGGTCGAATCCGCGGAGGGAAAGGGGCACGGAGGGGTCAGGCGCTTTCGCGGTTAGGGTCGGGCGCTTTCACGGACCGCGCGTGGACCGAGCGCGGTTCGACGGCCGGCGCGTCGACTGACCGGCGAGCCCGCTCGGTTTGGCTCGTCCTTCCCGCGAGCCCGACGCGGGGAAGGTCTCCGATCGAGGCTTCCCGATGGGATGCCAAATTAAGCGACGACCGCGCGCGTTGTTGGCGTTTCGCCGGGACGCCCTCCTCCGGAGAACGGCGCGTTCGCCCGCGACGCGACCTACCTTGGTGCTTTTCGGGATGCGCGCGTCTTTCGTCGTGGTGATCTGCGGGTGGTGAGGGGGAGGGGACGGTCAGAGACCACACGTCAGAGGCGGACGCGCCGCGCGAGCGCCGCGGAAGGCACGGGGACGCGACGCGAAGTCGTTCGCGGAGAGAACGCCGGGGGCGTCCGATTGGGCGCGCGGAGAGAACGGAGACGCACCATGATGGGCGACTCATACTTCACGAGCGTGTCCACGGGAGGGATCGGCATGGCGCCCGGTCTACTGCGCCGAAAGCGAACCGCGCGCCGCTCCTTGTCCCAGTCGAGAGCGCGTGTCCCCACGCAAACAGCGCTTGGAAAGTCGGAACGGAAAGCACTCTTGAGCTTTCGCTTTCTCTCGTCTCGAGTGCCACTCTGCCATTCTGTCTTTTCGACTGGAAATCTTCACGTGCGTCGCAGGGCGAACCGGCGAAGAGTCGTGGTGCTCGTATGGGCTTTTACCTTGAGCTGCTGTTTGACCTTCACCTTTGCCTCTCCGATGACGGTGTGCGCGCGCGGCGAGCGCGTCACAGCCCAGCGCGCTGCGCTGATCCGTGTCGTTGCGCGACAGGGTCCGGATCACGCGCCGAGTGTTTCGAGTTCGTAAGCGCGACGCGCCCGGGCGGCGGGGCGGCGCTCGAGCGCGGACGCTGCGGGCGAGGCGAGCGCGTCGCCGATCGTTCGTGGCGGGGTGAGCATCATGGCGGACTTGCTCGACAGCCCGCACGCGGTGCTGGACGGCCAGGTACGAGACCACGCCATGCGAATGACGCGATCGAGAGAGTTTCACGCGTGCATCGCTCGCGCGATGACCGGACGCGCGCGCGCCGTTCGCCGCGGGACGGCGTTCGCCTCGACCCGCGTCTCGACCCGTCCCCTCCCCGTTTCCCCACCACGTCGGCAAAGCGCGCGTCTCTGATTCTCGAAAACGCGCGTACTGACGCGCTTCGTTCGACGCGCTTCATCTCCGCGCTCGGTACGAAACCCGCGGTTTACAGATCGAGCAGCTCCTGTCGGGCGTGATCGTGTCCAAGGCGGAGGTGAAGAAAATATGCGAGGCGGCGAAGGAGGCGCTGGCGGCGGAGGCGAACGTCGTCGCCGTCAAGGCGCCGGTGACCGTCGTCGGGGACATCCACGGCCAGTTCGCGGATCTGGTGGAGATGTTCGCCATCGGCGGCGCCGCGCCCGGGACGAATTACCTGTTCCTCGGGGACTACGTCGACCGCGGGTACGACTCGGTGGAGACGGTGTGCACGGTGCTGGCGCTGAAGGCCAGGTGGCCGTCGCGCGTGACTCTGCTGCGAGGCAACCACGAGTCGCGGCAGATCACGCAGGTGTACGGGTTCTACGACGAGTGCCTGCGCAAATACGGCGACGCCGACGTGTGGCGACACATCACGGACGCGTTCGACCACCTGCCGCTCGCGGCCGTCGTGGAAAACCAGATCTTTTGCCCGCACGGCGGTCTGAGCCCCAGCCTGGACACGCTGGAGCACGTGCGCGAGCTGGACCGGACGCAGGAGGTGCCGCACGAGGGCCCGATGTGCGACCTGCTGTGGAGCGACCCGGATGACCGGTGCGGGTGGGGCATCTCGCCGCGCGGCGCGGGGTACACGTTCGGGCAGGACATCTCGGAGCAGTTCAACCGCGCCAACGGGCTGAACCTGATCGCGCGGGCGCACCAGCTGGTGCAGGAAGGGTACGAGTGGGCGCACGACAAGGCGGTGGTGACCGTCTTCAGCGCGCCCAACTACTGCTACCGGTGCGGGAACCAAGGCGCTATCATGGAGGTGGACGAGCACATGAACCGCGAGTTTCTGCAGTACGAGCAGTTCAGACGGGTGGTGAACCCGGAGGAACGGCGGCGACGCGCGAAGATGCCGGACTACTTCTTGTGAAAACGCGTGTACAGTTGGGAGAACCTTCGCCGGTTCTCCCAAAAAGACGCGCGCTGTTGTTTTTTTGGGAGGTTCGTCCGTTCGCGTCAAAAACGAATATCCCGACGACGCGCGCGTAGAGTACGGTACCGCCTACGTTACAAAAGAACGTTTGTAAAAAGAAACGACCCCCCGGTAACGGTTTAACGGTTCACTCCGCCAGGCTCGGCATGGCCGAGCCGTACCCCGCGATGGCACGGACCGCCCCCACGTCCGGCTCGTCCCCGAGCTCCTCGGGCGTGCGCACGACCCCGTCCGCGCCCATCACCGCCGTGGTCGGGTTGTACCCCTCGTTGTAGTTGTCGCACCCCAAGTCCCGGAGCGCGGCGGTGGCGACGTCCGCGCACGCCGCCGGGTGGTTTTTCTTCGCGCTCCGCAGCGACGCCTCCGCCGTCGTCGCGAGTGCGGCCGCGCGCAACTCGGGGTTCCGCACCACGGCGTTGCGAAAAAACATGCACGCCTGGCGCTGGAGCCCGGCGTGCGAGGCGCCCACCGCGCCGGCCATCGCCTCGGCGACAATCTCAAACGCGTTCGCCGAAGCGCACGCCGTCGCCGCCTCCGGGCGTTTCAGGCACGCCGCCGCGAGGGCGCCCACGCACTGCTCCGTCGCCGCCAAGCACGCCGAGGGAGTATTGATGTCCTCAACGTCAAAACCCTCCTGCGCCTTCCTCGCCATGGACACGAACGAGGCAGGCAAGGCGGCGACGGCGCCAATCTCAGACAGAATGCGCTCGGCTTGCGCGCGCGCGCCGGGGTCCGGCGCCTTCGCCGTCGCCGCGCGCTCGGCGAAGACGCGCGCGCAGTGCGCCAGCGCGGCGATCCCGTCGAGTCGCAAGATGAGCCCCTTGACGGCGTCGGAGCCGGCGAGCTGCCGCACGAGCTGCGCGCACGCCTTGGTGCACCGCGCGGAGCCCGTCGCGGGCCCGCGCAGCAAACGCAGCGCCGTGATCAACCCGCCGCGGTCCGCGGTTTCGCGGCATATATCGTCGTTCACGGCGACGTGTCGCGTCGCGGCGGCGAGCTGCTGCGCGAGGCGCAGGTCGACGTTCTCCGCGGCCGCTTCGCGCGCCAGCGCCGCGCACAGCGCCGTCGCGGCGCCCGCCTTGGCGAGCGCGCGCGCGTGCGCGAACGCGCCCGACGCGGGCTCGCGCGGGTCGTCCCCGGTGGTCAGCGCGCGAATCGCCGAGCACGCCTCGCGCGTCGCCGTTCGCGCGCTCGCCGCGAGCGCCTCCTTCTCAGCACCACCGTCTTCCTCACCGTACGCGTCGTGCCCGGGTCCCTCGCGCACCACGTACGCCGCGCCCGACAGGAGGGTGGCGGACGGGCCCAACGTGGCGTCCGCCGCGGGAACGGGCGCGGCGGCGTCGGCGGGGGAAGCGGCTTCGGCTTCGCGCAGAATCACCACCAGGCACGTCTCCGCCTCCGCCTTGACGAACGCGCCTTTGTTCGCCTCGCATTTGTCGGCAGCCGCGGCGACCGCCTTGGCGAACGCGGCCATGCATCGCAGTCTGTCGTCCGCCGTCCCCGCGGCGGCGCACGCGGGCCAGGCGGCTCGCGCCATCTCCATCGGAAACTTGAGCGCGGCGAACGTCTGCTTCGCCTCATCCGCGCCGAGCACGACCGCGAGGAGGTCCAGGGCGTTCGTCAAGAGCACCGCGCGGGTGGCGCGTCCCATCTGCGATTCCACCTCGTCCGAAATCGTCGCGGCGTTCATGACGTTTAGGTGCGCGGCTTGCACCGCGCCCGCGCCCGTCGCCGCCGCGCCCCAGCCGGGGATGTTCCAGCCCGATATCGAGACGCGCAGGCCCATGGTGCAGGCTTCGACTTTCCCCCGTTTCTCGACCGAGCCCGGATCTTTCGCGACATCCTCTACGGCTTTCACGAACCTCTCCGTCGGTACGACCACGGGGTGCTCGCCGCGTCCCTCGGGGCCGGCGTAGGACTTGTCGATCTCGCTCAAGTCGACGTTTTGCAACTCGAACTCCTTCACCGCGTCCGCGACCGCCTCGTCGGGCTCGAGGTCGAAGTCGTCAATGTTCTCCTGCACAGCCTCGTCGAACGTCTCTTGCGAGATGCGCCGCGGTGGGCCTTTCGCCGCTTTCACGGCCATGGCGTCCGGAGGTGAGAGGGGGCGCCGGACAGGCGCGCGTCTGTCTGTCGCGCGATCGTCGTCGTGGAAAAGCGGAAGACGAAACGAGTTGACCGATGTTTTTGTCCGTTGCGACTTGCGAAAACCGAACCGTCTGCACGTTTGAAAACACTTTTAATCATCCGTCATCCGCGCTCGGGCGTCACTACCACGCGCGCTTCACGCACACCCCCACACCTACCTCACTACTCACATCATGTCTGGCAAGGGCGCTAAGGGCCTCTCCGGCAAGGGCCTCTCCGGCAAGGGCGCCAAGGGCACCATGAAGGGCGGCGACAAGAAGAAGCCCACCTCCCGCTCCGTCAAGGCCGGCCTCCAGTTCCCCGTCGGCCGCATCCACAGGTTCCTCAAGGTACGCTCCGCGTGCGTATCTTCGCGGTATCGACGTCGCTCGATGCCGCGAACCCCGCGTTCGTAACGCTGCGCGCGTTTCAAGGCGTCCCACGTGGGCGACGCATCGACTCTCGCCTCGGCGCGCTGCGCGTCGCTCGCCGCGTCGCGTGAAATTTGAAATGCCCCACCCATCCGTCTTTCTCCACGGTCGCATTTTGGTCCTTCCGACGGACCCCTGACCTCCGCTCCTCCCCTCGCGACCGTTCCTGCAGAACCGCGCCGCCTCCGGCGGCCGCGTCGGTGCCACCGCCGCCGTGTACTCCGCCGCCATCCTCGGTACGTCGCCTCTCCGCCCCGCACGCGCGCGTCTCCGGCGCTTCTTCAAACCATCCGACGACGGTTCGAGAGTCGTTGCTTCCAAGAGGATTCGCGGATGTGCGGTCGCTCACCTCTCTCTCCCGCTCTCGCGCACCGCAGAATACCTCACCGCCGAGGTTCTCGAGCTCGCCGGCAACGCCTCCAAGGATCTCAAGGTGCGTCCCGTCGACATCGCCGCTCGCGCCGCCCGCCCGCGCCGCTTACCGGCACGTTTCCGTTCGGGGTCGCGGACGCGTCCGGTCGACAGACCGCCGGGACGCGTTTTGAATCCGTTCGAAAAACGTTTTTCTGTCCGTTTCTTTCTCGCGACGAAAAACCGCGACGACGACGCGTTCTGACCGACGCCTCCGCCCGCTCGATCCGAAAACCCACAGGTCAAGCGCATCACGCCCCGCCACCTCCAGCTCGCCATCCGCGGTGACGAGGAGCTCGACACCCTGATCAAGGCGACCATCGCCGGTGGTGGTGTGATCCCCCACATCCACAAGTCGCTCATCAACAAGACCACCAAGAAGTCCGATTAAACGTCGAGACGGAGACGCGTACCTCGCTTTCGACGTTTGCCCGAAAGCGAACTCGAAAGCGGGCTTGAAAGCGCGAGTCTGCGCCGCGAGGCGTTCGCGCGCCTCTCTCGTTCGCCCGAAAGCGAACGAGAAAGACGCGCGGCCCATACGCGCGCGCGACCGCCCTGGGAACCGCGAGCTTCTGCTCGTATGAGCGAAGAGTCTCGCGCGCCGACGCGTCGGGTAACGACGTACGCACGCGAAAAAAAAAAAAACGCGCCGCGCCGCGGGGGCGCGCGCGAAGAATGACGCGTCGGATGACAAACATGTAAATGAAAAACCTATGCGTTTACCGTATATACCATCCTCCGAACGTCGTGTTGTCGTGTCGCGCGCGGGAGCCCTCGCTTTCGAATCTCGAAGCTCTTCTTCTCGAGTGTGATGTGAAAAGAAATAATCAAAATCACGCGTCCCTGGCGCGTTTCTTTGCGGATTCCCTCGAGCCCTTCCCGGCGCGGAATTCGCCGACGCGCCGTTTGCGCGCTTCGGCGCGTTTCCGCGCCTTGGCCATCTTCGCGCGCGCCGCGCGCTCGGGGTCCGTCACCGCCTCCAGCGCCTTGCGCTTGCGCCGCGCGTCCCGGCGTCCGGCGACGCGCGCGCGGGTCTCGGCGGCGGCGCGCGAGAACAAGTCGCCGGGCATGGCGCTTCGCAAGACGTCCAAAACCTCGCCGGCGAGCGCGCGGTGCGTCGGATCGACGCCCTGCACCGCGTCGTCCGCGCACAGCGCCGCCGGGAGCACGAGCGGCGCGGCGACGCTCGGGTTCTTCTCGAAACCGCCGTTCTTCGAAAGACTGGAGGCGAGCGCGGCGGTCCACTTGAGCGCGCCCGCGCGCGCGTCGCCGACGCCGCCCGCGCCAACCTTGCCGAGCCGGCGGAACAGCCAAGGAAAAGGCGGGCGGATTCCGTGTTTTTTTTGGTCAGAAGCGCGTTCCGCCGAGATTCCGTCGCGTACGAACGTCGTTCGTACGTCCTCGTCCTCGTCCTCGTCCTCGTCCTCGTCCTCGTCCTCGTCCTCGTCCTCGTCGGTGGTGGCTCGCGCGGCGTCCTCTTCCTGCTCCGCCGCGCGCCTCGCGTCGTCGGACGGCGCGGCGTGGAGAAGCGCCGCCGAGGCGAACGTGAGGTTCTTCACCGTCTGCTCGGCGAGGCCCCGCTCGAGTTCGGCGGCGCCGGCGCCCGCGCCCTGCTCGAGGACGGCGACGCTCGCGCGCGCCACCGCCTCGAGCGAAATCGGGCGCGGTCGAATCGCCGCCGCCGTCGAGGAGACCGCCGCCGTCTCCGCCGCCATCGCCGCGCCGTGCGCGGCGAGGTAGCGCCCGACGACGCGCGCCGCCGCCTGCTGCACCCACTGGTGCCTGTGCGCGAGCAGCGCCTGCGCGGCGCGCCAAGGCGCGTCCGGGTGGTCGTTTTCCGCGGAAACGTCGTTTCGAGCGACGTCGTTTGCGTAAACGACGTACGCGTCGTCCGTCGGGCCGATAACGCTCTCGAGCGCCTTGGGACACGCTGCGCTCATCTTCTCCACCAAAAGCAACGCGTGGTACGCCGTCTGCCACCCGACGGCGACGTCGTCGTCGTCTCCCTCGGCGGCGCCGCGCGCGGGGTCGTGCGCCTCCAGGATCGCGACGATCCGGGGACGCGCCGCGCGCGTCGCCGCCGACGCCGCCGCCGGCGCCGCCGACGTCGCGATCCCGAGCGTCTGCATCGCCGCGCGCGCCAGCCGCGGATCCGAGTTTATCGTATCGTCGCCCGCGCCGTCGAGCCAGCGCACGCACAGCGCGAGGAGCTTCGCGACGACGCCGCGAACGTCGGCGGCGCGGTCGTCGCCGACGCGCTTCAGGAGCGCGTGGAGTGCCTCGCCCGCGCCCGCGCGGCACGCCGCGTCCTCGTCCGCGCCGAGCCGCGCGACGAGCGGCACGAACAGAAACGGCGCGTGCGTCGCGACCACTTCTTTCGGGAACCGCGTGGCCAGGTCACGCACCGCGCCGAGCGCGCTGAGCCGTCCGCTCGCGTACTGGTACTCCAGGTTCGCTGCCAGCGCGTCGATGTGCTGCCGCAGCCGCCGCTCGCCGAGCGGGTAATCCAGCAGGAACTGAACGAGCGCCTGCGCGCACAGCGCCCTCGTTTCCGCGGCGCCCGCGCGCACGACCAGCGAGGAGACGGTCTTCATGACGTCGTACACCTCGGGCAGGAGCGGTCGGCGCGCCAGCACGGCGCGCATCAAGGAAAACGTCGTGCTCCTGTGCCCTTCCCGCTGGTCGGCTTCGAGGTCGCCGAAGCAGAACGTCACCAGGAACCGGAACTGCGCCTCCGTGGGCGTGAACCCGCCGTGTCGCTTCAGGAGGTTGTTCAGAAGCTTCATGCAGTCCTGCGCGAGCGGGTCGCCGGGCCGAGGACACGCGCGCATGGTCGCCATCACGCGCCGCGCCAGCGCGCCGGTGGCGACGTCGAACGCGCCGAGCCGCATCGTCGAGAGCTGCGCCAGGCACCGCGTCGCCAGCGGAGGCGCCGCGGCGTGCGGCGAGCTCAGGCACCGGACCATCAAAGGCACGATACCCTCCAGAATCGCGCGCCTCTGCTTGGATAACCCAGCCGCGGGAGCGGAAGAACCACTCTGGCCACGCTCGTCGTCCTCCTTCGGGTCCTTCTCTTCGCCGTCGTTGTCGTCGTTCCCGTCTTCGCGCTGTCCCCCCTTCCCGCCGACGCCCTTCTCGCCGGACATCTTGCGCAGCAGCGCTCGGAGCAGGCTGAGCGCGAACACGACGAGGATCTCGAAGTTGGGAGGCACATCCTCGGCGGACCCGGCGAGCGCGGCGATGCCCGTGGGTTCCTTTCCGCCGAGTGTCTGCGCGTGGTGGTCGTCGTCGTCGTCGCCGTACTTCGCCTTCTTGTACCGGTCGCCGGCTTTCGGGCCGGCGTCCTCCGCGACGAACCGATCCGAGCCGGGGGCGGGGAGCTTGATCAGGTACCTGTGCGTGTTCGTGTAGGCGTTTCACGGAGGAAAAGGGGGGTTAACGCGCCGTCGAACACGTGCCGAACACGCGCTCGCGCGCGCGAACGCATCGTCGACGCGAAAGCGTCGTCGACGCGAAAAAGGCTTCGCGAAAAAGTGTTCCGCCCGTCGAGGCTCACCGCGCTCACGACAACCTCCAGAGGTCCAAGCGAAGCGCGCGGGAATCTCGAGGCGAGTGATGTACTCAGTGTGTAGGGACGTCAATCGCGCACTGACGGCGTGATCCGTACGGAGAATGAACTGAGACGAAGAGACGTTCGAGACTTGGCGAAACCCCGCGAAACCCCGCGACGAGAGACGAGCGCCTCTCGTCGGAGAAGGAGAAAAACCCAGTCTCGCAAAAACCCGAAAGAAAGAAAAAAGAAAAAAGAAAAAGACGCACCATCCGTTTTCCCAGACCCGGTTTCCTTTTTCCTTCACCCCCCGCGCGGCTTCGCCCAGCGTCGTCTCCTCGAGCTTCCCCGCGCGCTCCGTCGCGGCGAGCCGCTCGTCGCGCGTCACGCCGTCGTTGATCACCGAGTACACCAGCACCAGCGTGGCTTCCGGGGCGAGCCGCGGGTTCGAAAGGACACCCTTCGCGACGGCTTGGAGGTAGGCGTCCATCTTCGCGCGCAACCGAGGATGAGACGCCGCGTGAAGCCTCTTCGTGACGGGCGCGAGCAGTTTCGGGAGCGCATCCGGCATCGTGCAGGACGACGCCAGAAGCGTCAGGCACTCGTGCGCGCGCGAACGCCGCGCCTCCTTGTACGCGCCGCGAATGGCAGCCACCTCCTCGCGCTCCTGCGCCGCGCGCCCGAACACGTCCGCGTCCAAGACGGGCACGATCTCCTCCAGCGCGTCGTCCACGTCCTCGGGGTCGGCTCCGTCCTCGACGCCGATCGTCGCGTCGAGGATGGAGTGAAGCGTCGCGCCCAGCACGTGCACCATGAACCCGCGGTCCAGTCTCGTCGTGAGCAGCGACACGATGGACGGGAGGTGCGCAGCGCCGAGCCCCGCGCTCGCGGAGGCGAGCGCGGCGCGCGCGCTGTCGCGCACGCCCTGCGCGCGCGACCGCAGGCAGTTGGCCATCTTCCCCAGCACGCGGTGTATGTCGTGCTCGAGGTCGCGCGCGGGGAGGAGCCGGAGCACCGCCACCGTCGCGGCGGCTGCGGCGGGTCGGACCGTCCCGCCCTTGCCCTCGTTGTCCTCGACGACC
>JACLAB010013575.1_pt1 | contig 15003 bp, 7 predicted proteins | sample 8027921 | NCBI WGS metagenome assembly JACLAB01 (sample SAMN15725117, study PRJNA655200) | protist metagenome | isolation source: fluorescence activated cell sorting (FACS) single amplified genomes of... | place: USA: West Boothbay Harbor, Gulf of Maine | collected 2000-07-19 | reverse complement strand
AACACCTCCCACGGGTAATTTAAGCGTAATATCTGAAGCTCAAAGGATGGCCCCTGAGTTTCAAAAGCTTTTTGCCAGCGCAATGGACAGCGAAGCGCGGGCCGCGGACCTTGAAGAACAGAAGCGTTTATCGCAGGCTCAAATACTTTTTGACATAGCTCAAACGGCTCTGGCCGCTGGAGCGCCTACGGCTACCCCGATGTCGGCTGCGGAGCGCATAGCTGGCGCTGTGGGTCAGACACAACTTTTTGACAAAGTGGGACAACGGTCCGCGGGTCTTTTGCAGGCTAAACAAGCGCAGGCTGCGGAAGATCGTCAGTTGCGTATGGCTGGTTTGCAAGCAGGCTTGGGTCAGGCTCAGGCGGAAGCAAAATTTAGACAGGAGTTGGAGTTGGCGCAGGCTACAAAGGCCAATGCTAAAGAAGCTACTGTTAATGGTGTTCCACTTTCAATTTACAACGAGCTTCCTACTAATGAAAAACGCATCATATTAGGGGTTGAAGATAAAGCGCCCGCAACCATTAAGGGTGTGCCTTTTGAATTCTTTAACAAAATGTCGGAAGCAGACCAATCAAGGCTTATATTGGGAGACCCACAGGGCGTTAACGGCGTTCCAAGGGACATCTATGACCAGCTTGGAGAAACGGCCCAACAAGCCATTCTTGGTGCTGCCGAATCCGTAAAAGGCGTTCCAATGTCTGTTTACGAAACTTTGACCAAAGACCAAAAAGATCGGCTTCTTCTTGGAGACCCTCAAGGTGTTAATGGCGTTCCAAGAGATATCTTTAACGACCTTTCTCAACTTGCAAAGAACAAAGTCTTGGGAACTGGTGACGATCCTATTAAAGGTCTTCCAAGAGCCGTTTTTGACACATTAAGTAAAACAGATCAAAACCGCTTTATTTTGGGCGATCCTCAAGGGGTTAAAGGCGTTCCACGGGATATTTTTGATAAGTTACCAGAGGACGCTCAAGCTCTTATCGTTGATCCGGCGGCTCAATCTGCGCTTGAGGTCGAGGTTACTATAGCCAAAGAACAACGCGCCGTCGAACGAGCGGACTTTGTTTATGGTCGAGATCGTGCTGACGAACTGGCCGACATAGCGGCTGCAACGGAGCGGGCAATCGCGACTGAACAACGCCAGTTAGATCGTGATTTGACTAAAGAAGAGCGCGACCAGATTACTTGGGAAACTAGGAACACCATAACCACTCAAAACGATCTTGATAGGTTAGTATTTGCTCAAGGTCTTAGCGACGCAAGTCAGATAAGTGCCGAGGATCGCGCAGCCATCGTTAATCAAAACAACTTCGAACGAGACCAAGCCGCACAAGTTGCAAAAGAAAATAGGGCGGTTGCTAACCGCGACACTATTGATTTGCGTGAAATTAACGGTGAGCTCGTTCGAGTTGACACTCTTACCGGAGAGACTGAGGTTATCTTCGGTGAGCCTAAAGTCCCCGATTACTCGCCAGCGCAGGTTACTCTTCCAAACGCCGATGGCGTACCTGTAACGACCGTGATCGACATTACAAGCCCGCAGGGTAAGGCTTTGATAGATCAAGTTAACGCTGCAAATGCCGCGGCCCCCGGCTCTGCTTCTTATCAGAAGGTTCCGACAGCGAGCACCGCGGTCCGCGGCTTTCTTGTTCCGGGTGAGGGTGTATTTACTTCTTACGACGGTAAAACATACGTTGATGAGACGGGTAATGCTAAACCGCTTCCGGGTGGTGCCTTTGAGGTATCTAGCACGATTGCTTATGAAGTTGCTAAGAACGAGAAAATGGCGGCTGGCGCACAAGCTCAATTGGACGCTTTGGATGCCGAGCTTCTTAAAGGTATGACTAAGATAGATGGTTCGCCCCTTTCCAGAGCGGACATGGCCGAAGTTAAAGACGCATTTGCTGCGGCTCGCAAAGGCACAGGTTTCTGGTCAAAAGTATATGCCGGAATTGACGCTGTTGCTGGCGGCTTGGCTCCGGGAGCCTTTGGCGAACTATTTAAAGACACTACTGATGCCCGTCAGTTTGTAAAAATGATTCGCGTTATGGGTCGTTCTGCTCTTGCTTCCTCGCCGAGATTTGCGGTTGCGGACTTACAAACAACCGAGCAGTTGTTTCCAAATGAACAGGCCTTGTTGGCGAGTCCTAAAACAGAAGCTAGAAAGCTCAACGATATTGTGGGCTATCTGTCGGAAGAAAAGACTCGGATTTTGGAAATGTTTGCAGGCGGAACGCCCATGGACAGCACGATGAAATCCACTCTTAATCAGAAGTTGTTTGAAATTGATCGTCTTGAGAGTATTTTAGGTCCAATTACACTGCTTGGTGAGGCCAGTATAAACCAAGAAGCGATTGATGCTGCGAAAGCTTCGATGCGTAAGAAAAAAGGGAAATAGTAAAATGGCCGATACCTTTCCTGTTTCCGTTGTTGAACCCTCCGTTGCCCCAACAGAGCCCGCGGTAGAACCTCGGCAACTCCCGTATTTAACTTACGACAAAGAAGAGTTTGAAACGGACGTAGGACTTTTTGGCGGAGATACGTCTGCTTTTACTTCCAGTATGGTTGAGGTTCTAGCCGAGGATTATCCCAACGAGCCCGAGTACATAAGTTATCCGGGTTTAAGAGACGGCTCCTCACTTGTCTTTAACGATATCCCGGAGTTAGCCGATTTATCCCCTGCCGAACGCAGGCTGACGGATAACGATATTATTGAGTTCTTTGCAAGAGACTTAGAAGGTGAGCCTATTCAAGCCGGGACTTTCTTCGGCGGAGTGAAACGTGAGATCATTCCTGCGGCAGCATCGGTTCCAACCTTCATGGGCGGTTTTTCTTTAGGACAAACTGCGGTTGCGGGTGTTCCACCTGTTGGCCCCGCGGCAGTCCTAAGATTTGGACTTCCATTTGTAACGGGAACTATCGGCGCAGGGCTGGGTTACTTTGTTGGAGAGCAAGTAAACGATGCAATCCAAGGCGAAGAGTCTCCCATCTTGCCGGGAACGGCGGCGGCTTATGAAGCTGGAAAGACCGCGGCGGGTGCTTTTGCATGGCTTCCGATGCCATATATGGTCCCGAAACAGATTAATTTTGGGGTCGAGTTAGCAGAAAACCTTGTGAAAGAAGGACAAAAAATACCTTTAAGCCTCAAAATAGCTAGGGGCTTAGAAAGCACCGTCGGCAGAACGGGGGCTCAAGCTCGCGCCAACCCGTATAAATTTGCCGCCGCTGAAACGGTGGCTGGAGCCGGAGCAACAGGCGGCGCATACGCTGTGGAAAGCTCTGACCTTGAAGGAAGTACTGCCGCTCGCATAACAGGGGAATTAGCTGGCGGTGTAAGCGCCGTGCTTCTTGGAAACCTTATTGCTAAGAGACTTCCAACAACTTTCGGCGCTTTAAAGGCCGGGTATGGAGCCGTTAAAGAAGGGCGGGTTCAGGAGGGTGCGGTTAATCTTGCGACCGCGTTTAAAGGCAAACGAGAAACGCAAGTTACAAATTACATCTTAGACCTTTTGGAAGAAAGCGGCGAAGATACGGAAGCCGTGATTGCAGCCCTGAGTTCCAAAGAGTTCGAAGCCTTATTGATGGACGATTCCGGCAAGCCCATTGCCCTTACCGCCGCTCTTAAATCAGGCTCACCCACACTTGCAGCGTTAGAGAAGTCCTTGGAACAGATGGCCGTAGGACTTTCCAAAGAACGTAACTCGGCCAATGTGCAGGCGGACCGCGCACTGCGGAACACGATTGTTGCTCTGTACGGAACAGGAGACAAAGCCGCGATCCAAGAAGCCGCACTTTTGGCTCAATCGGTTTTTGATGCGGACTTAGAAAATAATCTTCTCGGCGCAATGAACGAGGTATTAACCTCTTTTGAAAAAGTTGCTGGCAAGCGAGGCCCAGATTGGGCGGCAGAAAGACAGGCTACGCTTGGGCGAAAGTTGTACGAAGTTATCGATGCACGCTTTAAAGCCGGACGCGCTCAAGAAAGAACGCTCTGGAGAAACACGGGTCAAAACCTTAGTCTTACAGAGTTTGTTGATGCGGATGGTAATGCCTCTGATGTACCTAACTTTATGTCTTATTGGGAAGAAACCTTACCCGAAACGGTTGAAGCAGCGGACGAGGTCAAAAAGCCCCTTAGTGCAATAAATGCGTTTGTTACTCGAAAAAGAAACGAGTTGTTCCCAGAAGAAGGCGTAGCTGCGGAGGTTGTGGCTAGTCCAAGATTAACGCAAGCCCGGGAACGGCTTGAGGATTCTTTAGATGCCATAAGTGGAGTAACGTACAACGTTGACCGTTTTAATTCAGTAAGAGACCAAGCTAGTCAGATTGCAGACATAGACGAGCGCGTTACTTTTCTACGTCAAAGGGCTAGTATTGTTCGCAGAGAAGCGGCTGACGCAGAAGATAAGCTTATAGAAAGACGCACGGCCAAAGCAATTGATGAGCTTGCTGATGTTGAGCGTTTGACCGCCCGAGATACCGCCCGAGAGGGTGCGTTAGCGGCTACTGACGAGGCAACTGACGGAGCAGTCTCTGTGCGAGAGCTTACAGAAATGCGTACTACAGCGTTGAGCAAAGCTCGTATGCTTGCCGCAGCGGGCGATGGTTCGGGTGCGAGAATTGCTTATGGTTTTGCAGAAGCTTTGATGCGAGACTTGGAAAGCTTTCCGCAGGGGGTTGATCCAGCCTATGATACGGCCCGAGCCTATTCTCGTGCATTTAACGACGCTTATACTCGCACATTTGCTGGAGACGTTCTTGGAGTGAGCAAAACGGGAGCGCCGAAAGTTGCACCCGAACAAATTGCAAACGACATATTTAATGCCGACGCAGGATACTTGCGGTCTTTGCAGCTAGATGGTCTTGGAAAGTTTGAACTTACACAAAGCTTAACAAACCTCGCCGGGAACGCCCAAGGCGAGTTAAAGCCACTTCTTGATGATATGATGTCTACGGTCATTAACAAAGATAATGACATGATCGACACCAAGAAACTAACCGATTGGATTTCAGAAAACTCCGACGCGCTGGCTCAGTTTCCGCAAGCTAGAGATAACGTTTTACAGGCTGCTAATACGACGACCACGGTCCGCGGGACTACCGAAGCAATTCTTAGGAACATTAGATCGACGGCAAATATGTTTAATGCCGAAACGGGTGTTCTTAACGTCAATTCTCTAAAAGCGTGGATGGCAAAGCCCGAAAACGTCGATGTCTTAAACGCTATGCCTGCCCTTAAAGCTGACTTAGAGGACAGTATTAAGGCCAACCTTCTTTTGAAAGAAGGAACAGCGGCAAACAAAGAAGCTCAAAAAGAGCTTAATGGTCAGATTTCTTTTATGGATTTACTTCCAAATACAACAGAAAATCCTGCCACCGCATTTGCCCGGGCCTTCAATCAAAATAACAAAAGCCCGATTAAGAGCCTAAACAAGCTCTGGGAAGTTGTTCAAAACGCTCCAGAGTCTTGGACGGACGCCACAGGCGTGACCCGCACAAAAGAAGAAGCCTTGGATGGCTTCAGAAGCTCTTTAGTAGAGTCTTTGTATACAAGAAACGGCCAGACCAGTAACTCGTTCAGCCCCAAGGGGTTATACGAGGCTATCTTTCTTCCGCACCCTAACTCTCCGGGTAAGATAACTTTGGCAGAATGGCTTGTTGAAAAAGAAGTCATGCCAAAAGTAGAGGTTGATCGACTCAAAAGAATTACCAGTGAGATGGTTAAAATGGAATCGTTCACCATGAAAGATGGTGTCGATCTTGGAGATTTAGCCGAAACCGTAGGTCCTATGATGGACTTTTATTTGCGTATTGTCGGTTCATCAATTGGTACTAGAGCGCAAAGTCTTATTCCCGGTGATTCCGCAGGGGGCTCCCTTGTTGCCGCAAGCGCAGGTTCAAAAGCCTTTCGTACAGCATACTCAAAAGTCTTTGCAAACATACCAGAGTCTATGAAAATGGATGTTATGACCCAGATGATGCGAGACCCCGAATTATTGGCAGTCATGCTTAAAAAGGGTCGCACAGAAAGAGAAAGGGGTGCCATCGGTGGCAGACTGACCGCACTTCTCGTAGAGAAGGGCCTTATTCCCGCAGGCCAAGCCGCGGCAAACGTTGGTCGTCGAGCTATTCCAGCGGTTACGCGAGAAGGTGTCTTTGAAGATACTGAAGGTCAAACACCGCCTCAGTCTACACCTTTCTTTATTCAAAATGTTTTACCCTCCAACGACCAGCAAGGCGCGGTGGCTCCCGCTCCGCGGCCCCCGGTCAAGAGACCTTCGCCTGTAGGACCTCCCACCACTCAGGCGTCGGCCGTACCTAGTCCTTCTCCAGACCCCGCGCCTGTTAATACGGGCCCGGTTGATAGGACTAGGTACGCTGCCCTGTTTCCTAACGACATGGCTTCAGGTATGATTAGACAATCTCAAGGAATAGGAAGTTTGATATGAACCGTTCAATGATGCCCAAGCAAATCATGGCTTATAATCAAGGCGGAATAGCTTCCTTTGTCCCTCAGCAGACTCAGATCATGGGCCAGCCTCATCGTCTGGCATATGTAAATCCGCAGGAAGAGCAGATGATGCTTAATGCAGGCGGCGCGGGTCTTCCCGGTCCCGGCGGAATCCCGGCATATTGGACGCTAACCGAGCCTAGCACTTGGGCGGGTGGTTCAAATTATGAGCCGGGCGCAGGTTTTCAAGGGGTTGGAAACTTTAACGCCTCCGACAATAATTCGGCGGCTACTAGTAACGATGACAACAATAATTCGGCGGCTACTAGTAACGACGATGACAATGACCGCGTTGGCTTTGTAGACAGCATTGCGATGGGTTTTGGTTTTAAAGATAAAACTCCCGCGTATTATAACGCTACCGCTCAAACTATTGCAGCAAATCAAGGTCAAACTGCCGCTCAAAATTACTTGCAAGGCCTTGCTGACGACGAAAAAATAAGTAGCGGTAATTTGGGTGTTTTTAGTGATGCCGCATCACAAGTTTCTTTCAACCCTATTTTGCAGTCTAATGACGATAATAATAACGTCGTAGATTCTGTTAATAACACAGTCGTAGACGAAACTGTCCCGGACGAAACTGTAGATGGTGAAGAAATTCAATATACCCAAATGAAGCCGTTTTATGGCGGTTATCAGCCTTCCACAATGGCAAGCACTTTAGTCCCATCACAGTTAACAAGGCCCACTGAGCCGAACTCACGCCTTGATCCGATATATCCGTCTGCTTTTACGAGTTCTCAAGCCTTAACAAACCCAAACATCGATCCATCAACAAACTTGTTGCAAACGGCTCCTTTGTCCTCTCAAATTAATCCTTTAACGGGCCTGCCACAGACCGCTTCAACAAACAGTGGGGGTCAATTTAATTCTTTGGCAGAGTTAGACGCTTACCAACAGCAAAACCCGAGCCTGAACCTGATGGGAGAGTATCAAAGGTTAAGAGCTTTACAGGGCGGTATACCTGCCGTGGCTCAGTTGCCAAACCGAGGTGTAGCCAGCATCTTTGGTAACGAACAAGCGCCGCAATACATGTATCAAGGGATTATGGGCTAAAGGAACCAACCACATGTCCGAATCTTTTTTTAGTCGCTTTAATCCTTTAACGGGTTCATATCGCCGGGAAAAACCTTTGAGCGTCCGCGGCGCGGAAACTGCGATAGATTTTTCCCCACTTGCCGCCGTAAAAACGGGTCAAGAGATTTATGAAGAAAGTCAGTCGGAAGACCCAAGCCTTTTAAAAATGGGGATTATGGCAGCGGGAGAGGCTGCGGGCTTAATTCCTGTTGCGGGCCCCGCCGTGAAGACAATGGTTCGAAGGGTTCCAGCCGATTTAGCCGACGAGATTGCTGGTTTAAACCGTAGATCAGTTGATACCGAGATCAACAACTATCGCCTAAACCTAGAAAGAAACACCGATCTGTCCCCGGATGAGATTGATGTTCGAGTAGAAAATTATGCTTCCAAGCAAGAAGGGTCCGTACCTGCCCCTGTTAGAGACCTTACAGAAACAGAAAAACTTGCAGATGAAATAGCCGCCGATCTTCGCGCTGGAAAAACCGACCTTGTAACGGACGACCGTTTGGAAGAATTGGATTTCTTGGGGGAAATTCGTTTGCGGCAGCATTACATTGAAGGAAACGTGGGTGTTGATGCAGACGGACTTCCTATAACTTTAGACAACGCCGAACGAGAAGCAAGGATGCTGGCTCAAGGTTATGAACGAGTGGGCGTTCATGGTACAATGCCCACGCAAGAGGGTGTTTCGGTAGATGACCTTCGCGTACTGAATCCTTCAACTTATGGAAAATCGGGCCGTGGCGTTTATCTGGATGTTGAGCCTACAGGAATGAATTTTGGAGACGGTGAAATTGTAAATCCGTCAGGCATTCCTTATCCAACAGCCAACAGATTTGCGGGATATAACCCAGACCCCCGGTCTATTGACCAAGGAAAAGGCGCGGCAGATAGAATTCCTGAAGGGTCTCAAATGTATCCCTTGGTTCAACGCGGCCCGTTCGCTAAATCAAACGATTATACGTCGGCTCGGAGAGAGCTCTTACAACAAAATCCTGACCTAAATACCGTGGAATTAGACGCGATGGTAAACCAACGCCTGATGGATAAAGGGTTTACGGGGGTTGATTCAACCCATTACGGCGAAATAACTTCTTTTGAAGGTGGAAATCTACGCTCTCCTACGGCTGTATTTGATCCGAGACTAACCAATTTAAAAAACATCGGAATGGCAGACGGAGGCGCAGTTATGAACGGCATTGGAACACTGAACGAAACAGCACGGAACATGTTCCGCGGCCCGCGGGGCATTGGCGTTTACCAACAGTATGCAATGGGTGGAGAGGCTTCTGGTCCCCCTCCAATGCGCGGTCCGGATCCGCAGGGGATTGCTCAGTATGCAGTGGGTGGCGAAGTTGACGAAGTCGCGGCTCGCCGTGCATCAACCGAAGACTTAGCTAACTTAGCTAGTATGGTACAAGAAAACTACGGGTTTGACCCAGTTGAGGTTGCTTTACAAATCGGCGTTGACCCAGAGTTGGCTCTCCGGGTGATGTATGAGGAAAGCAAGGGCAAGCAAAGTGCGGGAAGCGAAAAAGGCGCTCGCGGTTTAATGCAGTTAATGCCGCGTACAGCGGAAGAGTTAGGCGTGGACATAAACGACGCTCTGGATAACTACACTGGCGGATTAAAATACCTTAAACAGATGACAAACCAATTTGGTCTTGAGTTAGGTTTAGCCGCGTATAACGCGGGTCCGGGTAATGTAGAAGAGTATCAAGGCATCCCGCCGTTTAAAGAAACTCAAAACTATTTGAGGATTATTGCAGAACCTTTTACAGGCAACAGCGTAGAGGGGCTTATAAACACCGGAGCGGAAAACTTTATGATGAACCAGCCCGTGTTTAACGCTGAAGATGTAGCTAGAGGGCGCGGTGTTAGACCTATGTCACGGCCCCCTGAAATAGAGTTCTCTGCGCCTCTGACAAGCTTACGGCCTGTAGGTAGGAACGAACCCGCTATTCCACAGCAACCCATCAACCGCCCACTGGCCCTACCGGAAGGTCAATCCATGATCGAAAAGTATGGGCTTCCCGGTGACATGCCCCAAGGCGGTATTATGTCAGCCAGCCGCTAACGTCCTCTTTAAGCACCTGTCCGGCAAGGTCAATCTTGCTGCGCAGGGCGTTTAGGACTTTCTCGTCAATGGTATTAGGTGACACCAAGTCGATATAGGTCACCGCATTCTTTTGCCCGATCCGGTGAGCGCGGTCCTCGGACTGTAGCCTTATCTCAAGATCGTATGAGTTACTGTAGTAGATCACAGTATTGGCCGCTGTCAGGGTAATTCCATAACCACCTGTCTTAGGCTGACCAACAAAGAACCGCAGGGGATCGTTAACGTCTTGAAATCGGTTAACAATCTCCTGCCGCTCGTCTTGGGGTGTTTCCCCGTAATAAAGTGCGACCGAATCGGGCCCGAAACGGTCGCGCAGGGTCTGGCAAATCTGTTGAATGTCGTGGGTATACGACGCCCAAATGATTGCCTTCCCTGATAGCTCGTCTGTAATGCTGGTTAATTCACTCAGACGGTTATTCTTTAGCGGTTGTATCTTTCCAACGTCAGGCTGGAAAAACCCGCAGCAAATTTGTTGTAAGCGCATGATCTGCGTCAGGACACTTTCGGTAGTTGCAATCTCCCCATCCAGCTGGGCCAAAGCTAACTTCTTCATCTGCATGTAAACTTTGGCCTGTTCGTCCGTTAGTTCTACATTTCTGCGCGTGTATATTTTGTCAGGAAGGTCTAAGCACTCTTCTTTCAAGATGCGGGTGGAGAAGTTAAACAAGCGTTCGTTTAGCTCATCTAAGCGTCTGTACCCCGTTATCTCCTGAAAACTACGCGCTCCCATCATACGCTTCTGCACTATAGCGTAACGATTTTGAAAGGCAAAGAAACTATTGTATCCAAGCGCACGTTCGTCCAGAAAATTACACTGACTAAACAAGTCCATAGGGCTTTTTGTAACAGGAGAACCCGTAAGTATGCGGCGGTACTTGCTATACTTAGTCAGTACCATAAGGTTCTTCGTGCGCTGGGCTTTGCGGTTCTTGATAGTCGTGCTTTCGTCCACAATAACCATGTTGTCGGGGTTCTGTACCAGAAAGCGTCCCGCCATCCGCGCACCGCGAGGCGAGGAGAAAGCTTCAACGTTGATGACAAATATCTTTAGACCGTCAAAGTCTTCCATAATCATTTCTTCAAGCTCTGCGGCATACCTCTTACTCATAGTAGGCTTCCAACTTAAAACCTTACGGTTGACGGCCTCAGACAGGTGCAACGGTATCTCGCCAAGTGCCCAGTTGTCGTAAACACCCTTGGGTGCAACAATCAACGCCGCAGTGATTTCACCCTTGTCGTAAAGAATGCCCATGTTATCAATGGCAACCTTACTCTTACCAGTTCCCATCTCCATGAAGTACGCATGAAACTTCGCGGACCACGAGCCTTCAAGAGCTTTACGCTGATGGTCGAACGGTTCTGTTTTGAACTGGTACAAAGTTTTCTCCTTTTGACGCTTGACTATAGGAATCTATAAGAATATAAGCGTCTTTGTCAAGGCCGCAAAAGGGTCTTTAACAACGAAAGAGAGAAAACATGAACGATATACTATCAATGATGGAATCCGACTTTGAAGATACAGTCGCTAATTCCGTAGAAAAGGGTAACCTTGGTGAGATTTCCACCTTAGCCCGAAAAATCAGACAGGCGCAACAAGAAGTCGAAGAGATTGAGAAAGACCTCAAGTCTCGAAAGAAAGACTTGTTGAAACTGACTGATGAAGAACTGCCGTCTGCTATGCAGGAGTTGGGCATGTCTTCGTTTTCATTAGATGACGGTTCTACTGTGGATGTTAAACCTACATACGGAGCCAGCATTTTAGTGGCTAACCGCCCCCTTGCTTATGAATGGCTGCGTGAAAACGGTTACGACGATATTATTAAGAATGTCGTATCTTGTGAATTTGGTCGTGGCGAAGACGATCAAGCAAGTGCCTTTAAAGCTTTCGCTGCAAAGGAAGGCTTTCCCGCCGATCAGACCGAAAGTGTCCACTCTGGGACGCTCAAGGCTTTTGTACGGGAACGTGTCGAAGCTGGGGATGATTTCCCTATGGAATTGTTTGGGGCCTATGTAGGCCAACGCGCTATAATCAAAGGAGCAAAATAATGGCGAATGCAGTTGCAAAAACAAAAAAGTCTGACGTAGTACAGTTTGACGGGGCTATGTTTGAACAGGACGCTGGTCAAGGTAACCAAAACATTAGCAGTGATGATCTGGCTCTGCCGTTTCTCAAGCTTTTAAGTGGGAACGACGACGTTCTGAACTCCCATGAAACTGCTCGGAGGGGTGACATCTACAACACCGTCTCAGGAGAGGCTACAAGCGGCAAGGAAGGCCTGTTGGTCATTCCATGCGCCTATCAGCGTGTGTTCATTCAGTGGCTCCCACGGGGCACAGGATCAGGCGCACCCGTGGCTATATACCAGCCAAGCGATTCCTCTCGCCCAAAGACCGAGCGTAGCAAAGAAGACAACAAAGAATATGTTGTTGGCGGCGATGGTGACTACATCGAAGAGACGCACCAGCATTATGTTCTGGTAGTCAAGGAAGACGGCTCAACCGAGACCGCTCTGATTGCGATGAAGTCTACACAGTTGAAGAAGTCCCGTAAGTGGAACAGCATGATCCAATCTGTGACCATGCAGGGGAAAAACGGTCCATTTAACCCGCCACGCTTCTCGCACATCTACCGCATCAAATCGGTAGCAGAAGAAAACTCCAAGGGTTCTTGGCACGGCTGGGAAATGTCGCGTGAAGAACCAATCCAAGATGCGAACATTTACGCACAGGCTAAAGCTTTCTCTGAAAGCGTCTTGAGCGGCGATGTAGTGGTAAAACATGAAAACGATAAAGCTGAGAACGCAAACTCAGACGACATCCCGTTTTAAGTTTTACTAGGGGGCTGCTACGGCAGTCCCCACCGCAAGGACATCATCATGACAGTTAAAAAGTTCTCGTCTATCTTTGATGGACTAAAAGAAGCTTACGGCACATACCGCATAGACAAAACGCAGTCCAACGGCAAAAATACAGGTAAAGCGGGCATCGTTCGTGAACCGCGGAACGCGGGTCTATGGGAAGGCCACTTGTCCGGCAAGGGCAACTCTATCGGCATCATACCGATTAATGCTGACAACATGTGCAAATGGGGCTGCGTTGATATCGATCAGTATCCGCTGGACCACAAGCTTCTGTTGGAAAAGATTAGAAAATTAAAGATACCGCTGGTTGTCTGTCGTTCTAAGTCCGGTGGGGCTCATTGCTTCCTCTTCTCTACAGATTGGGTTGAAGCAAAGGACATGCAGAAATCATTGAAGAGCGTGGCCGCTGCGCTGGGCTACGGTGAGAGCGAGATATTTCCAAAGCAGATCAAGCTGCACTTGGACCGCGGAGATGTGGGAAACTTTCTAAACCTACCTTATTACAACGCGGAAGAAGGTTTACGCTACGGCATCTTGGACGACGGCACATCTGCTTCGCTTGAAGAGTTCTTTGAGCTTTACGAAAAGTATGCTCAGACCCCCGAACAGATACAAAAGTTACAGGTTACAGAGAGCGCCGAGGGTACGCCTGTTCGGGACGGACCGCCGTGCTTGCAGCACCTCGTTAAAGAAAAAATATCCGAAGGTGGGCGCAATAACGGTCTGTTTAATATCGGGGTATATCTGCGCAAGGCTTACCCAGACAGCTGGGAAACAGAAATCCTAACGTACAACATGCAGTACTTAGAGCCTCCCCTGCCCCTTTCAGAAGTGACAGTGGTGGCAAAGCAGCTTGAACGCAAAGATTACGCCTATAGGTGCAGCGATGCGCCGATCAACGCGCACTGTAACAAGGAGCTCTGCCAAACCCGTAAGTTTGGCATTGGGAGCGCCATACAGAACGCTACAGTAGCCAATCTGCGTAAGTATAACTCAACACCCCCGGTTTGGTTTATGGACGTTAACGGCGAGCCTCTGGAGCTAGATACCGACGCCCTGATGAGCCAGCCCATGTTTCAAAAGGCCTGCATGGAGCAACTTAACTTCATGCCCCGCTCCGTGGCAAAGCAACAGTGGGAAGGTCGGATCAGCGCCCTGCTTACAGAAATGCGCGAAAACGAAAGCGCCATCATGGAAGTCGCCGTGGACGCCAGTATCAGCGGGCAGTTCTACGATTACCTAGAAGAGTTTTGTCGTTTTCTACAGCAAGCGCAGGACAAAGAAGAAATCTTGCTTCGCCGCCCTTGGACTGACGAGGACGCTATGGTTACTTACTTCCGCCTCAAGGACTTTGAGAACTTTCTAAAGAAGAACAAATTCTTTGAGTATAAGTCGCACCGCATTGCTCAACGTCTGCGAGACATCAACGGCGACAGCACCGTGCTCAAGATAAAAGGTCGAGCCGTCCGCGTCTGGCAGATACCTGCATACAATGTAGGAGACATGGACATATCTACACCGGACTTTGCGCCAAAACATGGGAGCCCGTTTTGAGTAAGAACGTCTTTAAAGAAATGCGTAACGCCGAAATCGTTCACATGATCGATCAAAGGCACATGACAAAAACAGCGGTGGCTAAGTGGTTCAACATTAGCAAGCAGCGCGTCTGGCAGATTTACCAAAGGGAGAAAGAGAATGTTCAGGATATTCGGCCCACCGGGGACGGGGAAGACAACTCGACTTCTTAATATGGTCGATGACGCCCTCCAGAAGGGTGTCGAACCTCGCAGCATTGCTTTCTTAGCCTTTACACGCAAAGCGGCCAACGAGGCCAAAGAACGCGCGTCTAAACGCTTTAACCTAGACCCAAAGAAAGACCTATTCTACTTCAGAACCCTGCACAGTCTGGCGCTGACCTGTTCCGACATTCGGACAGAACAAGTCATGCAAGACGAAAACTACAGAGAACTTTCTGAAAAGATGGGCGTGGAGCTTCAGATAACCCGTTCAAACAACTTTGACGACGATCTTCCCGATATAACAAAAGCCACAGACCCCATCTTAGGCATGATAAACCTTGCCAGAATGCGCAAAGTGTCCTTGCGTGACCAGTACAATTCTATGGATAGCCCGATTGAGTGGAACATCATCAAGTATGTGGACGAATGCTTGCGCAGTTACAAAGAAAACCTAGAGATGTACGACTTCACAGACATGCTCGAAAGCTTTCCAAAAGAGGGTTTCCGCTCGTGTCCCGCGTTTAAACTCTGCTTTGTAGATGAGGCGCAAGACTTGTCACCTATCCAGTGGGACATTGCGCATATTTTAGATGAAAAATCGGACCGTATGTATTGCGCCGGGGACGATGACCAAGCTATCTATAGGTGGGCTGGGGCAGACGTAGATCACTTCATTAACCTCGACGGTGGGTCAGA
>JACLAB010010630.1_pt1 | contig 15005 bp, 29 predicted proteins | sample 8027921 | NCBI WGS metagenome assembly JACLAB01 (sample SAMN15725117, study PRJNA655200) | protist metagenome | isolation source: fluorescence activated cell sorting (FACS) single amplified genomes of... | place: USA: West Boothbay Harbor, Gulf of Maine | collected 2000-07-19 | reverse complement strand
ACTATGGGGAATAAAATATGAGTAGAGAAACAAACAACATATACAAAATGGGAAAAAACATGACAACAAATATATACAAGAAGCTACACAATGCTTGTAATACAGCAAGTGCAGTAAAAAAAGGTAACAAGGTAAAGGGTATGCACTTCAATCCATTATTGCATGATGAAGTACAAAGAGTTGCAATGGAAGTTTTATTAGAGAATGGATTATATCCTACTTGCAATTACGTAACAGATGTTACAGACAAATTTGTAATCGTTACTTGCACAATGAGAATACATGACATTGATGATCCAAGTAGTTTTATATTAATTGATGGGTGTACTGCAATGGGTGGATTAGATAAGTTTGGTACTGGTCAAGCAATGTCTTACTCAAGAAAGTATGCGTTTCTTAATGCACTAAATTTAAAAACAGGATTAGATTTAGAAGATGGGTACAATACCAAACCATTTGCACAACAAAATTCTTCAGAGCCATCTGTAGAAGCCGAACCACAATATGCTGATGATAGTATAGATGTGGAAGAGATAAAGAATGAGATCAAAAATTCTAAAACTATTGAAGAGTTCAATAAGGTTAAGGATAAGTATAGAGATCAAGTTCAATATCTAATTAAAAATAATTTACGAGCATACAGACAAGTCTCTGACGTTGCTGGAACTCGTCAATTACAACTTAACAATAACCAACAATAAAGTTGGTAGAACCAAAGGAGAAAACCATGGAGAAATCCGAGAATATATATATCAACCTAGTAAGAAATCCTGCTAAACAAGCTGGAGATAACTTGCCTATGTATGTAGCACCAAAGAACGATAAGTTCCCAGACAAGAACTGGACCATTGGTGTGAACATTGATGGTGCATGGTATAACCAAGCAGCTTTCCAAGCTAAAGATCCTAATGGAAATTTAACTGATGGATTGACAATCAAACTTACACCAAACAAATCATCTGGTGCAGCAGCTAGTAAAAATAGCTTTGCAAAAGCTGAAACTGGTGGTACTACAGAATATAACTTTTAGTTTAGGTTAGAAGTTATCTAGCAGGGTGGGGTTTTTTTCCCTTTCTATTCGTTTTCCCCACCTTGCTAAAAAAAAAGGAATTATGACAGATAATATTAAACAACCCTCTCATTATATAGCTAATGAAATTGAACCTATTGATTTTATTATTGCAAACAAATTAAATTTTTGTGAAGGTAATGTTGTTAAATATATATCAAGATGGAGACGCAAAAATGGAGTAGAAGATTTAAAAAAAGCAAAACAATATATAGATTTTTTAATTGAAAAAGAGGTTGCCAAAAAGGATAATGTATGACAAAATATATTCGAATCAAAAATGGAGAATGTAGTTTTACTATAATCGAAGAGTTTGATTCAGTAGAGAAGGCTGCAAACAGTTCCAATGAAGGAACAAATGCAGAAGTAAAAATCGATAATTTAAAAGTCGATTTTACAACAGTGAAAAAGGAGCATGATGGAAGACATCAAGATGCGTTTACAGAAGCTGAAGGATCTTCAAGAGAAGAAACATCAGAAATTTCTGGAAGCCAAGAGAAAAGCAAATAAGTATCAGCAAGATTCTTATAAACTTTTTTGGCAGATAGAGAAAACGCAAGAAGAGTTAATGGCACATAAGTAGTCACTAACTTTAGGGTTGAAAAAAAACGAACAAAAACACTAGGGGATCTATGACCATAAATATAAGTCAACACTACAATAATCATATTAAAAACTTAAATCAAAATAGTTTTATCTACAAAGTTAGAAAAGCATTTTATCTTTTAACCAAGCAAGAAGAACGATTATATCAAGCAGGATTTAATGAAGGCTTCTCTTATGCTGCAAAATTATTGCAAGAGAACAAACCTATTATAGACAGTAATAAAAAAGTTATTGGTGTAGTCTATAAGAATGCTAACTTAAAAGTTGCCAATCAAATTGTTGAGGAAGTTTGTAAAAGATATTGTGTTAGAAAGCATGATGTGTTTAGCAAGGATAGACATAGAGATGTGGTAAGAGTTAGAAGTATCTTACATAACCTATTGCATGAAAACTATAACATTAGTTTATCTTCTATTGGTAGATTTTTTAATCAAGATCACACAACAGTAATGCACTCAATTAATAATAAAAAAAATAAAAATACAGTTTGGGGTGAAGAGAAAACGATATGGGAAGAGTACGAGAAAATAAAACAAGAGCTATCGGAATCAATTGGAGTTTAAAGTACAGACTAAAGATAGAAGATCTAGAACATAAACTAGATGATATGCGTTTGTATGTTAGGCAACTTGAAAGAAAAATAAAGAAACTAACTCTTGAATCCAGCAAGTAAACTTTTGTAAGACTTAGCAGAGATTGTAGATTTAGCTTTAGTATTTGAAGTTCCAGCTTTTTTCTTTTTGTTTATATTATAATACAAACCTTTTTTAGCCATCTTACCAGACTTTGTTTTGTGATAACCTTTTTTCATTCTCTATTTTTATATTAATATATTTATCAAAGCAAGAGCCATCTTTTCCTTCATGGCAAAATCTTTTTTTTTGAGCAGTAACTATCCAACCACCCATATCAGATGTTAATTCTTTATTGCAGACTTCACAGTTACCACAAATAATTAGTTTTTCTTTTGATCTTACCCAGCTTTTTTTCTTTGCCATTAAGTTTTCTTATGTCTCTTTGCAAAATTTCTAGCAGCTTCTTTGCTACCAAATCCCCATGCTTTTAGTGCAAGTTTTAATCTTGTTGGATCACCATTATCTTTAAGTAATGAACCTTTCATACCACCAAATCGTGCAGCGAAGCTAACTCTTCTTGGATTAGTACCAGATTTTACAGGTGCTTTTAAATTAGAACCTTCAGTTCTTTTAAAGAAAGCTCTACCTCTAGCACTTAAACCACCTTTAGGATTCTTGTGTTCTTTTCTCATTAATTACCTCTAACAGAATCTATAAAATTGTAAATTCTTCCTATTTGTTTATCAACATTCATTATTTCTTCTGACAACATACCAATATGAATTTGTAATTCAACAATAGTAATTAATACATAAGTTGATAACCCTAAAAGGATTGTACCTAGTAAAGCAATCAATGCTGTGTTGTGTTGTCGTTTCATTTTGCAACTTTACCTTTGTTGATCCCCTTTTTAATTACATAATCTTTAGTACCATTAGCACCATGATTTACTTCTTTTTTAAGAAACTTAAATAGATTCATTTCTTTTAATTTCTTTTCAGTATGTTTTATAAAACTTTCTAATACTTTGTTATCTCTCATTTGCTACCACCTATATAACCACCTATAACTCCAATCAATCCTGTAACAGACATCTTCATTAATGTAATTACAGATTCATCAACTGGTCTGTTTTCTTCTAGTGCTACCCAATAATCACCTATAATAATCACACCCAAAAGTATTAAGACACCACTTGTTATTAATAGAATTACAATGTCTTTAAAATTTTTAATCATTTTATTTTTCTTTTTTTGTTTAGCAGTTTAACTCTTGATTGCCATAACCAAGAAGTAAACTTAACAGAGTAAGTCTCAAGCCAAGAAAACATATCGTCTACTGCACTAAAGAATTTATAAAAAAATCTATCAATCATCTTCCTTGACCAAGGTATCTGTTAGTATTTTTTTGTCTCTTCTCATTTTTATTTAATGATTTTTTATGGATTCCTGGACCACGTTTCTTAGGTTTCTCACGAGGAATAAAGTGTGTGAACTTCTGCTTAGCCATTACTTTTTCTTTTTGTACTTAGGTTTCTTTTTCTTCTTACCCATTTGCTTGGCTTTGCCAGTCTGTTGAGATAGAAGTGTAGGTTTCTTTTTACTGTACTGTGATACGAACATTGTTGGTGCTTGGTTACTCATATTATTTCCTCTTGATTAAGTCTGTTGCTTTTAAACCATATACAGAAGCTATTACTCCTACAAAAATTGTTTGATACCAAAATGGAAGTTGTGAAAAATATTCAAAGAATAATTGCATTTTTTCCATGTGAGTTGGATCATCTGACCATACTGCAAATCCTAACATAACGATAGGGAGTGCCAATAAAAGCAAAATAAATTCGTCTTTCCAATCTGAATCTCTGCTTTGTAATAACTTACCTTGATACTCTGCTTCACCACTAGCCATTTTCTGAGCATGATTCATTTGTGCATCTGCCATAAGCATTTTAGTTTTCTGCTTATTTTTATAAATATGACTACCTGCTTGCACAGCTAATTTAATTGCACTTAACCACATCTTATATCTCCTAGTATTGGTTTATATTTTGTCTTACCATCTTCTTTGTAAGCACTCAAGAATTGTTTTCTCTCAAGTTTACTGGTGATACTACAATGAATCCATCCAGAGTTAGGTTGACCAGGTGTGTAAAATTCTAAAATCATTTGATCCCAATTAGAAATATTATCTTTAATCCAATAAGCTACATCAGCATTATCAACACCTTCTACTTCAAAATCTACAGCTTCAGCTCTGGTGTGTTGGCTATTAACTGAGCTGCCAATAGCTTGGCAAAGTTCTGGAGATCTATAACCAGACGTTACAGTTACTGGACCAAACTTATCTCTAACTGGTTGCAAGATAGTCTCGCAAAGAAGTTTAAGTTTCTCTATCTCATCTGTGTTAGGCTCATTAGATATACCCTTCCTAATAGCTGTGTCTGATTTTGTTAATTCTTTTAAGGTAAAGTTTTGTGTTAATTTCATTCGTATATAATTTTTATGTTAAGTTTCTTTTGTTCTTTGGTTGGGGATCTATGAATGAAAGATCCTATTCTTTGTCTAGTATAGCCATCCTTATGAGTGTAGTTTTTCTTTCTATAGTTCTTAGCTTTAACATCATAACATTGAAACTTTCCTGTTGTTAGATCTAAAGTTACTATATCTACTGGACCAAGACCACCTATAGGAGTGAACACTATTATATTAGGATCTTCTGCAAGACGAGCCTGCACTTTTAGTTCACAAGTTAAACCTACTGTTTGAGTATTTCTGTTAGCCATTATAATTAAAGTAGCCTACCACAGCAGTTAAAATACTACCAAGAATCATAAGCAACTTAAAACCACCCTTACTTTTATTTGCGTATTCTTTTAATTCACTAATGTCACCACTTAAAGTTTTTATTTCTTTATTCATATTATCAATTTTATTAAATAAAGTTTTCATTCTTTCTGCACAAACCTTCTCATGGTATGATATTCTAATACCATTGTGATCTTCTAGGTTAGATCTTTGTGATGATTTTTTATTAGGCATCCTCACCTTTTACCTCGTTACAAAAATAAGTTACATACAATTTTTCTTCGTTAAATTTTTCTTCGTTTTCATTAACAATTTGAACAGTTGATAATGAACCTACTTTAACGCAATCACTCCAGGAATTAAATTCTACTGGTGATACTTCTGTATTAGTACACATCCCAGTTATTGCTGAACAGATAGTGTAAGCTAATACAAACTTCATAGTTATTCTGGTTTAGGATTATCTGCTTTAACTTTAGCTACTGCGTCTTTCCAAGTAGTCGTACCATTAACACTATCCCAGTATTGCATATCAAGCTGTTCTTTAATTGAAGGATAAGCAGTTGCTCTTGTACTTAAAACAGTTTGTAATTCTTCTTCTGCTTGTGTTTCAGTTTCTAAAGCATCTAATTGTGCTTGAGTTGGTTTAGCAATAGATAAATTCCATTCCTTGATATAAGCACCTTTGCCATCACTATCGTCTTGAAGTAATACATCTTTTGTGAAATCTACTTCTGAACCTACATATAATTTTATTTTAGTTGAAAGTTGTGTCATAATTAATCTCCTATCCTGTATGCACCGAAACTAGAAGAGCTTCTTAAATTTTGGTTTGTAGTTGTACTTTGAAAAACAATAGACTCAATATAATCTGATTCAGCTAAAGTAATTGTCATTGAATAATTTACAAACCAATTTTGAGCACCACCACTACCATACAGCTGACCTTGTACAGTTGGATTAGTAGTACCAACTCCATTTTTATAAAGTCTTACAGTTGTATTTGTTAAATTATCTATATCATCAGTAAAAACATTTGTCATAACATGATACACACCACCTTTGCCTGTTGGTACTGTAAATCTTCCATTACTTGTATCGTAAGCATTGTCAGTATCAAAATGTTCATTACTAAATATACCTTTTGTCCAGGTAGCAGCAGGTATTACTTGACTAGCTCCTGTGGATAAAGATGCTTGAAAAGCAGGATAGTTTTGACCAGATATACCAGTAGGCAATTCTGTTACTGCAGATATTGTATTATTGTTTGCTTTAATTATTGCCATGTTATACTCCTATCAATGCTTTAACTTCTGCTTCGGTTAATCCTAAGTCTAAAAGTTTTTGTTTGCCAGATGCTTTTTTATCTATTGATGTTTGTTCAGCATCTTTTAATTCTTGTATCTTTGCATTTACTTCTGCTTCTGTTGGCATTGTTGCACCATCTTTAATAATCTCAATACATTCATAACACATTCGTTGGTCGTTAGGTATTTTGTTTCCATTCTCATCAAATTTTTTCCAACCATACCAATTAACACCATTAGTATCGTTAAATGTTTGTAATGCTTCTTGTAAATAATCTCTATCCATTTTATGTATCTCCTAATCTAACTACTGAAAAACCAGTATTTGTTTTTGTTGTAGAACCAGTTAATGCTGTTGTTGCAGCAAATGAACTTGTTGCAAATTTGAATTTATGTGTAGTTATATTAGTTACATCAAATATAAATGTATTAGTGCCATTACCAAATGCGTCACTACCACCTCTATTATGTGTTGTTGCAACAGAGGCATCATCATACGTTGAGTTATCAGTTGTTGTTTTAAGTAAGAAATCACAAAGTCTTTCTCCAGCATCTGCATTTATTCTTGCACTAAAAATAATTAAATATATTCCTGTTTGAGGAAATGAAAATATACCAGAACTTTCAGTTAAGCCTGTTCCAATACTTCCATATCCGTCTGTATCAACTCTTTCCCAATTAGTTGTTACATCTGCGTCAGTACCAGAATTTGTATTAGCACTTAATCTCCATTGGTCAGCTTCTGTAATTCCTTGTGTAACATCACTTCCTAACTTAGCACTTGTAACTGTGCCATCTGCTGGAACTGTAATTAATCCTGTTCCATAATGTAAAAAGAAATCGCAAGTAGATGTGCTAGGTATTGCAACTCCAAAGTCTATTGTTGAAGTTGATACTGTAAAGTTGGTAGCTTGAACCACACCATCTATAGAAATTAAACATGATTGAGCAGAGTTTGGAACAAATGCTACTGAACTTTTTGTAATAGAATAAGAACTAGAACCATCAAATGTGATGTTATCTAGCACCTCTATGTTTGATATTTTATCTGTTCCTCTACCGATATAAGCCATTACTCTCCACCTCCATTATCTATTACTGTATTTCCTTCTGCTATCCATTCTTGGATTGCTTGGTAATCTGTGTTTGCTTCGTTTATAGGAATGTGTTTAAATTTATTATTTCCTAATTCTAATTTTATATGTGTTTTGTTAACACCTTCCATATCATATAAATATTTTGCACTAATAAAATTCATTATAATTCATCCTCTGCTATAACATCATAAATATAAAAAGCATTGTCACTACTATCATAAAGTTGAATAATATCTGGAGCACCATAATCATTATCTATTGTACCACCCCCAATTCCGTAAGTTAAAGTAGGTTGAGTTCTCATTCTTGGAATACTCATTCTAACAAAACCACCAGCAGCAGAATAACCTGAAGAATACAGCCTGTTTCCAATAGTAGTACCAGCTCCATAATCCATAAAAATATTACAGTATCTATGACATCTCTGTAAATTCACATCAACAGGCAAGAACTCAAAATCAGATGCAGTTGTTCCAGCTTCTAATTGTACTCCTGTAATGTATAATTCATTACTAGCTGTAGCACTCCAATCAACTTGACCAACCACTCTATTAGCTGTTGTTGTCGTTCCCCATGATGTTTGTAAAGTACCAGATTGATAGCCTGAACCTGCTGAAAACCAAAAACTTAAATCTAAACTTCTAGCATTGTCATTATCAAATGCTCCTGTTGTATCTCCTGCAAAAGTGATTATTTTCTTTTCCCAAGTATCGGCAGTATTTACAGTATATGATTTTGAAATTATTCTATCGTTATCTTTATCAAAAAGTTCAGCAATATAAGTTCCTGTTAAAGATGATTTAAACCAAAATGATAAAGTGGTGCTTTCAGCAGATGATGTTCCTTTTTTTAAATACTGTAAGTTTTGACCTTCAATTCTATAATTTATACCAACTCCTCCTAGAGAACCTAAACTTGTATCAGCAGTATCAACTAAATATTTTAAAGAATTTGCAAAACCTTGACCAGTTGGAACATCAGTTGATTGTGATGCGTCAATAACAAAACTTTCACTACCACTTTCAAAAAAATTAAATCTATCTACTAAATACTCGCTATTATTACCATTTGTTAATCCAGTAAAAGAAGTACCTCTTTGAGCAATACTCATATCACCATTGATGATGATGTTTCTAAAGTTATTGCCTGTGAAACCAGCTGCTGGTATTTTTGTTATTGCCATTATTATATTCCTATTAATTTATATGCACCGAACAAATTATTTATAAGTGTAGTAGCGTTTAATTGTGGATTGCCTGAAGAATCATTTACAACTGTAAATATTTCTAAATAATCAGAAGAACCATTCATATCAATTACACAATTAATGGATAAATTAAATCTTCTTGCATAATTATTATTAAAATTTATTTCATGGTTTCTAATACCAACACCATTTTTAAAAATATATATACTTGCATTAACTAATCCTGCTGTTCCAACTGGGTCAGCATTTATATCTCCATATACAAAATATTTACCAGCAACTTGTGGTGTAAATCTGTAATTAGTAGAATTGTCATAAGCATTATCTGTATCAAAAATCTCATTATCAAACTCAACTTTTGTTAATGTTACATCAGTCAATGATTGAGAGCTTGATAAATGTGCTTCAAAAGCTGGTGCATTAGTCATGTTACTAGCAAGTGTTACTGTCTTATTAGATAAGTCTAAAGAAGATGCTAACTGTGCAGTTCCAACAGAACCATTTGGAGGATTTACAGTTTGAACAGCTTTACCTAGAAACACACAGTACATATCATCTGATGCAGATGTAGCACTTGTTAAAGTTAAACTTGTACCACTTGCAGAATATGCAGTAGTAGGCTCTTGTCTTACAAAGTTAATAAATAATGCTAACTCATTTGCGTTAGCAACTGGATTATCAAGAACGTAAGATGTAGTCGCACTTGTAGTAAAGTCTTGCTTAGCAAAACTTGTGTAACTTAATGCAGGTTGGTTTCCTATAAACGGCATTAATCTCCTATGAACTTATTGCGTCAACTGTTGATACCCAAACATCTAAAGATGAAGCTGTATCTGAAACTACTTTTAAAGCATCATTATTTTGAACTACAAACTTTGCTCCACCATCTAAAACTTGTAATGATGAACCACTTGGTATTGGTGCATCCTTAACTAAATAAATATCGTTAGTACCATCATTAATGTAAACAGATGCAGTAACTGCTGATGCTGTTACATTAGCAACTGAAATACCAACAACTGTGTCATAACTATTTGCAGTAAATAATGTTGCAGCACTTGTGCCTACATCATTGCTTGTGTATCTTCTAAAGTTTTGTGCCATATATACTCCTTATTATAAAGCTATCGCCATTGCAATAGCAAATCCATTACTTGCTAATCCTGTTGTACTTTGTGCTACATTTTCCCAAGCTGTACCATTCCATACACGCATGATATTTGTTGTTGTATTATAGTATAAATCTCCAGTAGTCAAAGCATCTCCATCATTGTCAGTAGATGGATCTGAAGTTTTTGCTCCAAGATAAGTATCATCAAAATTATCAGCAGCTAGTTCAGCAGCTGCTTGAGCTGTTTGTGCAGCAGTAGCTGAGTTAGCAGCATTAGTTGCTTGTGTTGTAGCAGTAGTTGCAGAAGTTGATGCAGCACTAGCAGAACTTGCGGCAGCTGTGGCAGAAGATGCAGCATTTGTTTCTGATGTTGCAGCATTGGTAGCTGATGTACTTGCATTACTTGCTTGTGTAGTTGCAGTTGTTGCGGAACTTGCAGCGGATGTAGCTGAACTTGCAGCACTCGTTGCACTCGTTGCAGCTTCTGTAGTAGGTTCATCCCAAGATGTTCCATTGTAAAATCGAATATCATTAGATGTAGAATTGTAATACATCGCACCTTCAACTAAAGCATCCCCATCATTATCTAAAGTTGGATCACTTGCTTTAGTTCCTAAAAATCTATCATCGAAACTATCAAAACTATTAGCAGCAGAAGTAGCTGATGCAGCAGATGCGGTTGCAGAGTTAGCACTAGCTGTAGCTGATGTAGCTGAAGCTGTAGCACTTGTTGCAGAATTAGTAGCTGAAGTTGCAGCGGCAGTTGCACTTGCAGCAGCGTTATTAGCACTTGTTGTAGCTGAAGCAGCGTCTACTAATAATCCCCACTTAGCAACATCTGTGTTTGTTGAAATAGGTTGTGATCCAGATGAAGTGTGAGCAGTTAAACAAATGTAAACATTATTGTTTGAAGTATCTTTAATAATATCTCTAACAGAAAAAGAAGTTGAAGCTGACCAATTTCCTCTAAAAGTTCCAAGTTCTTGAGTAACAACAAGTTCACCATTAGAATCAAAACCAAATACTTTATTTGCTCTATCAGTATCACCAATAGTAAACTCTGTTGAAGTCATTGTGTTTGTTCTTGATAATTTAATTGATCTATCTATTTCTTCTTGCAACTGTTGAATTGCCATCATAGATCTGTCTAATCCTTCTTCGTGAGATTCAGCAGGGAATGGATCGTTTGCAATATAATCAATTGCTTGTGTTTGTGGTGATGCTCTTCTTATTACAACTGTTTCTGTAGCACTTGGAATGTTACCTGCTGTGAATACAATAGTTCCACCAGAAGCAGAACCTGCACCTGTAACTGTATAGTGTGTAGTTAATGTCTTAACTGTTTCAGTAGCTGTTGCATCTCTAATAATAACTTGAATATCTGCGTCTGCAAAAATTTTAAAAGTATAGTTGAAAGTATCTAGTGTACCATTACCAGAGTAGGAGTTTTTTACTGTAGTGCTAGATATTGTCATATTGTCTTTCTCTATATTAGATTATTAATACCTTGTCTATGGTTTTAAATAAAAATCTTGTCCAGTAGCTTTTTTTGTATAACCCTCAAGTCTATCAAAGTATCCTGGATCTAACATATTTTTAATCTGATAGCCAATTAAATAATTATATACTGGTCTTAAATACCATATATCTACAGGTGTATTAGCTTCAAATAATCTATATGCTTTTAATCCTGCTTTATCAAATTTACCTTCAGCAGTATTTTTTAATACTTTAAATAAACCTTCAAGATCAGCAAAAGCTGGACCAAGAGCTGTAGATGCCATACCACCATTTGATCTACTAATTTCTTGATAAATAAAATCAAAAAATATAGAACCACCACCACCTTTAGCTAAAGAAGCTAATGCAGTTTTTGGATCTTTAGGATCTCTTGGTTCTTTACCCATTAACATATCTGCTACTGATAAACTTGCATAACCAAACATAGTTGAAAGAATAGTATAATAAGCCAAAGCTGGAACATAATTACTATATTTAATATCTTCACCAGAACCTTTAACCATTAATTCTAATTTTCTAGTATAAACAGTTGTAGGAAAAGATTTAAATTTAACTATTAATCTATTTAATAAACCTGCTGTAGTTCCTCTTTCTAATCCTTGATGGAGTATAGCTCTTTCTCTAGCACCAGGTTCTAAAACACCATGATGAACTCTGTCATATAAAAACATTCTCCATTTAGACTGAATATCATTTCTTACTTCGTTAATTTTTTTATCACTTATTTTTTTTAATTGTGGTTCTTTAATTTTTACATAATTAATTATATCATTCTTAGGAAGTTCAGATAAATCATCAATAGTTAATAATTCATAACCTTCAAACTCTTTTAATGTTGTTTTCTTCATCATGGTCCACATACCATCATCAATACCATATAATCCTAAAATTCTTTTAGATTGATCTGATAATTGATTCCAAGTATTATTTTTTGCTAAAATACCCCAATGATTTTGATAAGCTAAAAATACTCCAGATTTCATTCTTTCCATTAATCCCTTAAAACCTGTCCACTTGTAAAACCCTGCTTTATATTTAGCAACAGCTCCAGTTACATCTTCATTGATTGTTGAGTGTTGATTAATACCAGAAATAAAATTATCAATGTATAAACCAAATGGTTTTAATACTTGTTTTAATTCTTCTTTACTGCCTGTTCTTTTTAATTCTTTAAAAACAACAGACATTGAATCAAACATATTCATATCATCGTGCATAACTTGTGTCATTATATTTGGAAGATCTCCAAAAAGAGATGTTGGAGTTATACCACCTAACTTACCAGTTTCTTGCAAAGCTCCTACAAAAGATCCAATTTTTGCTTGTGGATTCATATAACCAGCATTAATAGATCCATCGACTTCTTTCATTGCCTTTCTAACATTTTCAACATTTAGATTTTTTGCAATAGTTCCACCATAATAATTTCTAAAAAGAGTAACAAGATCATTTAAAAATTGTTCTGGATTAGTTCCTAATTTTTTCATTAAACCAGCATCTCTTGATGATTTTATAAATCCTTGTTCTAATGCAGATAGATAGTCTCCTTGACCATATTTTTTATTATATTCATAAAAAGATTTTCCATCCTTAAAATGAAAAACTCTTTCAGCACTAACTTTGTTTGCAATATTTTTAGAGCTAATATTTGCACTTCCACCTAACGTAGTTATATGAAAACCAGATAATATATTATCCCAAGACTTAGATAAAATTTCATTAATTTGCTTGTCATTTTTTCCAGCAAAAGTTCTTGTTAAATTTAATCTGTTTTTTAAGTATTCTATCCATGTAGCTTTATGAGAAGCTTCATCTAAAACATTGTCACCAGCTCCTTTAATTAATTTTTGGTCATCATGCATTGTACGAAAAACATAACTAGGATCTCTTTTTATAAAAGCTCCTAAAGAATTTTTATCTTCTAAAGTCATGTCATTATATTTTTTTCCAATTTTTGCTATTTGATATGCATTATCATTTCCAGTTATAGAATTATCTTCTGGAAGAGGTTTATTATTTTTAATTAGAATTTCTTTTTCCTGTTTAGATAATTTTAAAAAAGGATTATCAAAATGCTCAACAGCAATAGCTTCTTGTATTTCTGGTGTCATTGCAATATCTTCTAATCCTGCATCACGCATTTCTTGTTCAAAACCACCTGTATATTTATTTTTATACATAATTTGATATTGATCTACAGACAATCTTGACATTTGCTTAGAAGAAGTTATTCCACTAATTCTAGCTTTAATATACTCTAATGGTTTTCCTGGATAATGCTCTATTCCTTCAGAAAAACTTTCATAAAGTAACTTTTTATTTTGTAATGCATTATATTTTTTAATTAATTTTATTTTTTTTTCTTCGTCTGCTATTTCTTTTACAATTTTATCTTCAGCTATATCTAATTCTTTTAAAGCTTTTTTTTCATTTATTTTATTTTCAATTTTGTTAAGAATATCTCTAGCTTCTTCATCGTTAAAAGTATCTTTAACTGCAGATTGTACTTCTATTAAACATTCTTTTATACTCATTATTATCCTTTTCTAATTAAACAAGATAAACCAACTCTTATTCCCTTTATTACATTGTCTTGTTTACTAATTGAATTATCTATATCTTTTATTGTAGAATTGATAGAATTTAAATAATCACTCATAACAGGAAATTTTTCTCTTGCTAATACTTCAAGACCAGAAAATTCATCTGTTAAAATATTTATTTCAGATTCTAAATCTTTTATATTTTCTACATCTACCTGTTTGTTTAAATCAAATTTAGTTTCAATTTCCAAATTATTACTATCAAATTGATTATAAAAATTATTTCTATAATTTATACTTTTACCTTCTAAATTTAGTTTAGTTTGGTTGTCTTGCAAAAGTATTTCTGTATCAGATAAATCGTTTAAATTTATTTTATTTGCACGATTAACCATTTCACCGTTTTTAATTTCAAATCCATCTGGATTTGAATACATTGTTTTTAATTGATCTAATTTGCCTAGTGTATTGTAACTTACATTAGATCCTTTTTGTTTCATTTCTTGTTGTTGTTGGATAAAGTTTTTTACATAAGCATTTTTACCTCTATCTTCTAAAATTGTTTTTCTTTTATTTAATAAATTAAGTTTAGCAATGTAAGGAATTAAACTTTTATCTTTATTTATAATATCTAAATCTATCTCTTCTTTTCCTTCTATTACTTTTTTGTATTTTTTTTGTTGTAATTTTTTCTCAAGATTATTGTATAATTTTTTTACTTTTTGCAATTCTAATTTTTCTTTTTTAGAAAGATTAGATTCTATACCTTTTTGTAATTTTTTATTAAATTCTTTAATTGATTTAACATCTTTTTCTTTTGGTTGAACATCTACATCTATTATAGATCCTAAGTTTGCTTTTAAATTTATTTCACTAATTTGTTTTATTCTTAATTGTTTATTTCTTTCAAGTTTAGTCTGCTCTAAAAATGCAGCAGCATTAATTCTTTTACCTTGCATTACTTGACCAACAGAATATCTAATTAAATCTTCTTTTAATTCTATTGGAGCATTTTCAATATCGTTATAAATATTATCTTTGCCAGTATATTTTTTATAAACATCTCCTATCTTTCCTAAACCAAGACCTAAACCACCACCTAATAAAGCACCAAAAGAAATACTATACAATGAATCTATTGCTCCATAATCTCTTTGTTCTG
>JACLAB010006191.1_pt1 | contig 15006 bp, 11 predicted proteins | sample 8027921 | NCBI WGS metagenome assembly JACLAB01 (sample SAMN15725117, study PRJNA655200) | protist metagenome | isolation source: fluorescence activated cell sorting (FACS) single amplified genomes of... | place: USA: West Boothbay Harbor, Gulf of Maine | collected 2000-07-19 | reverse complement strand
GCAAGATAACTATCTTGAGGAAAGTCCGAACTCTCACGAGAATGTACCATAACGTGATAAGTTCACGTACAGAAATGGGAGGAAAGTGCCACAGAAATTAAACTTGCTTCTTTTTACAAAGGAGTGGAGGTGTAATAATGGTTTATTTGTAAAAATAAATTTTGGTAGACCCTTATGGAGAGCAAAAGGTAAATTATCTTGATCACATTTCTTGAGATAATGTACTTGCTAGAAAATTTCAAATATGAAATTTCCAGATAAATAACCACGTAAACAGAATTCGGCTTATTTATGTTTCCTGTATTCCAATGCATTTTGGGAATGTAGTGTAAGAAAAAATTTTTAGAAGCTCTAGACAAATCCATATCTTTTGATATGATATAAATAAGCGGGTATAACTCAATGGTAGAGTGCCATCCTTCCAAGTTGGACGTTGCGTGTTCGAATCACGTTACCCGCTAAAAATAGAAAATTCTCTGAAAGTGTATAGACAGAGTCTCGGAGATTTGATATCCTCATATACAAGTGTCTGGCGGGCGTAGCCAAGTGGTAAGGCAATGGACTGTGACTCCATCACTCGCGGGTTCGATCCCCGTCGTTCGCCCGGAGAATGATGTGATCTTCCACGTCTTTTGACGTGTGTGGCGTTTCAAACTCAATAATTGAATTCAAATGAGGCCTGTTATGAAAGTTCGTTCATCTGTAAAAAAAATGTGTCCTAAATGTCGCGTAATCCGACGTCATGGACGAGTAATGGTAATTTGTGTAAATCCAAAACACAAACAACGTCAAGGCTAATTCATTTTGCCTTGATTGCCCCAATTCTTTGTTTTGGGGCATTTAACCAGTTGCATGAAAAGGATCTTATCGTGTATACTGTATATAATAAAAGAAGGGGCTATAGCTCAGTTGGTAGAGCGCTTCGTTTACACCGAAGATGTCAGCGGTTCGAGTCCGTTTAGCCCCAATTAAAAAATTACTTGAAAAAATATCTCTTCTGTTTTGGATCCTTTTCAAACTTATGCTATACTGTTGTATAGAAAGTCAATAATAACTGATATTAGAATATTAAAAGAGGTAGCTTATGGGATTACCATGGTACCGTGTACACACGGTTGTATTAAATGACCCGGGTCGTTTAATTGCAGTGCACCTTATGCACACTGCACTTGTAGCTGGTTGGGCTGGTTCAATGGCTTTATACGAATTAGCAATTTTTGATCCATCAGATCCAGTTCTTAACCCAATGTGGCGTCAAGGGATGTTTGTACTTCCTTTCATGACTCGCCTTGGAGTTACAAACTCATGGGGTGGATGGAGCATTAGTGGAGAAAGCGTAAGCAATCCTGGACTTTGGAGTTATGAAGGAGTAGCGGCATCGCACATTATTCTTTCAGGACTTTGTTTCCTTGCTGCTATTTGGCACTGGGTATTCTGGGATCTTGAACTTTTCCGTGATCCACGAACACAACAGCCAGCATTAGACCTTCCAAAGATTTTTGGAATTCACCTTTTCCTTTCAGGGGTACTTTGTTTTGGTTTCGGAGCTTTCCACGTAACAGGTCTTTACGGTCCTGGTATTTGGGTATCTGATCCATACGGACTTACTGGAGGTGTTGAGCCAGTTGCACCATCATGGGGAGCAGAAGGATTTGATCCTTACAACCCAGGTGGTATTGCATCACACCACATTGCAGCGGGAATCGTTGGAATTTGTGCTGGACTTTTCCACCTTAGTGTTCGTCCACCACAACGTCTTTATAAGGCGTTACGTATGGGTAACGTAGAAACAGTACTTTCAAGTAGTATTGCAGCTGTATTCTGGGCAGCATTTGTTGTAGGTGGAACTATGTGGTACGGATGTGCTGCAACACCAATTGAACTTTTTGGTCCAACACGTTACCAGTGGGATCAAGGATTCTTCCAACAAGAAATTGAAAAGCGTGTACAGAAGAGTGTTTCTGGTGGTGCTTCACTTTCAGATGCATGGTCAGCAATTCCTGAAAAACTTGCGTTCTATGATTACATCGGAAATAACCCAGCGAAAGGTGGACTTTTCCGTTCAGGACCAATGGATAACGGTGATGGAATTGCAGCAGGTTGGTTAGGACACGCAGTGTTCACAGATAAGCAAGGGCGTGAGCTTTTTGTACGTCGTATGCCAACTTTCTTTGAAACATTCCCTGTAATTCTTATTGATAGTGATGGTATTGTACGTGCTGACGTACCATTCCGTCGTGCAGAATCAAAGTACAGTATTGAGCAAGTAGGTGTAAGTGTAACATTCTACGGTGGGGAACTTGATGGATTAAGTTTTACTGATCCAGCAACAGTGAAGAAATATGCACGTCGTGCACAACTTGGAGAAGTTTTCGAGTTTGACCGTGCAACTCTTCAATCTGATGGAGTTTTCCGTAGTAGTCCACGTGCGTGGTTTACATTTGCTCACGTAACTTTTGCTCTCCTTTTCTTCTTCGGTCACATTTGGCATGGAGCTCGTACAATCTTCCGAGATGTATTTGCTGGTATTGATCCAGACTTAGATGAGCAGGTAGAATTTGGTGCATTCGCTAAGCTTGGTGATGTAACAACTCGTCGTCAAACTGTATAATTACGAGGAAAAATATTATGGAAGCTATTGTTTATACTTTCTTACTTGTTGGGTGTCTTGGGATTCTTTTCTTTTCAATCTTTTTCCGTGAACCGCCACGTATTGCAAAGTAAGATTTTTTCAAGAAGTTTACTCTTTATGACAACACATTAACTGTTTTGTCATTTTTTATTATGAGCTGCCTTATTTGTTTAAGGCAGCTCACATTATTTACTCTCTTTTTTTTTCTAACAATTAAAACCTCCAAGGGACCGGAGATTGATAACAACAATGTTATTGGTCGTAATGAGTCAAGATGCATGGTCCTTCCAAAAAAGCTTACTCCCGAAAAATTATTGTATTTTTCGGTTTATATCCGACTATTTACCCTATTAATTTTATTATGGATCCAGCAGCTCTTCACGTTAAATTACGCGACCAGGTACGCACTTTGTTACCTTCGATCAACAATAATTCTTGGTTTTCTCACAATGGGAACAAATTTATGAAGCTCTCTAATACCCTCGCGATACCAGAGCAACAATTTGGGATGATGGGGATCAGCTTTGAAGATAATGAGACTTTACCAACGTTTGATTTCGAGAAATTTGGCAAATATTTGTCTTTGTCTGACAATGCTCGTAATCAAAATTTAACCACTATTAACGAAAAACGCGCGGCTCTCAATACGCTACGTTCAGAGTTTCACTCCCTGGAAACTGAGCTTGCTCAAACAAAAAGTGAAGTGATCAAACTTGACGATGCAAATCGAAAATTGGGACTTAGTACTTTGGAAGCTGAGAAACGAAGTTTGACCGCAGAAAGTCGTTGTGAAACTCTGGAATTGGAATTGGACTCGAAGGACATTGAATTGAAAGCTAAAACGGAACAAATTGCACGCTTACAATCTGATGCACAACCAGCAAGATCGTCATTTCTCACATCGCCCCAAGCCAAAGTCATTATCCCAGTAAGCACAATTGCAGCACTGGAAATTACGGCTTATAAAATGGACAAGCCCCAACTTGCCCCTTCGTACTGGTGTCGTAAAGCATGGAGCGTAATTTTCTCTTCAAGCGATGCAAATTTAAGTCAACCTGAAAAGGAAACTGCTTCATCTAATATTGTTGAGACGAAACCAATTTTTGACGTTTCAGTAACCTCAGAGTATCAAAGCGTTCAACTTCAAGGAGTTTTACCGAATCCGCCAACTGGTCTAATTCGTCCATCATTTATCTCGGTTTTTTCTTTTCTTTTTTAATTGAAACTTAGCGTTAACCGAAAGGTTAACGCTTGGTAGCGCTGTTTGTTTTAAATAATATAATTTTATATATCCATAATAAGGTAGGTTTTCCGAACCCTGTGTTTTTGAAGTTACTTTTGTATTAATCTTTGTTTTTGTTTTATTCATATTTCAAGTGTTGTATTGATTAAGGTTTTATTGGTGTAAAAATTTGTGTTCTGTTTGTTTTTAATTTGGTGTTTATGTTTTGTGAAAGAGGCAGACACCCTATGCTTTTATGAGTGCAAGCTATACTTGTATATGGAAGCATTATTTTTTTTAATCTTCTCAAACACATCAAGGAGAGTTTGATCCTGGCTCAGAAGGAACGCTGGCAGCGTGCATAACACATGCAAGTCGAACGATGAAGCATTCTTCGGAATGTGGAAGAGTGGCGAACGGGTGAGGAACACGTAAGAATCTGCCCCTCGGTCGGGGACAACTCTTGGAAACGAGAGCTAATACCCGATACGCTGTGGAGTGAAAGAATTTCGCCGAGGGATGATCTTGCGTCTGATTAGCTAGTTGGTGTGGTAATGGCATACCAAGGCGACGATCAGTAGCTGGTCTGAGAGGATGGACAGCCACATTGGAACTGAGACACGGTCCAAACTCCTACGGGAGGCAGCAGTGGGGAATTTTCCGCAATGGACGCAAGTCTGACGGAGCGACGCTGCGTGAATGATGATAGAGAAATTAGGTAAATAGTATGACTATTGCACTTGGAAAAGTTGAAGAAAAGCGCGGATGGTTTGATAACGTAGATGATTGGCTTAAGCGTGATCGTTTCGTATTCGTAGGTTGGTCAGGAATCCTTTTATTCCCATGTGCATACTTTGCAGTTGGTGGATGGTTCACTGGAACAACATTTGTGACTTCATGGTACACACACGGATTAGCAAGTTCATACCTCGAGGGGTGTAACTTCCTTACATCTGCAGTATCAACACCTTCAAACAGTATGGCACACTCACTTCTTCTCCTTTGGGGACCAGAAGCACAGGGTGAATTCACACGTTGGTGCCAACTTGGTGGATTATGGACATTCGTAGCACTTCACGGTGCATTCGGATTAATCGGATTTATGCTTCGTCAATTTGAGATTGCACGTGCAGTACAAATTCGTCCGTACAACGCAATTGCGTTCTCAGCTCCTATTGCTGTATTCGTATCTGTGTTCCTTATTTACCCACTTGGACAGTCAGGATGGTTCTTTGCACCTTCATTCGGTGTAGCTGGAATTTTCCGTTTTATCCTTTTCTTCCAAGGGTTCCACAACTGGACACTTAACCCATTCCACATGATGGGTGTAGCTGGAGTACTTGGAGCAGCACTTCTTTGTGCAATTCACGGTGCAACAGTAGAAAACACACTTTTCGAAGATGGTGATGGTTCAAACACATTCCGTGCGTTTAACCCAACACAAGCTGAAGAGACTTACTCAATGGTAACAGCTAACCGTTTCTGGTCACAGATTTTTGGTGTAGCATTCTCAAACAAGCGTTGGCTTCACTTCTTTATGCTTTTCGTACCTGTAACAGGATTATGGATGTCAGCACTTGGTGTTGTTGGATTAGCATGTAACCTCCGTGCATACGATTTCGTATCACAAGAGATCCGTGCTGCTGAAGATCCTGAGTTTGAAACATTCTACACAAAGAATATTCTTCTTAACGAAGGTATTCGTGCATGGATGGCAGCTCAAGATCAGCCACATGAAAACCTTGTATTCCCTGAGGAGGTACTTCCACGTGGAAACGCTCTTTAATTCAACACTCGTAGTAGGTGGTCGAGATCAAGAATCTACTGGATTCGCTTGGTGGTCTGGAAACGCCCGTCTTATTAACCTTTCTGGTAAGCTTCTCGGTGCGCACGTAGCACACGCAGGACTTATCGTATTCTGGGCTGGTGCAATGAACCTTTTTGAGGTTGCACACTTTGTACCAGAAAAGCCAATGTATGAGCAAGGACTTATCCTTCTCCCACACCTTGCAACACTTGGATTTGGTGTAGGTCCTGGAGGAGAAGTACTTGATACATTCCCGTACTTCGTATCTGGTGTTCTTCACCTTATTTCATCTGCTGTATTAGGGTTTGGTGGTGTATACCACTCAATTATTGGACCTGAAACTCTTGAAGAATCGTTCCCATTCTTTGGGTACCTTTGGAAAGATAAGAACAAGATGACAACAATTCTTGGAATTCACCTCGTACTTCTTGGATTTGGATGTTACCTTCTTGTTTGGAAAGCTATGTACTTCGGTGGAGTATACGATACATGGGCACCGGGTGGTGGAGATGTACGTGTAATTAGCTACCCTACATACGACCCATCTGTAATTTTCGGATACCTTCTTAAGTCACCTTTCGGTGGAGATGGTTGGATTATTAGTGTAGATAACATGGAAGATGTAATCGGTGGTCACCTTTGGGTTGGAACTATCGAAATCCTCGGTGGATTCTGGCACATTTTCACTAAGCCATTCGCATGGGCACGTCGTGCACTTGTATGGTCTGGTGAAGCATACCTTTCATACAGTCTTGCATCTGTGTCAGCAATGGCATGGGTAGCAGCAGTAATGGTATGGTTTAACAACACTGTATACCCTTCTGAATTCTTTGGACCAACTGGACCAGAGGCTTCACAAGCGCAAGCATTTACATTCCTTGTACGTGACCAGCGTTTAGGAGCAAACATTGCTTCTGCACAAGGTCCAACTGGATTAGGTAAGTACCTTATGCGTTCACCAACTGGAGAGATTATCTTCGGTGGAGAAACTATGCGTTTCTGGGATATGCGTGCACCATGGACTGAGCCACTTCGTGGACCAAACGGACTTGATCTTACTAAGCTTAAGAACGATATTCAGCCATGGCAAGAGCGTCGTTCTGCTGAGTACATGACTCACGCGCCTTTAGGATCACTTAACTCTGTAGGTGGTGTAGCAACTGAGATTAACTCAACAAACTTCGTAAACCCACGTAGTTGGCTTGCAACTTCACACTGGGTTTTAGCGTTCTTCTTCTTCGTAGGACACCTTTGGCACGCAGGTCGTGCACGTGCAGCTGCTGCAGGGTTCGAAAAAGGAATCGATCGTGATACTGAGCCAGTGCTTTCAATGCGTCCTCTTGATTAATTATAAACAGTTTTAAAGCTTATATTTTTAAGCTTTAATTCTTTATAGTTACACATAAAGACCATTATGGGCTGCCTTATTTATTTATGGCAGCTCACAGTACTTACTCTTTTTTATAATTTTAAAAATTAGCCTGACCGGTAAGGAAAGATGCAAGGTCATTAATCGCTTCCACCTATTTATTTTATTAATTTTTCTTATTATTATGTTCGCTAAATCTGATCAACCAAGAGCGTTTTGTATGGATAGCAGAGAATTTACACAGGCTGCGGATGGCATGCCGTTTTATTGTAACGGTCGTACTTTTTTGAAAATCGATGGGTGGGCGTTGCCAGTTACACAACTTGGCCGAGCTGGAATTAACCTTACTGAAACGTATTTAAATCAACCGATTCCTATTTCCATTGGTGATACAACTGCTATTTCATGTAATAATATTGAAACTGATATTCCAAAAATCCTGAATACATTTGTAAGAGAAGATCGAAATCGCGTTAATTTGAAAACGGAGTGTGATTCCCTTAAAACTGAGCTTGCTCAAACAAAAAGTGAAGTGATCAAACTTGACGATGCAAATCGAAAATTGGGACTTAGTACTTTGGAAGCTGAGAAACGAAGTTTGACCGCAGAAAGTCGTTGTGAAACTCTGGAATTGGAATTGGACTCGAAGGACATTGAATTGAAAGCTAAAACGGAACAAATTGCACGCTTACAATCTGATGCACAACCAGCAAGATCGTCATTTCTCACATCGCCCCAAGCCAAAGTCATTATCCCAGTAAGCACAATTGCAGCACTGGAAATTACGGCTTATAAAATGGACAAGCCCCAACTTGCCCCTTCGTACTGGTGTCGTAAAGCATGGAGCGTAATTTTCTCTTCAAGCGATGCAAATTTAAGTCAACCTGAAAAGGAAACTGCTTCATCTAATATTGTTGAGACGAAACCAATTTTTGACGTTTCAGTAACCTCAGAGTATCAAAGCGTTCAACTTCAAGGAGTTTTACCGAATCCGCCAACTGGTCTAATTCGTCCATCATTTATCTCGGTTTTTTCTTTTCTTTTTTAATTGAAACTTAGCGTTAACCGAAAGGTTAACGCTTGGTAGCGCTGTTTGTTTTAAATAATATAATTTTATATATCCATAATAAGGTAGGTTTTCCGAACCCTGTGTTTTTGAAGTTACTTTTGTATTAATCTTTGTTTTTGTTTTATTCATATTTCAAGTGTTGTATTGATTAAGGTTTTATTGGTGTAAAAATTTGTGTTCTGTTTGTTTTTAATTTGGTGTTTATGTTTTGTGAAAGAGGCAGACACCCTATGCTTTTATGAGTGCAAGCTATACTTGTATATGGAAGCATTATTTTTTTTAATCTTCTCAAACACATCAAGGAGAGTTTGATCCTGGCTCAGAAGGAACGCTGGCAGCGTGCATAACACATGCAAGTCGAACGATGAAGCATTCTTCGGAATGTGGAAGAGTGGCGAACGGGTGAGGAACACGTAAGAATCTGCCCCTCGGTCGGGGACAACTCTTGGAAACGAGAGCTAATACCCGATACGCTGTGGAGTGAAAGAATTTCGCCGAGGGATGATCTTGCGTCTGATTAGCTAGTTGGTGTGGTAATGGCATACCAAGGCGACGATCAGTAGCTGGTCTGAGAGGATGGACAGCCACATTGGAACTGAGACACGGTCCAAACTCCTACGGGAGGCAGCAGTGGGGAATTTTCCGCAATGGACGCAAGTCTGACGGAGCGACGCTGCGTGAAGGATGACGGCCCGCGGGTTGTAAACTTCTTTTCTCGAAGAAGAAACAAATGACGGTATTCGAGGAATAAGCATCGGCTAACTCCGTGCCAGCAGCCGCGGTAAGACGGAGGATGCAAGTGTTATTCGGAATGATTGGGCGTAAAGAGTCTGTAGGCCGTATAGAAAGTCTTTTGTTAAATGCCTCGGCTCAACCGAGATCCAGCAAAGGAAACTTCTATACTTGAGGGAAGTAGAGGTACAGGGAATTCCCGGTGGAGCGGTGAAATGCGTAGATATCGGGAGGAACACCAATATGGCGAAGGCACTGTACTGGGCTTTTCCTGACGCTGAGAGACGAAAGCTAAAGGAGTGATTAGGATTAGATACCCTAGTAATTTTAGCCGTAAACGATGGAAACTCACTGCCGAGCGAAATACAACGAGCGGTGGTCAAGCTAACGCGTGAAGTTTCCCGCCTGGGGATTACGCTTGCAAAAGTGAAACTCAAAGGAATTGACGGGGACCCGCACAAGCGGTGGAGTATGTGGTTTAATTCGATGCAACACGAAGAACCTTACCAGGGTTTGAAATCATTTCAAAACTCCTTGAAAGAGGAGCCTCCTTCGGGATGAAATGACAGGTGGTGCATGGCTGTCGTCAGCTCGTGTTGTGAAATGTCGAGTTAAGTCTCGTAACGAGCGCAACCCATGTCTCTTGTTGCTCACTGAGTGCTTAAGAGAGACTGCCGACCAACATCGGAGGAAGGTGTGGATGATGTCAAGTCAGCATGCCCCTTACATCCTGGGCTACACACGTACTACAATGGTAAGGACAATGAGCTGCGATCCTGCGAAGGCTAGCCAATCTCAAAAACCTTATCTCAGTTCGGATTGCACTCTGCAACTCGAGTGCATGAAGGTGGAATCGCTAGTAATCGCTGGTCAGCTATACAGCGGTGAATACGTTCCCGGGTCTTGTACACACTGCCCGTCACACCATGGAAGTCGACTCTTCCCTAAGTCGTTACTCGAACCCATTGGGACGAGGATGCCGAAGGCAGGGTTGGTGACTGGGGTGAAGTCGTAACAAGGTAGCCGTACTGGAAGGTGTGGCTGGAATACCTCCTTTTTAAAGATGAATTAAGCGCGCATTTTTCAACCTAGTTGGCTTGCCACTAAAATATGAAAAATGCACCACGCTACGGGCTATTAGCTCAGGTGGTTAGAGCGCACCCCTGATAAGGGTGAGGTCTCTGGTTCAAGTCCAGAATAGCCCATGGCACGGGGGTATAGCTCAGTTGGTAGAGCGCTGCCTTTGCAAGGCAGACGCCAGCGGTTCGAGTCCGCTTACCTCCAGCCAAGCCTAAGAAGCTTTCTTAGGCATATCAGAATTGCGGTTATTTGAATACACAAAACAAAATCAATCAATAAAGGGCATATGGTGGAGACCTAGGGACCTAGAGCCGATGAAGGGCGTGACAACCGACGATATGCCTCGGGGAGCAGGACGTATGCACTGATCCGAGGATTCCCGAATGGGGCAACCCAATGCATTCCTTCTTGAATTCATAGAGAAGAGAAAGACAACTTGGTGAACTGAAACATCTTAGTAGCCAAAGGAAAAGAAAGCAAAAGCGATTCCCAAAGTAGCGGCGAGCGGAATGGGAACAGCCTAAAAGGACTTAACAGTAATGTAAAGACCAGGTCATGGGACCAAACATATGGCATTGTATGGCATGAGAAACGAAACAGCTGAAACCTGTACCATAGATGGTGAAAGTCCAGTCGTTGAATCACTACCAACTCCAGCCGTTTGGCTCCCGAGTAGTATGGGACACGTGAAATCCCGTATGAATTTGCGAGGACCACCTCGTAAGGCTAAATACTCCTAGGTCACCGATAGCGAATAGTACCGCGAGGGAAAGGTGAAAAGAACCCCTTTACGGGGAGTGAAATAGAACATGAAACCGTATGCTTACAATTTGTGGGAGGATGAACACATCTGACCGCATGCCTGTTGAAGAATGAGCTGGCGACTTAGAAGAAGTGGCAGGTTAAGATTTTCCATCGAAGCCAAAGCGAAAGCATGTCTGATAAGGGCTCTCGTCCCTTCTTCTAGACCCGAACCCAGGTGATCTAACCATGACCAGAATGAAGCTTTGGTGATACGAAGTGGAGGTTCGAACCGACCGATGTTGAAAAATCGACGGATGAGTTGTGGTTAGGGGTGAAATGCCAATCGAACTTGGAGCTAGCTGGTTCTCCTCGAAATGCGTTGAGGCGCAGCGGTTGATTATGGACTTCTAGGGGGTAAAGCGCTGTCTCGGTGCGGGCTGCGAAAGCGGTACCAATCTGTTGCAAACTCGGAATACCTAGAACGTTTTCAATCAGCCAGTGAGACTGCGGGGGATAAGCTCCGTAGTCAAAAGGGAAACAGCCCAGACCACCAGCTAAGGCTCCTAAATAAAAGCTAAGTGGCAAAGGAGGTGAAAGTGCAGTGACAATCAGGAGGTTTGCCTAGAAGCAGCCACCCTCTAAGGAGTGCGTAATAGCTCACTGATCAAGCGCTTTTGCGCCGAAAATGACCGGAACTAAGTTTTTTGCCGAAGCTGTGGCTACATCATATAGATGATGTAGGGTAGAGGAGCGTTCCGCCCAGGGGGAAGCCAAGCGCGTAAGCCGCGGTGGACAGGGCGGAAGTGAGAATGTCAGCTTGAGTAACGTAAACATTGGTGAGAATCCAGTGCCCCGAAAACTCAAGGGTTCCTGCGCAAGGCTCGTCCGCGCAGGGTCAGTCAGGACCTAAGGTGAGGCCGAAAGGCGTAATTGATGGCAAGAAGGTTTATATTCCTTCACTAGTCTAGGCTTAGTCCTGAGGGACGAACAAATAACACTCGGCACAATGGCCTTCCTTGGCAGGAAGGAACAAACCATTGTTGTTTGATGGTATTTTTTCCAAGAAAAGCTCATTCGACTTTGAGTCTAGACTACCTGTACCGTAAACCGACACAGGTGAGTGGGTTGAATAAACTAAGGGGAGCGAGATAACTCTCTCTAAGGAACTCGGCAAATTGGCTCTGTACCTTCGGAAGAAAGAGTGCCCCTCAGGGGGCCGCAGTGAAGAGATCCAGGCGACTGTTTACCAAAAACACAGGTCTCCGCAAAGTCGTAAGACGATGTATGGGGGCTGACACCTGCCCAGTGCCAGAAGGTTAAAGAAGTTGGTCAGTCTTTGACGAAGCTAACGACTGAAGCCCTGGTGAACGGCGGCAGTAACTATAACTGTCCTAAGGTAGCGAAATTCCTTGTCGGGTAAGTTCCGACCCGCACGAAAGGTGTAACGATCTGGATACTGTCTCAGAGAGAGACTCGGTGAAATAAAACTATCTGTGAAGATGCGGATTACCTGCACACGGACAGAAAGACCCTATGAAGCTTTACTGTAACCTGGAATTGCTCTCAAGCTTATCTTGCGCAGCTTAGGTGGGAGGCTATGAACCTTTTCTTCTGGGAAGAGGGGAGCCATCAGTGAGATACCACTCTTGGTAAGCTAGAGCGCTCAGTCTTCACCGTCATCCGGTAAGACGACAGTTTCAGGCGGGCAGTTTGACTGGGGCAGTCACCTCCCAAAAGGTAATGGAGGTGTGCAAAGGTTCCCTCAGGCTGGACGGAAATCAGCCATAGAGTGTAAAAGCATAAGGGAGCTTGACTGCGAGACTGACATGTCAAGCAGAGACGAAAGTCGGCTTTAGTGATCCGACGGTGCTGTGTGGAAAGGCCGTCGCTCAACGGATAAAAGTTACTCTAGGGATAACAGGCTAATCTCCCCCAAGAGTTCACATCGACGGGGAGGTTTGGCACCTCGATGTCGGCTCGTCGCATCCTGGAGCGGAAGTACGTTCCAAGGGTTGGGCTGTTCGCCCATAGAAAGCGGCACGCGAGCTGGGTTCAGAACGTCGTGAGACAGTTTGGTCCATATCCTGTGTAGGCGTTTAGAGCATTGAAAGGATCTCCCCTTTGTACGAGAGGACCAGGTGGGGACAGACCGCTAGTGTACCAGTTATCCCGCCAGGGGTAAACGCTGGGTAGCTATGTCTGGAGTAAATAACTGCTGAAAGCATATAAGTAGGAAGTTCACCTTAAGATGAGTGCTCTTTTGTCTCAACCGTTCAGTTTTACTGACAAATGAAAGACAAGGAAGGTCACGGCAAGACGAGCCGTTTGATAGGCATGAAGTAGAAGTGCAGTAATGCATTCTGAAGCTGACATGTGCTAATAGACCGAGGGATTTGATTTTGTATACCATAAGCAAGACTTGCTAGAATTTTCTAGGAAGCAATCGAACTACTTTGCTTAACAAAGTAGTTCTTTTTCTTGGTGTCTTCGTCGAGGTCGAGACACAGCATCCCTTTCCGAACTGCGTGGTGAAAGGCCTTTGAGATAACGATAGGATACGGGTAGCTGTATCTGAAAACATATCGATGCCAAGAAATATTTAATTAGAATGTTTATTCTAAGATGGAGCTTTGTGCTCCATCATAAATTCATAACTTTATAGATTTTTTAACTTCATTTATTTGCATAATCAACTTCATACAAACTTTAAACAAGTTCTATTAATTATTATTCAATTTATTTCTTAATCTTTTCAGAATAAGGTAGTTCTATGTATTTTCATTTTTTTGTACCATTTGATTTCTTGACTATGGTATACTAAAAAGTAACAGGTCTAAAACATTTTAGATTGTGTAACTCTTTATAACTATTTATTTCTTCTTTATTATGACTGCAACTTTAGAGCGTCGCGAAAGCGCAACAGTATGGGGACGTTTTTGTTCATGGATTACTTCAACTGAGAACCGTCTTTACATCGGTTGGTTCGGAGTATTAATGATCCCTACTTTACTTACAGCAACTTCAGTATTCATCGTAGCATTTATTGCTGCTCCTCCTGTAGATATCGATGGTATCCGTGAGCCAGTTTCTGGATCACTTATGTACGGAAACAACATCATCTCTGGTGCTGTAATCCCTACATCAAACGCTATCGGTCTTCACTTCTACCCAATCTGGGAAGCAGCTTCTCTTGATGAGTGGCTTTACAACGGTGGTCCTTACCAGCTTATCGTTTGTCACTTCTTCATCGGAATTTGTTCTTACATGGGTCGTGAGTGGGAGCTTTCTTTCCGTTTAGGAATGCGTCCTTGGATCGCAGTAGCTTACTCTGCTCCAGTAGCAGCAGCAACAGCTGTATTCATCGTATACCCAATCGGTCAGGGTTCTTTCTCTGATGGAATGCCTCTTGGTATTTCTGGTACTTTCAACTTCATGATCGTATTCCAGGCTGAGCACAACATCCTTATGCACCCATTCCACATGCTTGGTGTTGCTGGTGTTTTCGGTGGTTCACTTTTCTCTGCTATGCACGGTTCACTCGTAACTTCATCTCTCATCCGTGAGACTACTGAGAACGAGTCTGCAAACGCTGGATACAAGTTCGGACAAGAAGAAGAGACTTACAACATCGTAGCTGCACACGGTTACTTCGGACGTCTTATCTTCCAATACGCTTCATTCAACAACTCACGTTCACTCCACTTCTTCCTCGCAATCTGGCCAGTAATGGGAATCTGGTTCACAGCTATGGGTATTTCAACTATGGCTTTCAACCTTAACGGATTCAACTTCAACCAGTCTGTAGTAGATTCAAACGGACGTGTAATTAACACATGGGCTGATATCGTAAACCGTGCTAACCTCGGTATGGAAGTAATGCACGAGCGTAACGCTCACAACTTCCCACTTGACCTTGCATCTGTAGAAGCTCCTTCTATCAACGCATAATCAAGTTTAGATCCTTCTTTCTTTTAGAAAGAATGTCTTTTCCCCTGGTTCCTTTTTGGAATCAGGGGAGTCTTTTATAAATCTTAGACTTCACAAAACTTCTTTAAACAAATATGACGAATCTTAACGTATTTTTTTTTGTATTCAGTCATCTTCATTAGTACCTACTCTTTGAATCCTTTTCGACAAGAAAAGGATTTGTAAAGAATGAATTTAAAGTTTTCACAAGGTTTTAGCGATGGGGAACAATTCATTCGTGAAGTTACAACCTTTTTCTAAACTTTTATATTGGTGTATATGTGTGAAGCTGTAGTGACTTTGTTTTGAGTTCTATTAAATTATTTGTATATGTTTGATTAATGGTGGAGCATGAAGTGTACAGAGTACACTCCATTTCTACAAA
>JACLAB010016773.1_pt1 | contig 15014 bp, 9 predicted proteins | sample 8027921 | NCBI WGS metagenome assembly JACLAB01 (sample SAMN15725117, study PRJNA655200) | protist metagenome | isolation source: fluorescence activated cell sorting (FACS) single amplified genomes of... | place: USA: West Boothbay Harbor, Gulf of Maine | collected 2000-07-19 | reverse complement strand
ATCCCCGTCACGAGGATTACGATTCAGAAACCGGGATGCCATCTCGAGCTCATCTTCCCTGGCGCGCGCGTTCGCCGCGCGGATGGACACCAGGGGGGACGGGAGCCGGCGTTTCGTGACGTGCACGCGCGGGAGCGCGGAGGACGAGGATGGGGCGGTCGCGGTCTGGAGGCGGGAGGAAAAGGGTGAGCGACCGAGCGTTCGAGATCTGGTTTTGGGGTGAAACGCGCGCGTCTCTTCGGGGTTCCCATCCGACGGGAACGAGCGCAGCGCGTTCGGCGGGGGTCGGGAAACGCACCGCGACGCAGAGCAGGCACGCGAGGCCCGCAAGACGCGAGAGGATGCGGTGCATCGTGGAACTCCAGTTCTCGAGTCCCTCGCGGTGCGCGGAGTGACCACGGGTGGGGCACACGCCCTGCTGACGTCGCCTTTGATGATGACGAGGCGCCGTCGTTTCCCGCGGTTCGCAGATTCCAAATCGTTCAATTTGCGACTTGCTGGGCGCGCGAGGGTGAACCCTGCGAGCGGAAAAAAAACCGAGAGAGCGCGGTTGACGAGACGCGCGATACGTTCGGGGTTCTCTTCCGAACGCCGACGTGAAAAGTGTGTGTACATAACAAACGTAAACGCATAACGGATCATGACGCATCACTCCTCGTCCGATGAGGACGAGTCAGAGGAGGACGAAGACGAGGAGGAAGCGTCAGAGCCCCGCTCGCGGCGCGCGCGGCGCGCGGCGCGCCGCGCGCGTCTCGCCTTTTTCTGAGCCTTGCTCCGCTTGGGGCGGCCGGGCTGGCCGAACGAGCCCGGGTAGCCGCCCGGGGGCGGGGGCATGACGTAGACGATCTCCGGCCCCTTCGGTTCGGGCTCGGGCGGCTTGTCGTCCGGCGCCGCCTCCTCGCCGGACGCGAGTCGAGACTGAATACCCGTAGGCGCGGTGTACGACGCGAGCGCGACGAGCGCGTCTTCGAATTCGCCGCTGCACTCGTCCTTGAGCACCTTCACCAGGCTCTTCTCGGTTTCCTTCTCGAACTGCTCTCTCAGCGTCTTCATCTCCGCGTCTCGGTGCGTGAGCAGAGCGATGAGCGCGCCCTTGTTCGTGGACGTGATCCAGCCGGACATAGCGGCTCTTATGCCGCGAGCGATGGTGCGCGCGCGCGGCGCCACGAGCGCCACGAGAGCCTTCTCGTAGTCGCCCGCGCAGTTCTTGCGCAGATCCGCGACGAGGCTCGCGCCGTGCACGATCGTGTATTGCTTCGAGATCTCCGACATCTCCGCCTCGGTGCGGTGCACGAGCATGGAGATTAAACCCCAGTCGTCGTTGTTGAACCACCCCTCGAACGCCTCCTTCAGGTAAAACGCGATCTGCTCCTCGCGCGGCGTCAATAAACCCATCAGCGTCGCGCGGAAGTTGGCCGACTCGAACAAACCCGTGGTCTCCGCCTTGACGCGCTCCTTGAGCATCTCGCCGTGCTCGACTTTGTACGCCTCCTTCAACGCTTGGATCTGCTCCGAGGTCTTACAAGACAGCACGTCAATGATCGCGGCTTCGTCCGTGCCGAGACCCTCCACGGCCTCGCGAAGCGTTTTCACGTCCGCCGCGTAATCGGGCTCGGCGGCGACGTTGTCGGGGTGCTTCTTCGCGAGCGCGCAGAGCATGCGCTTGAAGTCGCCGCCCACCGCCCACTCGCCGGACATGGCGTCCACCAGGTCCGTGTCGTAGAGCCGCGCGTAGGCTTCGCGCGTGCGGTTCATCACGTCGGGGGTGCACGTGACCATCAGACGAATCAGGGCTTTGCAGTCGGTGCCCATCCCGGAGATGGCGGAGTGGCACACCTGCGCGTACGCCTCGTCGATGGTGTCGCAGCCGGCGAGAAGCAACACGCGCTTGAACTTTCCGGAAGTTTCAGACTCCACCGCCTGCTGCAGGCTCCGCTCGTAGCGGTCCGCGTACGCCGTCTGCAGAGGCACGATCTCCTCCTCCTCCAGAGTGCAGAGGATGGTGATCAGGCAATCCTCGTCGGTGCCGAAGCCCTTCATCGCCTTTTCGAGAACCTGCGCGTCGAAATCGTGCTTATCGCTGAGAAGCGCCATGAGGAGCTGCTTGAGCGCGCCGCTGGTCTTCTCCGAGACGTCGCTGCGCAGATCGCCGTAGCCGTACTCGCCATACTTAGCCTCAATCTCGTTGCGGATGTAGTCCTGGCGCAGAATGCCGCGGGGGTTGCACACGCGCGCCACCTTGGTGAGCAAGTTTTCGGTGATCTTCTTGACGTCACCCTCGTTCAAAGCCTCGGAGAGGTTGTGCAGGATCTCCTCGATGGGGGTGCCCTCGAAAGGTTCCTCGGTGCCTCCGATGCCGCAGATACCTGGAACGTCGAGCGTCGCGCGAATCGAGATCGAGAGGCGTTGAGGTCAGTCCGCGGCTTGAGAGGGGGGCGCGACGCGAGCGCGTCGCGAGCGAAATTCCGTGCCGATCGACTCGGCAAACAACGCCGATCGTTGACGCGTCAACAATTCTCATTCGCGAACGGGCGGCGCGCGCGCGGACTGGTGCCCGCGCGAGCGCGCGCCGCCAAAACCGCGCGAGGGACGTACCCATGGTGAAACGGGGGGGGTTTGATGAGCGTCGGTGTCGGGTACGTCGTCGGAGAGCGACGCGCAACTGCCAATGCGCCGCGCCCGACGTCGGCGTCGATCGCTACGAAACCTAATTATGACCAACAAGCCCCGAAAAACTTCGGCGGCGAGATATTATTGGCCGACGCGCGAACCGTATTTTGACGGTCTGATCGACTCGACCGGCAAATTTCGCTCTCGCCGCGTCGGATCGAGCGCTTCGGATCGAGAAATGCGTGCGTGTCGAGATGGTCGAGACAGAGATGCAAAAAGTGCATTTTCGCCCGGGAAAAAAAGATCCGCGCGAACGGGGCGCGCGGCATTCGCGCGCGCGCAGACGTCGGGGACGATGCGCACGAAGCAGACGCGGCGAGCGGGCGCCGCCGGGACCCGCCCGAAGTCGGACGGGCTGCCCTACGTCAACCCGCTACACCTCATAGGTGCGTGTCGCGCCGCAATCGACGTCTCCCGCCGGGCGAACAACGACCGACCGGTGCACTTTTTTCGCGCCGAGGCGCGGAGAAGAGACGCGCGTCGCGCGGCCGTTCGGGGAAGAGCGACGCGCTCGCGCGCCGCGGACGCGCTCCGCGCGCGCGTCGCCGAGAGCTCGGCCACCTCGAGCGCCCCCGTGCGCGGCGACGCGCGCGAACACACCCCCATCGCTGCCTCTTCGTGCCGCGTGGCACGAGGCAAAATATCTTCTCTTCGCGAGAATCTGATTTCAACGCGCGAAAATCGGATGCGGCGAGTCAGTCTGTCAGTCTTGAACAAACGCGCGAGTCCGTTTGTTTCGTCTTTTTCTCAAATTCTTTTCCTTTCGCGCATCTTATATCGCTCTCGCTGACGAGTCCCTCCCGCCGCCTCGCCTCGCCCACCACACCACGTAGGTTTGTTCGCGGCGTTCGTGTGCGTCAACCGCAAGCTGTGCGCGCTGCACGACGCCTTTTCGGTGCGCGAGGTCGGCGAGTCGCCGACCCCGCCGGAAGGAACGTCGTTCTTTTTCGACGACGCCGACACAGCGCGCCCGCTCGCGTCGACGGATGCGCCGTTCGGTTCCCAGCTTGACCTCCAGCGCGAGCACGGCGTGACATCCGAAAACGCGCACGGCGCGTTCTACGTCTTCCTCGTCGCCACCGTGTTCAACCTGAACGCGGCGCTGTGGTCGGTGCAGAAAGGCCGCTCACGGTTGAACCTGCAGGTGGCGTACATCAGCGCCGTCGCCGCGTACACGCACTTCGAGATGTGGTTAGGAAGAGACTGGTACGTCACCGTGCGAGGGGTCGGTTCTTCCGTGTCGGACGACGAAGTCTTCTCTTCGTTCAAAGAGAGTGATGATGCGATTTCTTTCCGAAACGACGACGTGGAAAAAATCGGGGTTTCTTTCTCCGCTCTGCGCGTGTTAGAGTGGGTGTTCACGACGCCCGTGCTTTTGCTGCTCGTGCAGCACCTGCACGAGTACGCGTTCGCCGAGCTCCCGACGAAAGCTGATTTTCGTCAACGTCCGAGCCACGAAAACGCAAACGCGGAAAAGTCTTCCGACGAGTCTCGCGACGACGGCAAAGCCGGTGACCCGCGCGTTTCGAAGCGCTCGATCAGCGCGTACGCGTACAAGCCGGTGAACAAGTTTTTGTTGATCGCCGCCGACGAGGCGATGATCGCATGCGGCGTGTTGATGCCGGTGTTTCCGTACGGCGCCGAGCGCTTTGCTCTGCTCTGCACATCCATGCTGTGCTTTTTGTTCGTCATCAAGCACAGCGTCTTCGCCATCGTGGACATCATGCTGCACGCCGAGATCGACTTCGCTGACGGGTGCCGTCTGTTCGCCATCGCGGCGCTGAAGGTGATCGCGTGGTCGGGGTACCCGCTCGTGTACTTCCTCACCGAGTACGGGTTTTTGACCGTCAAGCAGCAGCACGAGTTTTACCTTTACAACGACGTGCTCACCAAGTTTTCGTACTCGCTCATGATCTCCGCCGGCTCGTTGCGCTGCCTGGACCTCGTGGAGGAGCACAAGCAGAAGATCGCGACGCAGATGTCGCAGGCGCAGAGGGCGTTCTTCTTCAACGTCACGCACGAGTTAAGAACGCCGCTCAACTCCATCATCGGCTTCAACACTCTGGCGATGGAGTCGGGCGAGCTCACCGACTTCACCGGCGCGTTCATCAAAGCCTCGCTCACCTCCGCCGAGGCGCTGCTCGGCCTCATCAACCAGATCCTGGACTTTGCCAAGTTCGAGGGCGCGAAGGACGCGAACGGCCGGTATAACGGCGCCTCCGCGATCGAGCTCTCGGAGGACGTCTGGACGGTGCGGCAGCTCATGGAGCAGGTCACGGACATGACCCAGAAGGCGACGAGCGCCTTAGACGCCGAACCGGGCGATCGCGACGCGGAGAACGGCGCGAACTTGGACGCCGACTTTTCGGCGTCCTCCGCCGCGAGACGCGCGGACCGAACCGAGACGTCTGACACGTCTGTACGAATCGCCGCGTCAGCGAAAAAGGCGCTCGAGAAACGTCCCGATATCGTCGTGACTCTGGCGACGCCCGAGCACTTCAACACCGCGTTCGTCGGGGACTTTTTCCGCCTGCGGCAGTGCTGCGTCAACTTGGTGGACAACGCCGTGAAGTACAGCACGGGCGTGGTCGGGCGCGACGCGCTCGTGGAACTCGTCGTGACGGTGACGGACGTCAGCGACGCCGAAACATCTTCCGAGACGCGCTTTCGGGCGAATATGAATCGCGGAGGCAACGCGTCGAGTGACGACGACGACATCGCTGATTTCGCCGATTTCGCGGCGTCAATGACGCCGCGAAGCTCGCGCGTCACCTTCGAGGTTCGCGACAACGGCGTCGGCATCCCGGCGGCGAAGCAGCACGCGTTGTTCGCTCCGTTTTGCCAGCCCGCCGAGCACCGCGCGGCGAAGGAGAAAGGCACCGGCTTGGGGCTGGTCATCACCAAGTCCATCGTGGAGTGCATGGGCGGCGAGATCGATTTCGTCTCCGTGGAGGACGTCGGCACGCGTTTCTTCTTCACCGTCGAGTTCCCCCGAGCCGGAGTAGGTGGAGGCGCCGGCGCGGCGATCGCAAAAGCGCGATCGCCGACGCCGCCCGGCGGCGAAAAAAACGCCGAGACGGAAACCGCGCTTCGCCGCGGCTCGGTGGACGCCGTGCTGGACGCGGGCTCCGCGGGCGGTCTGGGAAGTTCGGACGGCTCGATCACGCCGAGCGCGTCTCCGAGCGCGTCGGACGGCGAAGAGACGCGCTCGGATCTTTCGAACGCGCGCGCGGGGGAGAAGAAAGGTTCACGCGGCCCGTTTGAGACAGGAAAGGACGACGTCCTCCCTGTCGCGGCGAAAATCGTCGTGCACCCGTCGATGCGCGGCGCGACGCGGAGGCACGCGGTGAACATCTTGAAGTGTTTCCGCGCCTCACCGGGCTCGAACTACGTGGTCTGCAAGTCCCTCGAGGACGTCGACCAGAAGTTTAAACAGGCGAAACGGCTGGGCGCGTGTATCGTGTTCGTGGAGGCGTCCGAGGACGCCAAAGAGTCGGTTAAGATGGTGGAGACCACGTTGGCGGACGAGACCTCCGCGCGCGAAAAAAAACGCGCGAAAGCGAAAGCGGTTTCGTTTGAGGACCGCGACCACTCGTCTCACGGTGGTTTCGAAAAACCACCTTCGAAAGAAAAGCGTTCGCTCGAGCGCGGCGTGGTGGTGTTCGGGCGCCCGAGGCAGCTGATGGAGCTCCGCAAACGCCTGGGCGACCGCGAGGACGTGGCGTGCGTGTTCGAGCCGGCGAAGCCCTCCGAGGTGCTTCGCGCGACGCGGCGGCTGACGGAGACGCTCCTCGCGTCACGCTCTCCGGGGTTGGGCGGAATGGATTCGGAAGCGCTGAAGGAAGCGTCTCGCGCCAGCGCGGTGGACCTCGCCGGGTACGGCTTCGACGTGGCCGGTAGTAAGATGAGAAACGTTTCGGACCAACCGGGAACTCGCGACGGCGTGGTGGAAGCCGGTTTCGTTCGCGGCGCGCGCGGCGCGGGGTCTCCTCGCGAATCGCTCGTACCGTCCCCGACCTCCTCGACGTCCCTCGACGGCATGTGCGTGTTGTTGGTGGAGGACAACCTGATGAACCAGCAGATGGCGAAGCACTCGATCGTGAAGTGCGGCGTCGCGCTGGACATCGCCGGCGACGGCGCCGAGGCTGTGTCTTTGGTGGAGCGAAAGATTAAGGAGCAGAAAAAGTACGACGCGATCCTGATGGACATGATGATGCCTGTGAAGGATGGCGCGACGGCGACGCGCGAGATTCGTTTACTCGAGAGAGACGTGAAAATCCCGCTTCGGCACGTGATCATCGGGCTGAGCGCGAACGTGGGCCCGACGTTCGTCACGGAGGTGCGCGCCGCGGGGATGGACGGCGTGGTGTCCAAGCCCTTCTACCCCAAGACGCTCCGGCGCGCGCTGCTGGAGGTGAGAAAGGGCGAGTACCGGGGGTTCGCCGAGCACGAGCCCGGCGGAGGCGAGGTCCCGGGTTCGAGTCCCGCCGGGGACGAAGAACCGGGGGGGGGTTCGTCGAGGACCGCGGCGAAGACGAGAAACGCGTCAGGAGGGTGAGCTCCAGCGACGCCGCGGCGTGAGATGGCGTGCGATTGGAATGGTTTGATGCGTTTGTGTCGATATCGTGGAAGTATGTAAATTACTATGTACGTATGCATACCGTAACGCACTAAATAAGGAACCTTAGTCTAGCTACGTTCGCTTAGTCTACGCTTCGCGCGCGCGCGCGTTTACAAATTGTACCGACGGCGCCGTCGTCGACGACGACGCTCAGGCAGTCAGGCGCGTTTGCAGTTTGCGCAGCTGCGTTTCAGCTTGCCATGCGGGCACGGGTTGCAGGCTGCGCAGCTGCGTTTCAGCTTGCCATGAGGGCAGGGATTGCACTCCGCGCAGATGCTTTTCCTTGCCATGAGGGCCGGGGTTGCACTCCGCGCAGGCGTATTTCCGCTTGCCATGCGGGCAGGGGTTGCAGTCCGCGCAGTTGTTTTTCACCTTGCCATGCGGGCAGCCGGTGCAGTCTGCACAGTAGCGTTTAACCTTGCCATGCGGGCAGCCGCTGCAGGCCGCGCAGCTGCGTTTCACCTTGCCATGCGGGCACCGCTTCACACCCATCACGAGCCGCTCGCGCCTCCTTCAAGAACCCCCGCGCGCTCCTCTCGCGTCATCTCGAGCCGGTGCCGAGGGGTGTGACCGCGAGCGCCTCTTGGGGAAGGAAATGTCCGCGCACACTTTTCTGTTTCGGGGAAAAATTGTGCGCGTGTCGGTGTCGTGCGGATTTTCGCGGCGGCGGCGGCCGCCCGAAGCATTCGGTCACGCGCACCCGGCGCCTTCACCAGCGCGCCCGGCGAACCAAGACACACCCGCGGCGCTCGACCGCGTCCTTCCCGGTCGGAGTTCCCGAACCGTGCCTCACCGCACCTCCCGCGCCCGCGCCGCCCGCGTTGAGCAAGAAAGGATGAGCAAGAAAAACTCGAAGAAGCGGTGGAACAATCAGCACCAGGAGTCCATGCGTCGCGAACGCGAAGAGGCTGCGGCGAAAGCCGCGCGCGCGGCGAAACGGGAAGAGAAGGTGCTTGAGACTCTCGGTGTGATGGGCGTGGACGGCGGCGACGGTCTCGTTGAGGCGAAGGCCGTGGGTAAGACCAAGACCCGCGCGGGGAAGCCCAAGGTTCGAGACGCGCAGGCGCCCTCGAAGCTCCTCAAGGTTTCCAAGACGGCGCTCGTCAAGAAAACCGGGGGCGCGGGCGGGACGAAAAACTCGCGCAAGATCATCAAGAACGTGCCGGTGGGGAAGGTGCAGACCAAGCTGAAGCTGCGCAAGGGCGCGACAATTCGCGGGATAAAGGTCACCAACTCGGACAGCAGGAACAAGATCTTAAACGAGCTCAAGGCGGAAGCCGCGATGGCGATGACGGAGTGACGACGTTTTATGACGCGACTCTAAAAAAGAATTCCGTCACGCGAACGCCGCGCGAACGTCGTCGCTCGCTCGAGCTCTAGAAGCGCCCGACTACTCGGTAGTAAGGCGCAAGTACTCCGACGCCGGACGACGAGGCGACGCGACCGCGCGCGCCGAGTCGCGTGACTACGGGCGAATCGGCGGTTTCCTCGCCCGCATGACGTGCAGTCTCTCTTCGTCCGCGGATGTGGTCGCGACGACGTCGCACGCCAACCCGAATTTTTCGAGCATTTTTTTCACCTCACTCGGTTTGTTCTGCTCCAGCAGGATGAGCAGAAACGTCCCGCCGGGGGCGAGTACATCAAACACGAGGGGCAACAAGCGGTCCGTGACCTCGCGTCCGTCCTTACCCCCGGCCCAAGCCGCGGCGACGCCGCCCCGGGTGACCTCCTCGCTGGGCGTGAGGACGTACGGGGGGTTGAACAAGAGCACGTCCGTTTTGTTCCGCAGCGACTCCAACAGACCAGGCGCGGAGAGGAGGTCGCACTCGTGCGTCTCGAGAAGGTGCGCCACGTCGTGCGCCGCCGCGGTGGCCCGCGTCGCCTCGAGCGCGTCGCGGTTGACGTCCGTCGCGTAGAAGCGACAGGAAGGCGTTCCTGTCGAGGCGGCGCTCGTCGTCGCCTCCGCCGCGGCGTCGTCGTCCATGGGTTCCTCGCGCGACGATTCGTGCTCGCGCGCGAGCAGCGCGGCGGAAACGATGACGTACCCGGTGCCGCATCCCACCTCGACGACGACGCGGGGCGGGCGGAGACGGAGCGTCGAGCGCCACTCCGCGGCGAGCGCATCCACGAGCAGGAAGCTGTCCTCCGCGGGCTCGTACACCTCGCGGTGGAACGTCGTGTCCTTGATGCGCGCGATGGGCATCGCGGCGCGCGCGGCGCGAAGTGTGGCACGTTCGAGGTTTTCGTGCGCTTTTTGCGTGCACTTTTTGGACGAGGCCGAGTCCCCGAGAAAGCCCCGTCTCGCCAGACTCGGAGGCGCGCGTGCGCTCCCTCGCGCGGCACGCCCGAGATGGTGTCCCTCTGCGTGCGCGCGGTGCCTCCCGTCGCGAGGCGCGCGCCTCGGTGTCGCCGCGGCGAGCGCGCGCGCGACGCCGCGGAGCAGCCGCGGAGACGTCGCGATGCGCGTCCGGGGCGCACCGCCGCCTCCGCCTCCGCGCGCTCGGCGTCCGACGCGGAGGACGACACCGCCGTCGCTGAGCGCGTCGAACGCGAGACGCGCGCGTGGCTGGACAACATCGTCATGGGCTTGAACCTGTGCCCTTTCGCGCGCGCGGCTCTCCCCGGCACCACCGTGCAGGTGACGCACGCTTTGACGCTCGAGGCGCTGCGGCTCGAGATCCGCGACGCGCTTTTCGTGCTTCGCGACGCGCCCGTCGCGGAGGCGGCGACGACGCTCATCGTCCTGTCCCCGCGCAGCGTCAACGCGCTCGGCGCGGCGACGTTCGAGGGGTTCATGGAGGGCGCGCGTGTCGTCGCGGAACAAGAGGCGCGCCGGTTGACGGAATCGCTTCCGGATGATGTAACCGAGCAACTCGACCTCGTCGGTGACTTGGTGGAGATCGTCCCTTTCCACCCGCGCGCGACGTTTGGCGAGACCGATTCTAGCGCCGAGGACGAGGTCGGGTCGGGGGGGTACATATGCACGTTCCTGGATACGGGTCCGCCCGTGGACGACACGGCCGTTAGTTCGGATCCGCCCGACGAAGCCGCGCTGAGGAAGATGATCGCCGAGCACGCCGCGATGCGCGGCGGCGCGGACACGAGGGCAGATTGGAAACGCGCAAACGCGGCGGGTGGAAAACACGACGTCGACGAAGACGACGATCACGACGCGTCCTTCTCGGATAACACGACAAACGCGGTCGACCCCGCGGACTACACCGGTCGGTCCCCGCACCCCGTTCTGCACTTACTGCGGCAATCCGACGTGGACGCCGCGGACGAGAGCTGGTTCGATAAAGGGCCGGGAGATGACATTCGCGCTCGAAACGCCGCGTTGCTCCGCGGAATGGGCGAGGGCAAGTTGCGAGCTATGCTGAAGAAGTGTTTCGAAAGCGCGTCGCGCGACGAATCGAAACGGCGATAGGTCATAAACGTAGAAGGTGATGTGTAGGACGAATCACTAGAGGAGTCATGAGCGCGTGGAGATCCTCGTCGCATTATAGTCGACCGTTTTCTTTGGTGGGATTTTGGTTTTTCACGTCACAACCGCGACTCGACTCCGCGTCGCGCGCTTCGCTTTTCGGTTTTTTGGCTTTTCGTTCATCACTTGGGAAAAAAAACGGGTGGTGACCAGGTCACGAAAAAACGCGAGAAGCTCTTGCGTTTCACGCCCTCTTGCGCGTGGAGCGCTTGGCCTTCTTCTTGCCTCCGCCGAGCAGGCCGGTGGATTGCGCGCCCCAGAGCGCGAGGAGGACGTTGATGACCACCTGGAGCTGCCACACCCACTGGGTCCAGTTGGCGGTGGGGTTGAGCGCGATGTTGCCGAAGGGCAGCAGTGACACCACGTGGAACGCGATGGTCTGCTTGGAGAAGGCGTCCTCGGAGACGCCGCACTTGAGGCGGCCGAACACGAGCAGGCCGAAGCACATCCCGACGATGCGCGCGAAGAATCCGGCGGGCGCGAGGGCGTCGCCGAGGGGCTTCGCCCAGTACGGGAGCTGGCCGAGGCCGTCCTTGCCCCAGACTCTGCGAGGAAAACGCAAAAGGCGAGGGGTGCGTCGGTCAGTCGCGCGCGCGGGACGACGCCGTCGCCGGCGCGGGCGCGTTCGGGAAAACGCGCGTTCGATTTCGGGTTGATTTCGGGAATTTCGCCGACCTCGGTCGGGCCGGAAAGGGGGAGGTACGTACTCGTCGGGGAAGGTGGTCATGGTCGCCGCGTACATGCCGAAGTACACCTGCATCGCCTTATCGTAGGTGATCGCCATCTTGAGTGATGAGAAGTGGTACGTGAGGTGTGGGTGCGTCGGTGCGCGGAGCGGAGTGATTTCGTGCGTTGAAGCGAAGTCGAAAACGAAGCGTTTCGCTCGAGACAGGTTCGGGACACAAAATTTAACGCTCGCTGACGTGTCGTTCCCCTCGTTTCGTTTTTTCGTCGCTTCGACGCGGTCGACTCGCAAGGGGGGTCGGAGGACGCGAGCGCAGGCGGGAAAGGCACGCCTTGACGCGATATGACGGGCTGCTACGACGTATCGACACGTACGATCGCGATCAGACATCGCACACGACGACGTGTGATGGTCCCGCAGTGGAGCTACGCGAACGAACCGAGTACCGTCACCTCCTGGAAAAACAGGAAAAACGCCATCCCATCGTCTCATCTTCTCTTCGTATAATGAAGTAACAACGTCGCGTCACACCGTCCACGTCCGCACGCACGCGTCGAATCCCCCCGTGCACACACTTTTCTCGTCAATCCACAACAGGGAAGTCACGCCTCCCTGGTGCGCGTTTTTGATGGTCACCCTGTCCGCGCCGCCGCTCCACGGGTCCCACGCGATGAGCGATCCGTCCAGCGACCCGGACGCCAGCCTCTTCCCATCCGGGGACCACGCCAGCGCGGTGATGCGCGCGGCGTGGAAGATGAGTTTCTCGTGGTTCGGGTGCGTCAACGCGTTCGTCGACGTGTCGTGCACGAAGACGCGCCGCGACGCGTCCGCGGACGCGACGATGTCGTTTCGCGTCGGGGAACACGCCAACGCGACGATCTCGGCTTTGTGCCGAGTCGTTGCAAAAAGAGGCGTCGCGTCGTCGTCTCCACGCGAGACTCGCAGACTAAATGCCTTATCATCAGACGCGCCTTCTTTTTTGTCCACGGAGACACTAAGCGTCGTCACGGCACCGTCTTTCGATCCAACGAACACCGAATCGCCGTCTTTCGAGACGGAGACGCAGGCAGCCGCGCGCGCGTTCGAAAGCGCGCGGATCGTCGCGGAGGCCGCCGCGGTTTCTTCGAAAGCGCCGGAGCCTACGAGAAACACCGCCACGTCTTCGTCGCCGCAAACGGCGGCGGCGACGGCGCCGTCTTTCGAGACGGCGACGTTCCTCGGCTGACCGGGCAACGCGCACACTCGCTTGCTGGTGCTCGTCTCCCAAAAGAACACCCTCGCGACGTCGTCCAGGCCGACGCTCACCGTTCTTTTCCCGTCGAGGCTCGACGCGAGCGCCACCACCGCGCCCCCGCCGTGGCCGAGACTGACGTCGTCCGTCATTCCGGACTCTTGTTTCGCCGAGACCAAATCGCCGCCCGAACTCGACCGCCACCGAAACGCGACGGAAGCCTCGGCGTTTGGAATCGCGATCGCCGCGAGGGAGACAGACACCGTCGCGTACGTCTCCGAGCTTTGCGCGTCCGATCCGCGGAAAGCCGCCCTTCCCAGCGCGACGATTGGTTTGGCGTGGCCTTTCAGGGTTCGCGAACACCCACTCGGCGTCCTCGTCGGAGCGTCGCCGTCGCGTGCCTCGACAGTCTCGACAGTCTTCTCGAAACGCGCGGCTCGTTCCAGGACGTTGAGCGTCCCGTCGAGCGACAGCGTCACGGCGTCGTCGCCCACGAACGCGCACCCAACCTGCATGTCGTTAACGGATTGTTTCGGCGGCCCGAACGCGTACGTGGTTAAGACTTCGAGGCGCGGTAACGCATCGTTGGATCGATCTCCTGACGTGGGAGAAGACGAAGCTCCCGCAGCTTGTGAAAGCCCGAGAACGATGGAAGCGTCCCACGCCTTGGCTGTCTTGTCCGCGCCGACGGTGAGCAAAACGTTTCCGTCGGGCGACCACGCGCACGCGTATATAGATCCGGCGTGCCCTTTTTTTTTATTGTCGTTTTCGCCGCCGCCGAAACCCTCTTTCTTCGGTAACGTCGCCAGAGGGGCGCCCGTCGCGCCGTCGTACACGACGCCGATCCCGTCGCTCCCCACGGACGCGAAGAACGCGCCGTCGTCGGAGAAACGCACGCAGTTGGCGAAGTTGCCGTGCTTGTGTCGCACGCCCGCGAACGCGAACGGCGGGCCCTCGAAGAAGCCGACGGTGAAATCCTCCGACGCGGCGGCGATCCTGAACGGGCGTTTCGGTCGGAACGCCACCGAGTTCACGCGTTTGGTCGCGCCGCTGATGTCCCCGACGCTCGACCCCGAGTCCCACAGGAACGCGCGCGCGAACGCGCCGCCGCGCCCGTCGCCGCACGCGACGAGTCGCTGGCCGTCGGCGCTCCACTGGATGTCATCCACCGCGCCGCTCAAAACGCGGTGCTCCGCCTTGAGGGTCTGGTCATCGTTCAGGCCCCAGATCCGCACGACGCCGCTCGCGTCGCCGCTCGCGACCCACTCGCCGTTCGGGGAGACGCGCGCGACCGTCGTGGGGTACTGGTGGCCGTCGTAGAAGACGGTCGCGGAGTCGTCCGACAAACACCGCACCACGATCTGCTTGCCGTTGGCGTAGCACACCAAACGCTTGCCCGCGTGCGCGCCGAGGAGCGTGCCTCGGCCACGCGTCGTCGCGGGGGCGCACGCGTGCGTCTCCGAAGGCGCGAAAGACATGCCTCTTCCGGCGGAACCTGTGTCGCCCTGAGCGCTACGGAGGCCCGCGCGGGGTGGTATGACGACGCGCGCCAACTCTCGGTTTTTGCAGAGCTTTCGCTGAGAGCCGCTCACGAGGGTGCCCACACTCGTTCAATGCGGGTGCCCAAATTTTAAAATCTCTTCCTCAGATCCACTTCCACATCCGCCCGCGCGCCCGCACCGACGCGCGTCCCCGACTGCTCATGGCGGACACTATGATGGCCACCCCCCCCGGAACGCCCGGCCCCGGGACGGACGACCCGCGCGTGGCGTGGGCGAACGCCACCCGCCTCGCGGTGACCCGCGCGGACGCGCTCAACGCGGACGGCTCGCTGAACCAGCAGTTCTTCAAGCCCAAGAAGGTGGTGTACGCCGCGGAGAAGGCCAAGTGGAACGACGCGGACTGGGACAACCTGTACCGAGGCATCGAGAAGCACGGCATCGACCCGAGCTCGTGGCGCAAGATCATCGACGAGTTCTGCCCCGGGCGCGAGGTGCTGTTCATCCGAATCAAAGCCAGCCGAGCGATCGGGTCGCAAGGACTCAATCGCTACCACGGCTGGATCGGAACCAAGACAGACGTGCAGGCGGAGTACGAACGCAACAAGCAGATCGGGCTCGCCACCGGCTGCTGGAAGGGAGGCATCCTGGTGGAGAACGACAACAAGGACGCGGAGGCGGCCATCAAGAAGCGGGACGCCGAGGAGGCGGCCGCGGGGGTGCAGCCGCCGGGCAAACGCATCAAGCGCGACTGACGGCGGACCGTCGGCGGACCGTCGCGAAAGGAAAACGCGTTAAGCCTTATTAACGGTTTAAAACAGATT
>JACLAB010001318.1_pt1 | contig 15016 bp, 18 predicted proteins | sample 8027921 | NCBI WGS metagenome assembly JACLAB01 (sample SAMN15725117, study PRJNA655200) | protist metagenome | isolation source: fluorescence activated cell sorting (FACS) single amplified genomes of... | place: USA: West Boothbay Harbor, Gulf of Maine | collected 2000-07-19 | reverse complement strand
GCATTTGTTGTGTTATAATACAATGGTTTTCGGAATTCTACGCGGACTTGTGGTATGCTCAGTGCTTCTCGTTGGAAAACAATTAGTCCAAGGATTCACGAAAGCGAATGTGAGGCTGGGCTTACAGCCTCAAGGGTTGCAGGAGGCGCTGCGCCACTCCATCCAGCTAAGAATAAAAAAAAATAAGTGCAATAACAATAATGGTTCTCGTGGAAGCCAAAGTAACGTATCTTTATGTATGAGTGATCCAAATATTGAAAACGAGGACTCCAATTCTCCTTACACGAGGAAGCAGATCTTGAAAGAGGAAACAGAGTCTCCCTTTCGCGCAATCAGATTTTTCCTATACATATCCCTGAGTGCTGCTGCGGCTATCAGTTCTGTTATTACTGTGACCAGCATCGCAGCTGTTAGCAATGGCGTAAGGCAGGGGAATATGAATGACTTGATCAGCAACCTAGGCGTAAATGTTGCAGGCATTGTTATCATTGGATACTTGTGGAACAGGGAAACAAAAGCACAGAAATTACAATTGGAGCGTATAAGCAAGGGTGGCAAGCTCGCCTCACTGAAGATCAAGTGTAATGATCCCATTACAAATGAACCTATAATTTGCAAATTAGCGGACTTCCGGAGGGACCGAGGGTTTGAAAAGAAGGTGTGTGAGGGGTTGAAATTCTGAGGACCAGTGCTTTGTACGAGTATCCTGACCATCCCAATCAATATCGTACTCATGTGGCCCCTCCATTTCGTTGATCCTTTTTTTTTGAATGACCACACAACAGGTGATCATCGTCACAGGCCCTCGACAGCAGCTGGTGGAGAGTATTCGCTCTTCCCTGAGCCAAGCCAATGCCATGGAAGCCTTCATGATCGTCCCCGTGGTCATCGCGCCACTCGAGATGGGCCAGGGAGAGACTCAGGGCGAGTACCAACTAGCCACCCTGCCCGCCAGCAGCGTTATCGATAACACAGTTGATAATGCAGCGAGTGGGGGGTGGGGGGATGCAGCTAACTACGTGGGAACTCCTGTGTCGCTGTCTACGACCTGGGATGAGGTAGTGCGGAGCGAGGTCGCTACTGCCCTGGAACAGCGCCGAGACGCCCTGGAGAGGGGCATAACGTTGCAGGTGAGTGCTTGTGTGCTTAGAGTCCGGAGGGCAATTGTTTTGTACCATGACTTTATCATTCCATGCTTGGTAGCTCTTATTGAAGCTGTAATGTAGCTCTATCTTATGTATGAGTATCATGACGTGCGATAGATGTGATGTAGCTCTATCTTGTCCTGAAGTGTCCGTCACCATCACAAGCAACCGTGATTCTCAAATCGGCACTGATTTCACCATAGATCGCCAAGAATGGCAAGGTGGGAAGCAGGAAATTTGGGGTACCTATGTGGGAGCCAATGCGGTAGATATGCAGTAGACTTGCAGAAGAATGAAGATAGAGTGTTAGAAAGGAGAAGTAGAAGGAAATGTAGAAAGCGGATGTGTAGAAGAGACAAAACTCCAATTCTTTTCTAATTGGTCGACTAATATTTATATATTTAGCTTAATAGCAAAATTTATGTCAAGCCTAAAATTGATGATCTCTATCCATGGGGTCATGATTATATGAGGATCACCTATCAGAAAGGGGTTGTGCTAGGAAAGCAATTTTGAAGTGGAACTCCACGAACTGCGCAGAGTCGAATATACCGCTGAATTTGCCTCTCTTATCGCGCCTCACCGTTGAATGGCACAGAAGCACAAGCTAGTAACGCATTCACAAATTTCGTTCAATCTAGGAAGCATTTTGCTCTCCTCTTCGATAGGTGAGTAGCTCACTGGCACTGGACATGTTGACTGTATTGCTAAATAGCCATACTGTCGGCAATAGTGATAGACGTGCGCTCAATGCTCGCGCGTGTCTATCAGAGCTTGTCAGCTAGTACTACGAGCTAAGGTTTCAAAACAGAGAGAACAAGCAGCCTCCTCATGGTACTCTTCTTGCTTCTTATCTTGAGCAGTACATGGGCGTACATGCCAATGATGCGGCATTCTGGATCTACGACTACCCTTCACGCAGGAGGTATTGTGGATAAATTATCAATGCTTAATGCTGAGATATTGGCCGTCAAGGAGGCGAAAGTGACAGATTCTAAATTGAAACCTCTTCCGAGATGCAAACAGGACATCATGAACGCCAAACCAGCGGTATTGGGAAGATTGTTGGAGAGGGATGGATGCATCAGTATACCAAATGTATTGAGCCACAAGACATGCGATTCGCTTTTATCATATATCAACAGCGAGAACGAGAGGTTGAAAGAGCTGATTAAAGGATCTGGCGAAGGCGATGCGCAATTCGACCAGTACTTCGGAGGTATGTGCGTGGGTGGTTCAACTTCAGAGAGCCATTCCTCTATTCTACAGCTATGTCTCACACAAGAGTTGGGAGCTCATTAGAAAGTGGTGATGTAGCTATATCTAATGTATGAGTATTGTGACTATTACATCCTGTCATTATTCTCAAATCTGTCTCTATGTTCTATCTTTTATTGACGATGCCTACAGGTGTGAATTGCCGTGGTGTAACCAAGGTCGTGCGACAAGGTACTTGATCTTTAGAGTGATATTGCTCTATGTCATGACTATGCTGTGCAATGTTTGGTTGCTTATTGGAAAGCTGTATGTAGCTCTATCTTATGTATGAGCATCACGATTATAGACAGAATTATCATGCTTATACTGACCCTGAATCATCTATTGTACGTCAATCATACTTATACCGCCCCTTATATTGCATCCATTTTTCCATGCTACAGACATGTTCCTCCCTCTGGCTGAGCCTCTCGTCAGAAGCAGTCTTAAAGAGGCGCTTCAGTGCCTGCGCCCGCTGCTCGAGCAAACTGTCACCTTGGACGGGACCTTGCACGAACTTTCCAGCTTCATTGGCGATGCAGGTGCGCAAGCGCCTGTGCGCGTATAAGTGATGGGACTTTAGAAGGCCGTATCTCTATATGAGTATTATGACCTTTCACATAGAACAGCTTGCCCACATTGACCAAGTCTTGTACTGTCTTTGTTTGCAGGGAGTCCCAGGCAGTGCGTGCACGCGGACACGATTGCTCTGCCCTGTCCGCAGTACCCTGCAGGTGCGTGGTCAGGATCGGGTTTCAGAGGGCTGTAGCTCTATACCATGGGTATTGACCTGCTATAAATATATTGATGGACTCTTTGAAGGTGTCATGCAGCTCTATCTAATGTACGAGTATCATGACCATTTCATAAAGCGATCATGTTCAAATTGATAATTGTCTACATCTCACCTGCACCATTCCTCTTCAGCGGAAATGAAGCCCCTGTACACGATATTTGTGGCCCTGCAAGATATCACGGATGATATGGGACATACGGTGTTCTATTCTAGAACACACACAACGGAAGCCCACAAGATGTGGGCCCTAGCCCAGAAAAAAGTAGACTCGCCTAAGTACTTGCAGACCCAAAATGCTTTCAAGTCTGAGTTGAAGAAAGGCGATGTGAGCATATTCGATTCGCGACTCTTGCACTGTGGCATGGCCAATAAAAGTCAGCCACCACACGATAGAAGAGTTTTATTCTATTTCACATTATCCAAGCAGCAGCTGTGGCCGCTACCGGTCCGTCAATGTTGTAAGGGTTGATCTTAAGCGGACGTTTCTCAATGCCTTTGTTGTGCTGCCCAATACTTTATGACTCATATTGAATCCGCACAGCTCTGCCATACACTCGAGATCCATGTCCTTGGTATTCAACCACCGAACTCAAATCTCCTCCGCTTCGCCTTCATTCGTTTCTTATGTAATCTGACCGCAGGGGGGGAAGCACGGTGCCAACAGCATTCGAAAAAAAGATGTGGGGAGTTGTCGCGTCAAGGATATTCTGGATTGATGCATTGGGCCTGGGGAAATGAAGTGTTTGTTAATGTGTCTTAGAGTAAGAAAGAGTGTATCTTAATCTTATACTATATTCATTTATGCAAAAAATACACTCTAAACATTCCAATATGGTACATCCGATCTGTTCATATCCGTTCAAATTGCTATACTAGTATGTAATAGGCCTTGGACTGTCCAGCGTGGCATGAACCCATCCAGGCTCTAGCTCTAGCATTGCTATGCTATACAATGTTTCGTCGCCCAGTAAATAGCAGCAGCGTAGCTTTATCACACCCCTCGGTATCACCCTGCGACGTGCTATATATATCATGACTATTACATAGCCATCACACTCATATGGACGTGCTATATATGTATCATGACTAGTGCACATAACCTTTGTACTCAAATCAAACCTTAGCTAAGCTGTCCAGGAAGGCATTCTACCCTGTACCAGGCCGGGCGCTGAAGGTGGACTATCCCCTTGTGTCTTCTCTAGGTAGAACACGAACCTGTAGGGGTGATATTGATTAAGGACGTACATTTGCCGATCATTATTAGTGTGATTATCACACCAGATATCCATGATACTCATGGATGATATAGGTCAACTTCCTGGAACTTTCACATGAGCCGCACGCTAGAAAAATGATACCAACGGCACGGACTTATAGCCCTTCAAAGTCAGCTCATGCGCACGAACCTGGCAATGCCACTAGGGCGGGAATGGAGCTTTCTTTCCCGCACGTTTTCATCTGTACTGGGCCCATGGTCTTGCTGCCCTCCACCCCTCTTCTTCGTTACATTGATAAATAAATCGGATTTACCGCTACCACCGTCACCACCGTTTTTTCTGTTACCAGAAGCTGGGTGCAGCGGGTCCTCTACTGCACGTCCCTGCTGTCCCCGCCAGACCCCTGTTGGTCCGTGTCGCACAGGATGAAATGCAATGAAGGGTTAAGTTGAGTGTGATGCTCGTATGCTGTGGCCATGATATAAATAAATCAGCCCTCTGAAGACCACCTATATATCTATAGCACGTCAATAGTCATGGTATAGAGCTATGGCTATATATCTGAAGACCAACCCTGAGTCAGCACTCACCTGTGCGAAACGTGGCGTAGGCAGGGCATGGCCGCAGCACCAGCCCGTACTTTGCCTCCGGGCCGACACCACTACCGACACTGGTACTGCCCCTACCGCTGCCAGCTTTGTTGACATCCTTGTACGTTCTGGGCAATGTGAGACACTGCAGTGAGGTAATTATGAAATATTATAATTATGAAAAGGCCGATATGAGTATAATAACTGTGTGCAATGGCCATGACATCAATACATCAGGTTACGCTACATCACAGCTTTTACATGAAACCCAATGCGATGTACGACATATTATTTATGGTGCAGAGCAATGACTTCATACTGAAAAAAAAATGCACTGATACATCTATTGCACGGCAACAAGCATTGCATGGCATAGTCATAGTACAGAGCAATGACCATTTTACCGAAATCCAAACACTGCCCTGTCAACGAACCTGCAGCCCGAGCCGGTCGCTGGCGATGAGGGAATCTTCTTCCTGGGGCATTATACACGCAAAGGCGGGCAGTTTTTTGAAGTTAGGGTTAGCGAGGGCGGCAGTAGCATTGCGCGTCATTAACATGTCAGTACACATACCTGGTGCGGTGTACGTGCAAAGGAGGAATGCAACGGGTCCCAGGCCAGCAGGGCTGGCTCCAGCTGGGCGGCCTCTTTATCTCCCCCGCTATCATCGAGGAGATGTATTTGGAACAGCTGGTTACCAAGCACTCTGTTGTCTGGGTGGCGAGTGTCTCCAGATGCGTGCTGTTTGATGCAGGCAGCCAACTCTACGTAGAATTCTAATACAGTTCGAACCTCCTGCCCCGGCAGCGAGATGAGTCGCCTTCGCACAGTCAGACAGCGCTTCGTGGAGTCTAGCTCGAACTGCACATATATGTATATACGTAGGAGCAATGATCAAGGTGAATGCAGGCAAGGCCAATGTCAACGCGAGTGTGGTGAGTGGAGAACTGCTTTGTCACAATGGTCGTAGTTCATGTCATGATACTCAAATATACCCATGCATATACACAAAAATACGAATACGACGGGTATAGGATGCCTCACCTGCAGGATCTGCTGCGGCGGCACTTCTGGGAACCCCATTGATGTGCGCTTGGTAGATGCTCTGTAAGATCTCTGATAGGCGTCCAGATAGGTAGACGTGCGCTGCGGTAATGTAACGTGCGAAATAACGTGAGGTCAATATGATTAGGATCATTCAGAGTTGTGGTCTTGATACTCCATGTGCGGAAGAGGTAAATCTCAGCAATCTAAAAAACATCAATTATTCGATATTGTAACAATGGTACAGAGACAGCCCTCCGAAGACGAACCACAAATCTATAGCACGTCAATAGTAGAGATGTGGCCATTTGAGACAGACTAGCGTTTGATGACGTAATCACCTGCAGACGGGGCAAAAAAGAAAAAAGCTGATCGGGGTGGTACCTGTAGACATGCACATGCGGGTGTTCAGGGATGATTATGATGATGATCGTACGCTGTGCTATAAATGGTGTAGGATGGGAGCAGCTAGACAAGACCTATGGTGTGGAACATATAGTATTGAGTATGATGCTAATGGTATAGAGATCCAGCCGCCTAAAGACGACTCAATCATATTAAGACACGTACTGCACCAAGATCTCTCGAGCCTGCAGCATGATCAGCGTTGTGTTATAGTGAGTAGGGTAACTTAAGAATGCGCGTTACGGTTGTTGAGACGAGAACAAACTAGGTACGATTCAGCAAACACACTTACACGAAAGTAGTTGACACATGCGCTGCTGTTGACGCTGCGTGCCTCACTTTTGGACAAAAGATGCTCCAGTTCTCTGCTAGGGGCAATTCGCATATTATTTTGACGTGCGAAGGACCCGGGCTGGTCCAGATAAATCGCCGACCAGAGAGGCGATGAGCTACTAGTGCTACTGTTACTTGTTTTCTGCATGTTTTTGTCTTTTTTATGCTGCTTGACTTCACTCGCCATGGTTTTGGTGTTCACATCTTTGTTTGTGCTGACGCACATCATTCCGACGTGCGGTATATCCGTAGTGCCGCGCGCGCGGTTGGCAGGCCTGAGGGGTGTGCGTGGGAGAAACAATGATCATTATGGGTCATTATGAAGGAACAGGAGCATTGTTTGCGCAAGTTGCGTGAATTGTCAGTCTGCTGAGATCGATGCATATAGCACGTACCTGAGGCGGTAAGGCATTAGGTTCCATCCTCCGCTCACGCTAGGGTCCAGCACAGATAAATTGCCGTCCCTATCTCCACCTATGTCCGTTATTTTACCTTCTGTTATGCCACCGTGAACACCAGTGCTACCAAGCTTATCAACACTGGTACCAGCAGTGGCAGCAGCGAGCAAGGGGCCCGTACGTACGAACAGCTGCGCGAAAACGTGCGCGGCAAGGTGGCAGGCCATAACATGGGACGCCACCGAGGCCTTCGCAGTCTTTACCCACGGGATGAAGTATCTGCTAACATGAATGGTGGGGAGCATGAGAGGAAGGTCTATAAATGTTCGCGATACTCAAGGATATGATATAGCTAGATCAGTTCTCCCATACGAGCTGCTGCGAATGGAATCTGATAGCCCTTAATCTGAATCCCACCAATACACGTACTTGGGTTCTAGATAAAAGCACACCAGCTCCAGAGGAAGGTATTGCATTTTTCGCACGTTCTTCTCGTCTGGGAACTGCACGTGAGGACATGCATGTAATGTGTGAGTACGACAAGGATTTATGTAGGTCACGATGCACACAGAATTATAACCAAGTCACCACCCACCTGTATTCCACCACCGCGCACTAGTGCTAAGGGGAAGGGATGCAACCGAACCAAGTCTGTGGGCTGGCCGGTGCCCACATGATATCTGTGATGTACAATAGATGTTGGAGAGCTGTTATCAGTACAGTGAAGTGCGATAGATGTGTATGCTAACGTAGAAGTTGATAGATCCACATCAGAACCTTCATGTAATAATTCGTCCCTTGAGGTGATGGCACTAATGAGCGTATGCACGTACCCTAGCTTCTTTAGCTTTCTTTTTAGGAAGTACTCAGAGAAGCCGCCCATGTTCCAGCGCACGTTCTCTTTGCGGTCGAAGACGTCATAGCCGCGATTAGGGTACCTGCGCGTGGAAGTGATGGACGTTTGAGGTCGTTTTTAGTATGATAACGTACGATAGATGCTTGGAGGCCATTACAAGTGAAATAGTTGTACCGGATAGTCATGACACCGAAGTACAGAGATACGTCAGTATAATGTCGAGGTCGCCTAACACGCATTGTCTGATCGCATTACTATCGTATTTCTACCGTCCATGTACGTACTGCTTGATGCAGCTCTCCCCCTCCAGCACTTCCTTTTCCATGTCCGTGCTGAACGGCAATGGCCGTCCCGTGCCTGTGGCAGCCATCAGTCATAGTAGTGATAGGAGACTGGCTTTATTAGTGTACTGGTTACTTTGTGTGTTCATAATAATTATACACTCGCAGGCATAGATCATATTTTTTTCATATACGCGCCTCTGCATGACGTGCGACAGAAATGGTATTGCTCTCTGGAGGCGTATAACGTACGTTCTGCGAACTGGACCTCCTGTTCCAGCCATAATTCCTTCGCATGTTTCTTTATGTACCTTGATTGGTCATGGGTAAATGTTTGGACACGTGGCGAGATTAATATACTATAGAGCACTGGAAAGCGCTATGGATCATCGTTGTAATAACATGAATACGCATGCCGCATGCACATGTACGTACCAGGACTGTGTGATGTTGGGGTTGAAGTTCGGGCCGCCCAGACAGATAACTCCAGTCTGCATCGCACGTCCAGGGAAAACATGGGCAAAATGTAGACAACGGTCAATATGAGTGTCAAACAAACAGCATTACAATGGTGTAGAGATACGGCCCTCTAAATACCAACCCGACCAGACCCACCTGCACCAGTGCGTCCAGCGAGTAGTATGCTTCAGCCATGCTGCGGGGCAAGATAGCAAACGTATCAGGCACGTCTTTGAACCAGTTCGATGCAACGCACGTCCAGGGAGGTCATGGACGAAATGTAGGCAAGGGTCAATATGAGTATGATGGCTATGTGTAATAGTCATGATACATACATAGCACGTCCATATGAGTGTGATGGCTATGTAACAGTCAAAATAGTTATGATAGTAGTACAGCTGCAGTGCAGCTATCCTATGAGCCATCGAGCGTTGAATGAAGTGGGCAAGGTATAGAGATATAGCCACTGAAGACAATTTTATGCCTGTCCACATACCTGCAAACCAGTTCATAGGGGAGTACATGTAGCTTATATAATATATTTAGTCATGCAGAAATGGTCATATTGGTATGATGGTGACGTGCGATAGATGTTCAAGGGCTACATAGACCTTTCGCACGAATCGCGCATATTGAATATAACAGTTACGATGTAGAGCTAAGTCTGTCCCGACATTTCAAGAATTCTTCGCACGTACTCGGGACTGAATGTGGAGATCGGTCTGAGGGGTTCCACCTGTAGAGGTATAAATTATGTGAATGCAGAGATAGGTTGGGTTGAGTACGATCATTGCATGCAAAGCCGTGGTACTAACGCGCTACATAAAGCTAAATCACATCTTTTAAATTAGCCATTTTCTATTGCATGACATACGGTATCGAGCTATGGCCCATTATCAGAAGACCAACTACCACATCTATTGCACGTCAATAAGGATGGTATAGAGCTTACCCAAAGGGTGTCAAGCCGGGCATGAACCACCCAGTCATATCCTTCGAATCCATCGTGATTTCGGGTTTGCTTCTTTTTCTTTTCGGCCTCCACTACTCGTATAATATTTGGTGACGTGGATAGTTCCTCTGAGTATGATGGTTGTGCTGTATGATCATGATAATCGATGATTTTGTAGAGCTGCATCATACGTTTCATATGAGCCACTCAACATGGAATAAAATAGAGAGTGGTATAAGCTTTTTGCTCCTAAAAGTTCTTTGGCTATACGCACCTTCTTCCATCCGCAGATACGCCGCATTTCGGTTGTAGTACATGCTGTACCTGAGTAGTGATGAGTAGCCATAGTGATTAAAATTATGAAGGATGTAGTAAAATTACACTGGACTTTTCACACAAATCATCCTGTCTTGAATATGATCCTAATATAGAGCTAGAGCCCCTCAAAGTAAAGACACGTACCTCCTCCTGTCGAAGCTCCGGTATACCTGGTGCAGCAGCAGTTGCCTTTCGGGGGTAGTGTTTTCTGTAACTTTGCCTACCTGCTTCTTTTCGTCTGTCTCCCCTTCTGTTTTCTGCTTCTTCCGGCCGTATTTGTCCCGTGCCCAATCTACCATCCCTTGGTTTTCCTCTGCCGAGCCGATGTCGACATACTGCACGTCCACTGTCCCCCCGTCGTGCTCAGCCTCGGCTTCCTGTGCCAACAGGCGTTCTATCCCTTTTGTCACAAGCGTGTCCTGGTGCGACACAGAGGATTCACTTGATGGGGAGCGAAAATGACCTAGGCTGTCGAATCCTCCGTGGTTATTGTCGCTACTACTTAGCCGTATGAATATATCTGCTATACAGGATGGAAATGGGCATAATGAACGAATGAGGTTGTGCCTTATCGTTTCATGAACCACTGGGGCCACAAAGCTACGGGCAGCACCGGCAAATATAAATGCTATCCTGGTAGGCTGCTTAGGAATATCTTTTAGGGCCTCCGTAGTTGCTTCAGCCCCTAATACCAGAGCACAGAGAAAACAGAGCACGATATGCAACTCGTGCATCCCAATTCTCGCTATATGAACTCAAAATGGGGTGGTGCTTAAACGAATTCTTTCAAAAAAAAATCCGATTCACATTTGCGATTCAGCAACACAACATGTCCAGCGCCAGCGAGCTAGCTATCGAAGTAGAGAGTCAGATACCTTATTATTTGCATGAAATTCTTGAGATGCGTCATCAGCTTGTGCTTCTGTGCCATTTAATAGCGAGGAGTGATAAGGAAGGCAAATTCAGCGGTACATTCGACTCCACTTCAAAGATTACTTGGCAAAACCAGTGCACTTGGTGCGCACTGATGCTGACATAAAAGATGTTGCCAATTTATGGTGCCCTCCTAACGCTGCTCCAACAGTCTCCGGTGGTTGGGGCTTCTGCGCTGCAGATCCCGGCGTAGACCCTTTCGCCGGTGGACTCAGCAGAGGTTACGGTTTCGGTACACCCGCTGCTATAGGCGCTGATGTAGACAGAAATAGAGAAGAATTAGAACGAAAATGCGATCACATCAAAGATTGGGATACATGCTCTATCGTGCTAGTGCATTCAACCAGGACATAGGTGGATGGGACGTCTCTTCTGTCGATGATACCAGATCCATGTTTTATGGTACTATTGGTTTTGATCAAAACATCAATAAATGAGAGAACTGGAAGGGCAATAAAGGGATTATGGATGAGCCTGAGCCAGGCAGATTACTATTTTTTGAATTGATGTAAACACGGGACAAAAAATAGGCAATCATGACGCCAATAATATGAAGTGGGCCGAAAGCAGTAGCACGATTGATGCAAACTGTTAACGGGTTGGTGCAGATGGAGCCGATATGTGTGCCAGCACACCAAACAGGGAATCCCCCTAGCTCTTTCGGACTCGAAACAGCAAAAGGTGCCTTTGCCACAAGATCGAGGAATGTGTAAGAGCAGGCTGGAGGATAGCATAGATGGTAATCCTTGTGTCGATAAAATGAAGAAGGGGGATGAAAGCCTCCACGATTTAAGATAAATGGATGAATTGGTTGAAAGCGAAAGTTGTGGTTTTTGTTGTAAATTTAATTAATCATTACTCGTATGCGTTACCAAAATCTTTGACATTTCAAACGCGTCCACAGCGCCCTTACGCGCATCCGCTTAATCCGCATGGCTCTACATATATACTTAGGCTCTTTTATGGCTCTACATGGCCGTCTGCAGTATACGTACGAGCTGCGCATGGGTCAACACGATAGGGTTCCCCTTGGTGCTGTGCACATTGGTCACGATGGGTGTTTGGGGGCGATTATTGGCATGGTGACGTACGATGGGTGTTTGGGGTACGTTAGAAGCATGGTGGTTGTACTATATGATCATGATAATCGAGGATGTGACAGAGCTATACTACGCCTTCCATATGCACCACTCAGCACTGAATGCAAACTGTATAGAGCTGTGGTCCTCTCGAATACGCTCTGTGATACCACAAGTACCTGCTTGCTCCCGCGGTGGCGGAACATATGTCCTGCATCACGAGAGAATGCAAGCAATAGTAAATTTTAGTGCGATGGTTGTGTGTAATGCACATGATACTCAAACGTACGATAGATCTACATCACGGCTATCAGATGAGCCTTAAAACATTACATAGTTTAGCAACGGCATAAAAAGATATCCTCCAAACGATCTAAATCATAATTATACCTGCACCTGGTCCTGAGTAACTCCACACAGTTGGCTCAAAGAGGGCACCTACAGGGATAAGTATTTGATAAGCGTTTGATTGATAGTCGCGATTGCGTGAAGTAATCCAAGATCAGTCATTATCAGTATGATGAGAATGTTTAATGGTTAAGAAATTTAAACATGGTACGTACGAACGTACATACATACATACCTTCAGGTCTGCTACTATAGCATCCATCCAGATAGCTCCTTCCACCCACGTGGCTGTGGCATCACCGGTGACCATCCTGGCTACTTCATCGAACCGATCCAGTCTGATGCGAGCCGTATCTGCATCGACCCCGCTATCTCTAGATTCACCATGTCTTCCGTCTGCAATCTCATGTAAACAAGCAGCGTTCGCTCGGAAAACGTGCGGAAGAAGGGCGGCACAGATGGCGCCGTGAGAAGCATTCCTGTGACGTACGATAGATGTTTGGGGGCGTAATTAGTATGACAGTCAGGTGCGAAAGTCAAGATAACGCACCATAAAAAAAACTAGGTAAGGAGAACACCCACGAATCAATGAGCATTGAATGCATTAGCTGTGGCATAGAGATACAACCTCTTAACGTTCACCAACATCCCCTCGCGTACTCGAACAAACCTCCTATAACACCAGCGAAACCATGCACCTAGTACGAGTAGAGCAGTATCAGTAGGACGGTTGCGTGAATGTTCATGATAATCAAGAATGAGATAAAACTACAGTAGACCTTTCACATCTATCGCACGTCATGATAATAGGATGAATAGAAATGATGAAGGCCTACACATGAGCCACTTATACAACTACCAGTGTAGCACAGAGATACAGTCCTGCCGACCTATGGAATAAATTAAATGCACTTACAGTGCCCAGCTTCGCGTTAGCTAAGGCGATGCCGCCTATTGCGGCCGCCACTGCCATATCCTCTCGAGCCTCCACCTGTGACGTGCGACGAATTTGGGAATCATTTATTATTCGTGAATGCTTGTGTTGTGTGTTCATGATAAACAAAGATGGGTTAGAACTACATAAAACCTTTCAGATAGAGCACTAAATACAGCACTAATGGTATATACCAAGGAATATACTTAGTGCCTTCACAGCATCAATCACTTGCATACGTACGTCGTTGCCATCGGCTACCGCTTGTCTGAGAGAACGAGCCGCACGTACAATGCCATCCCTGAAGGGTATATATCATGTGCATATCATGAGCGTTAAATAAGAGCCGATGTGAATAGTTGTGAATATCTATCGCACGTCACATAATGTGGAACGATCGGGGCAATCCATTGTATGGTATAGTGGAGTTGTATCCAGTTTTTAAATGAACCATACTGCATGGGATATAATGAGCAGAGTGGAGATATGCGATTATTCAAAGATTAAGAACTCACCTGCAGATAGCATCTGTTAAGGGGTTTGCTCCACAGCTCACGAAGGGTTCAATGACCTAGATACAAGGATAGTATCAGGATTCTCTGGGTTAGTGCGATGGTTGCGAGTAGTGCTCATGAGATTCAATGGGGTGATAAGACTATACAGATATCTGATGATCTCTGCAGTATTGGATATGATAGCAATGGTATAGAGATACAGCCCTCATAGCAAAGATCAACCCGTAGAGTGCTCACCTGGCATAAAGTGTCTAGGCCCACGTGTGCCGTGACGTGCGGGGGACAGGAGAGCATGAGCATTGGGTCTACTATGGCTACTCGCGGGAGCATGCTGTCGTGGCGCATACTAGCCTTGCGTCCGTGCACATCGCTCTAAATTGAGCACATGCATGCGACGGTTGTCAAAGTAGGATTGTTCAAATGAAGACTATATTAGCATGATGGGACATATCTGCGCTTCCCTGGGCACCTCACCTATAGCGCGTACCTTCAGCACCGCGTTCTTTGTACATTCACTTCCAGTACCAGCTGTGGTAGAAACCACAATCAGAGGCATTGGGGGGTGGATAATGGACTTTCCCTCACCAAAGGACTCCACGTACCTGTATGTATACGCAAAGAAGGTAGATGGGCAGTAAGTGTTGTATAGGTGGGTAGGGGCGCTGCGGTTGGTGTGATGGTTCTGGTATTGTTCCTGTGCTGTTGCGCCATAGAACATAGAGAGGTTGTTCGTATCATCTATAGCACGTACTGGAACACTGAGTCCTTTTCCCCTGCCCTTGGCTGTGTCAGTAACGCCGCCACTGCCTGTGTGACGTGCGATGGGGAATTAGTACAAGAGTCCTAGTGTGACTACACAGTGGAGCTTAGTGATGACAATCCCTCATAAAACACATGCAACACATGATACCCATACCTTGCCAAGATCTACCGCACTGCCGCCCCCCACTGCCAGCACTCCATCACAGCCAGCGCGAAGCGCCTCCTGAACCGCAGTCGTGGCATCCTCCACTGTGGGCTCCCTGCCAACCGCATACGTTTGCACATCTTCCAGACCTTTTTCTGTGAATACAGGCTCAAACAGATTCTTTCGGTGCCTGCCGGTGAGATTATAGGTGATATGTAGATCAGGGAGGTGGCGTTGGGGAAGTAAGG
>JACLAB010004003.1_pt1 | contig 15019 bp, 15 predicted proteins | sample 8027921 | NCBI WGS metagenome assembly JACLAB01 (sample SAMN15725117, study PRJNA655200) | protist metagenome | isolation source: fluorescence activated cell sorting (FACS) single amplified genomes of... | place: USA: West Boothbay Harbor, Gulf of Maine | collected 2000-07-19 | reverse complement strand
AAATTGTACTGATCCCGCACATTTTGTTCTTTTGGGAAAAACAAGTGATATGTACTCCTGAGCGCGAATCAGCGCGCGAGAACAATCGCAAAGCAACAAACAGTGATAGAGGAACGCGTGCTTTCGTTTTTGTCGGATAATTCGGAGTTGATCGATAGTTAGGTTGAGTTGAGTAACGATGAGAAGAATTTATAAGGGAAAATCGTCTCTCAAACACTTCGCACATTCCAATACCTCCCCATGGACAAATACAGATGATTAAACGCAGTAAAAACGATCATGAAAGAACAAGTGATGATAATGATGATGTTTGAACGCTTTATATTGTTTTTTAAAGAAAATTGCATTGCGACGTTCCGCGTGTTTTGCGCCATTTTACCTGGTTTTTAGCTGGTTTTGAAGGAAAGTCACAAAAGGCTGCCAGCAATTTTTTAATTGGTCGCCATTTTTATCGCGAGGTCACATTACGTGAGAAAGAAAGAGACGCGGAAAAGAGCGCGCGCTCTCGTTGTTATCATCGCATCTTTAAAAGAAGAAGGAAGAAGAAGGAAGGAAGAAGAAGAGGATTTGAAGAGGAACGCGAGACGACGACAAGAACATTTACTTATACAGAGAGAGAGAGAAAGAGAGAAAGAGAGAGAGCTTTAATATCAAGAACGCACTGTACTCAAATCAAATCAAATTGAACGTGACGACGGCGCCATGACCAGTGGCTATATTCCTCATCAAGTTATCTTTCCAATTGTAGTTGATCCATTTTTTTGTGGTGAGATCTACAGGTTTGCCACCTAAAGGTAAAAAAATTCACACGTCGACGTCTACACCATTTCTATCCATTAATCTTTCACTCACCTCTTTACTCTTTGACGCGCGCGCGCTGATACTCTCTCTCTCTCACATCATCATCGAGCGATTGAACAACAGCTCCTTCATCAGGACGACCTTCTTTTAATCACAAAAAGTAAAATGTTTTCTGTAACCAGTAGTTCTTCTGCGACTTTACTAAATCACTCCTCTCTTTAAAGTGAGCACTTTAGACACCCTAAATCGTTCCTTCCCGTGCTTCAACACCCTCTTTTGAGTCCATCTTGTGCACCACACAACAACGCGTAGCCTTTTCGGCGCTGAAACAAACGACAACAACAACAACAACAACATGTCGTCGTCGTCGTCGTCGTCGTTTCAAAAATCATCGTCGAGACGTAAAACAAAGAGGAACTACGTGGACGCGAAAGTAGATATCGGGACGAAAGCGGTACGATTCACTCGCTTGGACGAATTCATCGTTCGAGCGTTGACGTTGAAATCCGAGAGACGTACCGCGTTGAAGAAGAACAACGCGCAACAACGAAAGAAGGACGGAGGTTCACTGAAGAAAGTGTTAAACGCATGCGATTTGGTCGTCATAGGCGTAGGTGGTATCGTCGGCGCCGGAGTTTTCGTTCTCACGGGAACCGCGGCAAAAGAAAACGCAGGACCGGCGTTGATTGTGAGTTACCTGATCGCGATGTGCGCGTCGGTGTTCACGGCGTTGTGCTACAGCGAGTTCGCGACGTGCGCGCCGACGAGCGGGAGCGCGTATAACTTCATCTCGATGACGTTCGGGGAAGTGTTCGCGTACATAACTGGATGGAATTTAGCGATAGAATTGACCGTCGGTGGAGCGGCAGTCGCGAGAGGGTTTACGAGTTATCTCGCGACGTTGTTCGGTTTGAAGCCGGACGCGATGCGAGTGAAGATCATCGAACACGCGATTGAACTCGATTTCTGCGCGTTTTTATTGGTATCCGCGATGACGCTCACGATTGTTCGCGGGATGGAACAAACGAAGAATTTTCAATTCGTGGTGGTTACTTTAGCGATGGCAACGATTGCGTTTGTGATTATTGTCGGGTCCGCGGAAGTCGACGTGGATAATTACACGCCTTTCATTCCTCCGGAGTTTGGATGGCAAGGCGTCATGTCAGCCGCGTCCGTGGTTTTCTTTGCGTTCATCGGGTTTGATACGGTGGCAACTTTAGCGGAGGAAACGAAAAATCCAGGCAAGGATTTACCGATTGGTATTCTAGGCTCTTTAGCGATCAGTGGAATATTGTATTGCGCGATGGCGGGCGTCATCACGGGTATGGTGTCGTACGAACAAATAGACGTGGACGCACCTTTTTCCGTCGCGTTTACAAAGAACGGCATTCCGTGGGCATCAGTAGTTGTCAGTTGCGGGGCTATATTTTGTATCGTGACTTCTCTGTTGGGATGTTTAGTTGGACAGCCGAGAGTATACATGGCGATGGCGAGAGACGGATTGATGCCGAAATGCATCGCGAACGTTTCGGAGACGTACGGGACGCCGGTAAACGCGAGCATTTTAACCTGGGCTCTGACGGGCGTTTTGACGCTAGTGTTCGATATAGGTATATTAGCACAAATGGTTTCCATCGGGACGTTGACGATATTCTGCGGAGTCAACCTCGCGCTTTTGGTTCGAAGGTACACGCCGAAAGACGTTCGATTCGACGACATGAACGCGAGATGGCCGGCGCTTTCGCGAGCCTTGTACCTCTTGATCGCATGTCTCTCTCTGTGCTTCTCGGTGACGTACGAACTCGAACTAGTGCTCCAAATCCTCTCCGCCATCGCCGTTTGCTACACCATCCTCTCCTTCCATCTCTACGGCCTCAAAACGTTTCCTCAAACGAACGGCTTTTGCAACGCGCCGAACACTCAGACGCAGTTCACCGCGCCGTTCGTCCCGCTCTTCCCTTCGTTAGGCGTATTAACCACGTCGCAGTTGATTGTGAATTTAGGGCCGTTGGCACACGTTCGTTTCGCTCTGGTGTGTTTAATCGCGCTCGCGAGTTACGTGGCCATGGATTACGTTCGATGTTGCGAGTACTACGAAATAACATCTGAAGAAGAAGAAGAGAAAGCATGAGAGTTTAGAGCAAAAAAATAGATAATAAAAAGCCGCATAAAAAAAGTGTATAAAAAGAGTAGACAAAATAATGAACAGTAACAGAAACCGAGCGTCGAAACCGAACTACGACTTGCTCATCAACGTGAGTTCTTTCTTTCTTGCATCGCTTCGTTCTCGTGATGTTATCGTTCGCGCTTTTCCGTTGAGAGCATCAGAGAATTTAATCCAATTTTCGTCTCCGTGTCACCCCCGAACTAACTGTTTTATTACTCTTATTAATGTACAGATACGCGCATCAGACGTCATCAACGCAGCCATTCTTTTCGTCTCGTTGACCATTATGACGTGCTACATCGCAGCGGCGGCAAAAGGAGACACCATATACGACGTACCGATCGTCTCCGATACGTTTACGAAAAGTCCTCAAACGTGGATTTCGAGATTTTTTATCAACGTGGTAAGTGAAGGTGTTTTGCGTTTGACCGCCGCGATGGCAAAGTCGTCGATGGATGTTCATTTTCGTCGATGTTTCGCTTTATGTTGTTGTATCTTTTGTTGTATCGATTGCTTTTGCTTATTGACAAGACGATATTATTCTTACCACCTTTGTATTGCTACCTACAGGCGGCGGTTTTTTTATTCGGCTTCGCGTTTATTCAAGAGGCGTTCGTGCGAGCGTTCTTCGACACGGATACAAAAACGTGGGTAAGATTCGCGAAGAGAACGCGACACGTCGGGGCGATCGCGGCGGTAGGTTTAGCCGGAGTAGCGAGCGTACAGAAAAACGAGAATGTATACATACACGGGTTCTGCGCGTTTCAATTTTTGTGCGGAGCTTTGTTGTGGGTGTGCATGTTGACGTATCAGATGTATAAGAATTTCGAGCCGGCGTCGGAGTGTACTCCGGAAGAAGAAGGAGAGGAAGCATCGGGCGTGCATTTTTTGCAATCGAAAGCGTACAGAAAGAAACATTTGTGGGTGAAAAGCATAGCGTGCGCTATAGGCGCATTTTCTATGTTTATGTTTGTGGTGGTTCGCATGCCTCCGAAGGGCGGTTTCGACCGCAATTATAGGATACTGGCTTCCTTCGAATGGATCGCGGTGGTTTCGATATTGACGGCGGTGTGGAGCGTCGGGCAAGATTACGGCGCTGGAATGCGAATATCGGTGACGTGGAAGATAAATGCGAAAACACGGAAAGAGATGAAAGCGTTAGCGGGGACTAATAATACTAATAATAGTAGTAAAAGTATTGATGATGATGAGAGTCGGAGTCGCTCGAGCGCAGCCGTCTAAAAATAGATTTTGAAGCGCGCAGACCCAAACAGAGATATCGTAAAGAATTCATGACTAGTGTGGTACTTATGTCCACAAAGAAGAGAAAACGGATGCACGTGTGCGTTCTTGGAGACGTTGGTGCCGGAAAATCGGCTTTGGTGACGTCGTTTTGCACGAACCGTTCGCCTTCCTCTCGCGGTCACCAGCCTCCTTTTCGGAAACCGGCGAAAACGGTCGCCATGGACTACGCCGCCAAACGAATGGAATTAAACGACAACGACGATGGTAACGACACTGAAACTGTATCTTTAGAGATTTGCATCACAGACTTTTCTGGAAACGACTGCTATAGAGATGCGCGGTATGCGACGTACGATGATTCCAGTCGAGACATCGACGCTTTTCTGATTGTAGTCGCGAATAACCGAGGAGGGGACTTGAACAAGTCTTTGCGTTTGGTCCAGTCGAAATGGTTCGAGGAAGTCGCGCGGTACGTGAACTCCGCGAAACGACAAAATCGACGCTCATTTCCACCGTGCGTGTGCCTGTGTGTCCACGACTTTGTCGACGACGACGACGACGACAAAAATAAACGCCAACCCGACGACGCTTTCCTCGAGCGCTCGCTCGACGCGCTCGACGCTTTCGATCGAAGACTGACGCGGTCGTCGTCCTCAAAGAGTACCACCACCGAAGGTTCCCAAGACTCGAGCCATCTCAGCATCTCACCAGAACTCTCCAGTTTCGTCGCATCTGCGAACGCGAAAACCGGTTGTAACGTCAAATCAATCTTTCAAAGACTCGCGAAGAGAGCGCTCGAGAGACGCGAGAGTTTCCGCGGTTTGGGCGGTTGACTACGAGGAACCAAAACGTCGCCGCCAGAGTATACGTATACGTATACATATTTCTTAAATCCTAACATTGAAATTCAAGATTCCACCAAAAAGCGTATCAAAATGTGAGGAAATTTGCACTGCTTTTCGCAAAAGAGACACAGAGAGAAGAGTATTCACGCATCATCGTCAAAGCTTTACGCCCCGCGTGCGTACGAGACGGAAAATCTGTTGGTCAGAGTGAGAAAAATTTTTCATTTTTTTTTCATTTTCTTTTTCTCTTTCTTCATCACAAAAAAGGAGCACCCAAAAAATGTTCTCGTTATCCACCTCTCTGGTCCCGGTCGCTCGACCGACGACGACGGTTTCTTTGCGCAAGAACACCAGCACCAACACCAAGGTGCGCTTTGTCTTTTGTGTTTTTCTTCCCTTTTTTCGTTTCTTCTTTCTTTTTTATCTGTGTGTGTCGTTATTAGACCTGCGCGGGGTACATCATCTCTCATCAAAACCTCGTCGTCGTCATCACGCCATCCCATTTTGTGTTGATTTATATATGTTTATACGCGTGATTCTGATGCGTTTATTAGTCATCAAAAGCCGCAGAAAGAACTACCACAACGCGTATTATCAGAGACGAATGTGTGCCTTTTCGATTATTGTTTTAATATGCGCACATATCGGCGAGACGGTCGATGATGATGATGATGACGATGATATATGACTCGGAATTTTGCCCTCACGTTTCCCTTGAATGAGAGAAAAAAGAACGAGACACTGACTGTCCGAGACGACATTTTTTTAAGCAGGTGAATTCGACCAAAGTTGCACTCAAAACTGCACAATTACAACAACGAAAACAACGAGTAGACAAAAGAGGCGTGCACATCATCGCCATGGCGGGGAAACCGGAAAGAGGCTCGAGACCGTCCGCGGAAGTGATCGCGGCGAACCCGAACGCCGTCGTCGACGGGAAACTTTGGGTGTGTCAAGGGTGCGGGTACGTGTACGACGGCACGAAAGGCCCGTGGGCGGAAGAGAAGAGGTGTCCTGCGTGCGGTGAACGACGATTTGCGTTAAAATCGAGGGATGAAATGGCTGTAGCCATTGGTGGGTTGATTGTGAGCGTTTTGTTGTTTGGTTTGTTGTTTGTGATTGTAAAATTGTAAAGCGTGATGAAAAAGGGATGGAGGAGAGACTTGCCGCCGTGGAATTTATTATATAAGCACTTTTGCCGTAAGTTTTTAAATATTCTCGTTTAATACATATTATTTAAAATATCTAATCACTTGGGTCCATCCCCGGGTCCGAAATCTTCCGGTTTCCTCTTCGGCTCTAACGTCCCGTTTTCTTTCATGTTATCGTACATCTCCAACGCGTTCAAAATGGCTTGGTCCATGTTGAAATATTTGTAACTCGCTAATCGCCCGACGAAACATACCCCTTTCTCTTTCTCGGCTAACGCGGCGTATTTTTCGTACAAAGCTCTATTTTCTGGATTCGGTACGGGGTAATAAGGTTCCCCGACGTCTGTGCTGTACTCTTTCGCGATCAAAGTGCCTCTCGGCAACGGTTGTTCGCTCGGCTGATTCGGCGTGTGTTTGTATTCGACGATGCGAGTAAACGGCACCGACGACGACGGGTAGTTGACAACCATAGCTTCTTGGTAATAACCATCTTCTGGTTCATCGACGTACGTGTTTTCAAACTCCAGCGATCGATACTCTAACTTTGGCATCCCTAAACTCGCGTAATACGCGTCTATTTGACCCGTGAACACGACCAACTTGTGTTTCGGCAACGCGTTCGACTTCTTCAACTCAAAAAAGTCGCAATTCAACCGAATCTGTATGTTCTCGTCGCCCAACAACATGTTCTCGAAAATTCTAGTGTATCCTCTTCTCGGCAACGCTTGCAACGGATCGGAAAAGTACCTATCGTCTGTCGTCGTCCGACACGGCAACCTCAACAACACGCTCGCGTCCAACTCCTCTGGGTATTTATCCCACTGCTTCTTCGTGTAATGTTTAAACACGGCTTCGTACAAGAGCGGCCCGACTCTGCTCAGCGCCGCTTCCTCCCCGTTTCTCGGCTGCCCGTCTTCACTTTTCGGCACCACTCGTTGCTCGTCGTACCATTTTTGCATCTCTTCGTCCGTGTTTACGTTGGCGCTAAACAACGCGTTCACCGTCTCTCTCGTCGGCGGTATCGGAACCAATTTCAACTCTTTATTTTCATCTTCCACGCGTCCTTTCACCCTATGATCGAACGGGATCCACTCCGAGAAGTTTTGCACGTACTCCCACACTCTTTCGAAATTCGTGTGGAATAAATGCGCGCCGTATTTCGAGCACCGAATGCCTTCGTCCGAGACGAAGTCGTAGCAGTTCCCTCCGATGTGGTCTCTTTTATCGAGAATCAAAGACGTCATGTTCAACTCTTTCGAGCACCTTTCGGCAATCACAGACCCGCTCAACCCGGCACCCACGATTAACAAATCAAAACCTCCATCTTCCGGAACGATCAGAGATTCGCACTCGCCGCTCGTGATTTCATCCTCTAACTTTATCGGCGCTTCCGTTTTCTCTCCGGATTGATGAATCACATCTCGTCCACGAATCCCATTAACTTTGTTCAACTTCGCCCACTCGGGTTCCGCGCGGCCGACGCCGACCGAGCTCGCGAACGGGCCTTTTGGCATGATTGATGATGGTGCTTTCTTCCGCGTGTCACTCACTGAAATTGTCTTTCCTCCGTAGCTCTCAGGGAGAAAAGAACCGAGAAAAGGCTCGAGCGCTCTGGAAGGCTGAAAGAGTGGAATAGTATCGAACGTTTTTCCCTTTCCTTCGTATTAATTCGAACAAAATACATTTAGGGTAACAAATGAAACCCTAAAGATGACCACAAAAATTTTCCCGCCAAAAAACCAAAAAAAAAAAAGAAAAGCACAGGCACTCTCTCCACAGATCATCAAAAATTATAATACTACTCCTGATAATTCTAATTAAGCGTCGTAATACTAAAAATCGCTCCATGTCAAATAATTCATCCTCGCCAACCTCTCCGATTCACTCGTTCACGACGACACCCTTGTCGCAATTCGAGCTCGAACGCGAAGCGAGAATCGCGAAAAATGTACAGCGGATGAAAGAGATGGGATTGGACAATCTCATCGGGAAAAATTCCAGCATGTTTCCACCGGTCGCGACGCCGACGCCGAGAAAGGTACGAGAGAGGACTTCTTCGTATTCGTCTCATCTTTCTGTCTCTTTCTTTCTTTCTTTCTTTCTGTCTGTCTCTGTCTCGCTCTTTGCTTTTACTGACGGGTGTGTTATATCTTCTTTAATAATACGAACAACAACAAAATTATACACAGAAGCAAAAGCGGAAAGAGTGGATACCGGAAAGCGAACGCCGACGAACGTCTCGAGTCGTGCGAAAGATCAATTACGCCGAAGATCGGTCCATTATGTTGGGACAGGAGGAAGAGGACGCGGATCGCAAGAGGAAGGAGCAACAAAATCAGCAGCGGTCGCAAAGAAGCGCGACGAGAGTGTGCAGACGAAGCGTGTATTCCGTCGGAGGTCGCGTGTACGATTCGGAGAAAGGCACGACCTGTCACTGGTGTCGTCAAAAGACGGTGGAAACGCACGTGGAGTGCACCGGGTACGAGTGCCAAAACGAAGCGGCGAGGCCGGTGCAGTTTTGCGGGATGTGTTTGAGAAACAGGCACGGGGAGGATATCGATTTGGCCGTCGCGAGTGGGTGCTGGGAGTGCCCGAAATGTCGCAAGTCGTGCGGAGACGGGTGCGATAACTGCTGCAACTGCGGACCGTGCAGGAAGAAAGCCGGGTTGGCACCGACGCACCAAGTCATACGAATCGCGCGCGAGAACGGTTTCGATAACGTCCACGATTACTTGGTGTGGGAAAAAGTTGGCGGGACGCCGGAAAGCATCAAAATGAGGAAGAAGAAGTTCGAGTGGGGACAGTGGATTTTCGACGAGACTTTGTGCGCCAAGTGTCCTTCTGAAGAGGCGACGACGATGAAAAAGAGAGTCGTGGAGGTGAACGACGATGCCGCTGTAGACGAGGATTCGAGCGGATCCTCGGACGGCGACGACTGCTTCAAGATTGTTCCGTCTGCGCGAATCTATACTATGAACAACATCATGTTTTAATAAGGAAGTGTCTGTGGATGAATGAGTGAATGAGTGATATATGGGAGAGAGAGAGAGAGAGAAAGAGAGAGAGAGAGAGAGCAAAGAAGGTGGTGAGATATACAATGGAGCAGTTTGAGGAAATTTTTTGAAATTTTTGAAATTTTTGTTATGAATTTACGACGTGTGCGAGTATGTGTGTATACTTTTAGAACTACAAGTGAAGAGCTAATGTTGCACATACACGTCGTAAATTCATCATTTAGATACCGAACCGGTCAGCATCACAACCCACTCTCGATGTGTTCTTTCTTCATTTTCTCCAACCGATCGATTTCCTTGATGGCGTCGTCGTGCACTTTTTGGATGGATTTTTCGAACCTTTTTTTCTCGTCTTCGCCGAAGAGTTTGAGCGTGTAGGTTTGTTTTTTTACCGCGTCGATGGCTTTTTTGCGAGCGCGTCGGACGCCGATTTTCGATTTCTCGCCGAGTTCTTGCGCCATTTTGACGACTTCTTTACGCGCGTTGGCGTCCATCTCTGGGAGGGAGACGAGGACGCCGGATTCGTCTTTCTTTGCGCCGAATTTTAAGTGCTTTTCGTTTACGATTGCATTTTCCACCGCGTTTTTGTTCGGTTCGGAATTGTCGTACAAAGCGATGGAGATTGTCTTCGCGTCCCGAACGGTGATTGCGCCGAGCGATTTCAACGGCACCGGAGGTGCAGAGCTCTCGTAAATATTCGCAATCATTATATTTTCCACGACGCCAGTCGAGGCGCGAGACGTTCGAAGTTTCCCGAGTTCCAGTTTCAAGTTCTCCAGCGCTTTCGCCGTTTCGCGTTCGACGGACGCAACCGTGAACGGGGTCAAAGTCGCATCATCTTCCGCGCCGGAACCACCCTCTTCTTTACCGTTCCTGTCGTCGTCGTCCTCGTCATCATCATCATCGCTCGTATTAGTATCGCTATCATCATCGCTACTGCTAGTATTATTCTTGCCGCCTTTTTTCTTGTTCTTATTCTTGCCGTGTTTGTATCTCAGAAACACAAGAGGTTTTATCAAAGCGTGGTAATTTTGGGCGTCACGCAGCGCACCGAAGAACATTAACGACGACTTACGAAGAACGTTTTGATGGGTTTTGCTTTCGGTGGTGCTCTCGCACGATGCGCTCTTTCTTATTCTCAAAGACCGCTCTGTCTCTTGTTCTTCTAAAGATTTGGTTTTCCAATTCGCCATTGGAACACCGACGGCTTTGGAGGAAAGATGATGATGACGCTGTCCTGCAAAAGCATCAGAAGTGGTTGTGGTCGTGGTTTTGGAGAGGAGGAAACGCGTCACAAATCGTTGGCAAGAAAAACCATGGCCCCGCATATTGATGTGTTGTTTTTGTGGTGCGTGTTTGTGTTGCGCGAGGAAGTTTTGTGCTGCAGAAATTCCCCTAACACGTGTGAGGTGCCAAAACGTATTCCCGACGAAAGGCGGATTTGGATATCTTGATCGAACTTTGATGAAACGGATAATGGTAGAAATTCGTCGCTGAAAGAATTTCCTACTACACGTGATGATTTTAACTTTTTTCTTAATAATAGTATACTATGCGGAGATGGCGTCACGTAAGCGCGTATCAGTTACGTCCTTTATTCTGCATCCTCGTTGGGCAATCGAACCTCCTCCAGACGTTTCAAAAACCTCTCCAACCCAGCATCCGTGCCATCTCTCTCGCTCTCCAACAGTCGTATCACTCTATTCTTATTCTCCTTCTCCTCTTCGGATGTAACCTTCATTCCTCTCGCGTAATCGATCGCCGTCTTATTCCCGTCCCTTCGATTCGTCGCTTCGACGCTCGCTTTGCGCTCCAACAGCGCGAAGGACGCGTACGCGTCACATCGCTCCGCCGCTCTTTGTAAAGCCGTCTTTCCATCGCCCCAAAAGTTTTTATCCGGATTCAAGTGGTCGTGCGAGCATATCGTCGAGAAGCACGCGAATGAATCCTCCGTTTGTTTCGTGAAATGTTCGTCTGTTGTTGTTGTTGTTCGCCAAGAGGAAGCGAAAGAGGATTTGGAATTCGTTAATAAAAAGCGAATAAGAGAGAAGAATTCTTCTTCTTCTGCCACGATACTCGTAGTGAGAGCTTTTAGAGAAGTGCGTCTCGCGATGATAACTCCGCGTCGTTTTGCATTTGCGTGCGTGTGATACTAAGAATAAGAATAACAACAGACATTACCTAAAGCGACTTGCAACGGGAAATCCTCCTCCCCGTCGCTCTCGCATTCCACGCTGCTGTTGATGTCGAAAGTGATGTCGTCGCTCAAATTTTTCGTCTTTGTTCGGTCGGAAGATTTGATGGCGGAGATGAGCGATGCGAGTTTAGTCTTTTTGGACGACGAAGAAGTCGGAGGAGGCATTGCGGAAGAGACAAAAAGTGTGAAGATTTACATTTAAGTTGCTTGCAGCGGTGCTTTTCTTTGAAATATAAGAACATTTTTCTATCATCGAGGGCCGGCGGCAGCGTCGGCAGTCGCCGCCGCCCCAGTAGTTCCGCTACCACTCCGCAAAAGCGAATTGATGAACCGTGCGGTGATTCTTTCCGCGACGCCGCCGATGACCGCTCGCACGAAATCTTGCGCCGACGGCTGGCGCAACGCGTTTGTCAACACGGTCAATTGTTTTTGCGCTTTTTGTAAGTCGAGTTCGCCGTTGGAAATGGATTGTTCGCCATCATCACTACCAGTAGACGATGATGATGATGATGATGACGACGACGAAGAAGAAGCGTTGGCGTAGAGCTGGAAGCATCTGCTCACGCTCTCTCTCGTTCGTTCCAAATCTTTCTTTTGAGCCGTTGAGCCGCCGATTGTGATTGGAGGTAGGCTTCTGATTTGCGCCGGTAAGGCGTCAACTAACGGTTTCAAGTTTGGATCTTTGGCGATATCGTTCGCCGAGGTCAACAGCAAAGCTTCGATAACTTTGATCGTTTCTTTTTCAATCAACGGACGCAGCGTGTTCTTGCCGTTATCATTCTCCAAGGCGAGATTGAGCAAAGGCGGCAACATGTCCTCGGCGTTAAAATCGCTGTTTTTCGAGCCTTCTCTGAGTAAGTTTTCTAAACGGTTCCATCGAAACACGTCGTCTTTAAACATCAACTCTTTGAAACTTTCTCTCAACTCTGGTCGAGGGTCGGTCAACAAACGTCTCGCGACGTACGGGTACGCTTTCGCCAACACTTTGAATTTCGGATCCGTGCTCAGCGCTAATCCTTCCAACACGGTTAGACTTCGTAAAATTAACGCGTAATATCCCGGAACGTTGAACGGATACGCGTATAGAACCCCGCCCAACCCGTCTGTGATGGTTTTAAAGTTCAACTCTTCCACCGAGGCTTCCAACACGTCGTCGAAGAAATTCGCCAACGCCGGGACGATTGGTTTCACGTCCACGCTTTCGTCCAAAAACTCCAACTTGTAATAATCCGTCGCCATAGCTTCGTAGTCTCTGTTCACCAAGTGCACGACGTGGTCGATGATGGCATATCTAGCGGTTTCGGGCGTTTCAGACATCATCCCAAAATCGAGAAACGCGAGTTTCCCTTCCTTCGTGGCTAATAAATTACCCGGATGAGGATCGGCGTGGAAGTACCCAAACTCCAACAGTTGCCTCAACGAACACTGAATGCCGATGTCCACTAAACTCAACACGTCTAAACCTTTCTCTTTTAACTTTTCGCGCTCGGAAAGTTTCGTGCCTTCGATGAATTCCATCGTCAAAACTCTCGCCGACGTTCGCTCCCAATCGATGGTCGGGACGACTACGTCGGGATGATCACCGTATAAACGCGCAAACCGTTCCGCGTTGATGCCTTCTTGCACGTAATTCAACTCCATGAATACGCGTTCAGCAAATTCGTCGACTAACGAAACGATCGAGGTGTTCAAACTCTCCACGTTTGCGTCCACCACCGCGCCGAACATGCGAATGAGATGAAAGTCGAGCTCCAAACCTTCGTAAATAGACGGACGCTGCACTTTCAAAGCGACCGTATTCTTCGTATCCAACGTCGTCGCTTTATACACTTGCCCTAACGATGCCGCCGCGATCGGTTGAGGCGTTATCGTTTTAAACGTATCCTTCATCTTCCTCCCCAACTCTTTTTCCACGAGCGCAAACGCCTCTTTATCCGAAAACGTCGGCAACGCGTCTTGCAAACTCGACAACTCCTCCAAATACCGCCCTGGTAGCAAATCCGGTCTCGTCGACAGTGCCTGACCAACCTTTACGAACGCAGGCCCTAGCTTCGTCAACTTTTCTCTCAACTGTACCGCTCTCACCCCGGCGTTCTTCTCCACCGAATCGCTCGCCACGTCCGCGGCGACCAACGTCAACCAAGTCCCAATCGACGTCGCAATCTCCATCGCGCGAAACGCCACTTTTCCGGGAGATTTCTTATACTCTCGACTCGTTCGGATCGGATCGTACGGTAACGGCGATTGCGATCGTTTTAAAGCTGCTGTTTGCATCGCCGTGATTGCCACGATGCCGTCGCCGCACCCGGCGGATTCCGTCTTGTACTCTGGAATTAACAGTTTCTCTAAAGACGACGATTTCGTCGTCGTGTTCTTCTCGCTCTTCTTTTCCGACGACGACGTAGTCGTCGCGGGGCCTCCTTCTTCTTTGTCTTCCTCTTCGCCTCCTCTCGGCGACGTCGTCGAGTTCTTCTTGGTATTCCTCTTAATCCTCGCATCGCTCGACCGCAACGAGCTTACACTCGCGCTGTTTCCACTGCTGCTCGTAAACCCGTTCGAATCCACTCGAGAGGACGAGGAGGAGGAAGAGGTCACCTCTGGTTCTCGTATCGCCGCCGTAGTCGTCTTAGTGCTCCTCGTTCGCATCGTTCGCTTCACTGAAGGATTACTTCTATCCGTCGACGTCTTTCTCCCCGTCGTCGTCGTCATCCTCTTCGGCAGCGCGCTGCTCCCCTGACGCGGAAAGAAATACGACAGAGACGACGACATCGCTTTAAACGACGAAAAGTGCTGCTCGAAAAAGGTAGAGAGAAGGACGTGCGGCGCTTCCGGTCTCTTTGCAAAAGTAATAAAAAGCGCGTTTTAATAGTGTCGACGTGGGCGAATTTTGAGGCAAAAAGGACAGACTTTTGACTGAGAGAGAACCTCTCGTAGTACACAAATATCACATCCTGCGTGTAGTAGTAATAATAATAACATAGTATCTCATTCTCTCTCTCTCTTTTTCTTTCTGTGTGTGTGTGTGAATGTCTGTCTTACTGCTTTTCTATCGTTGTATGTATTCCTCGGATGGTTGGGCCTACTCCGCCGTGTTCAATACTTTCTCGAGCGACGCTGTCGCTCGGCTCCATTCGATCTCTCCCGAACTCAAATCCGCGATGAATTTCGCAACGTCGTCGACTTTAATGCGAACTTGTTCGCACGAGTCTCTCTCGCGTACGGTTACGGTTCTGTCTTTTGGAGTGGACGTGTGTCCGATGGTTCTGTGGTCGATGGTGATGGCGAACGGGACGCCGAGTTCGTCGGTTCGGCAGTATCGTTTGCCGATGGAGATGGCGGTGGTGTCTAATTTTACGGAAACCGCGAGTTTGGTCAACGATTTGTAAATATCGTGAGACGCGGCGTTCATTTCCGCGTTGTTCACGAGGGGGAAGATGGTGCATTTGATCGGAGCGACTTGCGGGGGAAGTTTGAAAACGGCTTTGTTTTCGTCGTCGCCTTCGCGAACGTAAAACGCGTGTTCAAAGAGGCAATACATAATTCTTCCGATACCAAACGAAGGTTCGATGACGGACGGAGTAAAATTTCTCCCGCTCACT
>JACLAB010005155.1_pt1 | contig 15021 bp, 6 predicted proteins | sample 8027921 | NCBI WGS metagenome assembly JACLAB01 (sample SAMN15725117, study PRJNA655200) | protist metagenome | isolation source: fluorescence activated cell sorting (FACS) single amplified genomes of... | place: USA: West Boothbay Harbor, Gulf of Maine | collected 2000-07-19 | reverse complement strand
GAAAAGAGGCTTCGCATTTCGCAAGGTTGTGCAAGCAGAAATTTCGATCACTATGGTTAGGGTTGTCAAGGAGATTCTGATTCGAGCCGAGGATGATGTTCGTTTTTCATCCCCCATGGAAGGTAGACCGATCATTGGTGGTGCCTGTGCGCAACATGATAAATCTTCGACTGCAGTGAAGATTCAAGATGGTTATGTCCTTTCGAACAGCATGGCAAAGCACCTACTCGCGCAAGCCTTCCCCGATTGTCAGGAGAAACAGCTACAGGGGCACGTTGAGGATGTCTCGGTGGTGCGGAAAATGGGTGCTGCCGCTGGTTATGGCGAAATTCCCTTCGCCTCCGCCGCAAAGCTGCTCCGCCGGCTCGAGTTGACACAAGAAGATACGTTTTTCGATTTGGGCAGTGGGGTAGGAAAGTTCTGTCTTCAGGCATTCCTGGCACAGAAGGTCGGATCTATTGTCGGCGTCGAGATGGGGCCAACGCGACACGCCGCTGCAATCGCCGGACGCCAGGCACTTGCAGGGTTGCTCTCTTCACTCGATGCGCAGCTGGATGCCGGTTTTTGTGCTGGTGGGGTACAGGTGCTCGGTGGACGACCTTCGACCAATTCCAATTTTTTGCAGCAAAAAGGTCTCGGAGCATACCATTGTCGTCGGTCCGCTGCCATGCAGTCCCAAAACTTTGACTTCGACGTTGCCCTGATAGACGGCAGATGGACTGTCGTAATGCCACACGCGGATCCCCAAGCTCCGTGTCGTAAAATCGCGACAAGACCAGAGGAAGGGTCGGCAAAATCATCGACCTGTTTCGCAATGAACAGCAATCATGCAGCTCGATGCGCGACAAAACCAAAAGACGTCGAGCCGGAATCGCGTACGGCCCTTTGGCAGCGGCAGAACTCATACGTGTTTCGCCGAATGAGTCGCAGGCTGCTGAGTGGCGGCGTCGACTTTCGATGTGTCGACATGCATTCTGCAAACTTGCGTGCGGCCACTGTTATCTACTGTGCCTCGGCTCTGTTTTCAGACCAGTTCCTACTCAGTCTGCTTGCGAAGCTATCGCGGGAAGCCACAAGCTTGCGGTGGTTGCTCACGCTAAGTCGTCTGCCGGAGGGACAATCGTGTGAGAGAAATACCAGCAGTACGGATGAAAGGGACGGTACGGAGAATGGCATGGTGCTGCTGTCAGCTGCGCCGCGTGTCGTGGCTCAGGCAACTGCGGCACGCCCACACAGTAGTAGGACCTACTTCTCGAAGGGTTCCGCAGCCACTCTGCAGCGTGCGCGAAGCATTGCCGCGGCGAGTAAATACGAAGTGCGGAAAAGCGAATCCATACAGAAAATAGACTGTGGAGGCCAGTCGCGCAGCAGTTGCAACAACGCGGCGCCTGCTCAACAGTCTGAAGCCGCAAGCAGAACAACAACAACAACAAGCGGAGGCAACGGCTCGGCGAAGCGTAAAGAAAGTGGCTTGATCGAGGACGGCGCAACAACTCCTAGTACCCCCGGCATTATGTCTAGGGAAAGCGAAGGCGCGCACGATTTTTTAGCCGGGATGCGTGCGAGACTTAACAGAGCTGTGTATTCCAAGAATAATAAAGCCGCTTCTTGTAGTAGTGACGTTCAAAATGGGGCAGCGGAAACCGCCTTACCCAGCAAACGCAGAGTATACGAGAGCTCAGGCACTACAGCATCGGAGATGCCAAAAGCCAAGGACTTCCGGGCCCTGCCGCTGGATCCACCAGCTGCGCGAGGGGCCAATGACCAATCCCGGAGTACGATGGTGCTAACCCTTGTGGAAATTTGGAACCTTCCGCAGTCATGGACCGAATCCGGAACTGTTTTCCTTTACCGATGCCACCGAGTAGAGTCCTGAAATGAATGCTACCGAAGGAAGTTTTACTGGGCAAGGAGAAAAGCGAACGCTTTTTTTTGGTCGTATCTATGCGTGACTAAGTTTACTACTTGCCAGACCGTACTCCGACCACACTTTTTCCGTCGTGCGCCGTCGGTTCTGCTCCGCGCTATGACTTCACCGATAGGATAGAGGAACGTGTTCCATTGATTCAAAAAGAAAAAGGAAATCGCTCTTTGGCAAATGCGGTGTGCTTTTGCCTAATTAAATTATTTAAAGCTTCTCTTGTACCCATGTAATGAACGGGACGTCCGCCCCCGTTCGATCTTGTAGTTCTATTGTATTCATGATTGTGAAAAAGATCCACCCGCGGGTCCGCCGAAAAGGGAAAGTCCCGCGCTTATCGAAGTTCAACGAGGAAAAACAGGAAAAAATGGTGGGCGCTACCTTAAGCTGAATACCGCACCTGCAGAAGATGATCGGCGCATACTGTGCGGCGTCCCCTGCCGTGTTCGCAGCCTGATACGGCACGCCGCTTCGTTTTTGTCTGCACCTACCCATAGAAAGAGCAGTCTCGTCGTGATCGTGTTGGAAAGAAAAACGACCGAGGAACGAAGCGACGAAAATAGGAAGCGCCACTATCGCTATGAGAATGCGCGTTTCATCAGTTTCTCGTTGCAATGGATCGGAGTCACAACTCAGTTCTATCCATCTTCAGCATTACGTTTGCAACTACGGTGGAGGTTGCAAGCTGCATTTTGATTTTTCCTAACGCATATAGATAGTCGTGTCGCGAGCAATCATGTCGTGGCCACCGGGACTACGTGCAGGATTCGTCGTGGCACAGCACGACCACGAGCGTGACAAGAATATGATCCAGCAAAGCTAATAGATTTAGATACATAGCTGCTGCGTTGTAGAACTAGATGAAGCACTTACACAAAAATCGGACGCCCCCCTTCCGGCCCCTCCCCCCTCCAACACGCAGCTCCTGACTAGCAATGTCGGTATACAAGTAGTCGCAATAATTTATTTTACTTGCATTGCAAATCACATATGATAAGTGCTCCACCCTCGGTTATTTTCCGTGCCCAATAATATTCATTTTCGGTTTCGCATTTGTCGATCTGGAGAAAGTGCCGCCTACCTCCTCGGTTTCGCCATTTCATTGAAAATTTCGGTTTTCGTCCTCTGTATGTTGTATAGCCAGGAGAAGCCTCTTCGTCTTCACCTGGTACTTTTACACATCCAAATCGGTGGCCATCGTGCAGGACAGGATGAGCACTAGCACTTTTGCTTCGTAAAAATATTCGTCCAGATGATTCGGAAGCTATAAATCTCGACGTTCGTGCCTCACTTCAATGAAGTAGAATCGTGAAGAGCTTGGCTGGTAATGTCGTAGTATCTACTGCGTCCTCATCGCATCATGCCGACGTGCCTCACATACATAGTACACGCTCAGTTCGGTCTGTCGCCGTCAGCTGTGGCTGGCCACAGAGATATGTGTCCCTACGTCAAGAGGTCGGTGGCAAGGCCTCTCGTTCTCGTGTGACAGCTACGACTAGCTATAATTATAAATAGTACAGAATTCTTTACTGACTCTGACTACAAACTTCCACCATCAAACGCAGTCACATATAGGGAACCACAACCATGACGATCCAAGGCTGCACTACCCATCTCCATACGAACTAATCATGTATATTCTCCTTTCACAATCTATCATGTTGTGTGCTTGTACTACCTGTTTCTCATCGACCAACTGCCGGAAAGGTACAGAACGATGCGTCACTCTATTTGTAGCTGCACAGCAGGAAACGAACGGGTCCCGCAGTATTACCATGAAGTAGCTCTTAAGATGACGCACTTATCCTCAGTAGTACCTCTATCTCTAACATTACCTATCATGGCAAGAACTACATTGTGACCGTGATTTTTGAATTGAATCCTGCAAGTTGTGCAAGACTGACTGTGTCCTATGCTTGAGTTCTGCTCCTATCCACATATTGGTATTACAATCCACCGTGGAGGAGGAGCTAGAAACCGTAGAGCACTCCAACTCATGATCATGATGTACATGTATGATCCTAATCCTTTTAAATATTGCCCGCCCGGGACGTATAGATAAAAAGTGAACCCTATATTGATGATTTCGTTTGCGAGGGAGATGCTAGCCCGGGCACCGACTTAGAAAGGCTCGGGCTGCTCGCAGTCGCTTTTGATAGCGAACTCCCGGGGAGAAACAGCGGGACGCTGGTGACGTCGCTGTTCGTGTTCCGCGTAGAGGTGGTTCGTTTTTGAGGCACCGAGCTACCATCCTGATGCCGCTCCACCACGTCACGGTGCGTGTTCTGGGTAAAAATCCGCTGACTCTCCAGCACCTGCTTCTCGGCCGCGAGCCTGTAAAATTTGGCCGCGAAGGAGTAGACGCGCAGCAGCGGCGTTTCCTGCTCCAACCCCAGCTTCTCTCGCTCGGCGGCGCTTATCCAAGAAAAAAAGCTTCACATTCCCACATTGATAAGTATTGTGTTCATGTTGCGGATTCAGCATCAGCATGTACAGGACGAGATAGCTTGGTCTGCCAGAACTGGAACTGCATGATAAGAAAAGGAACAAATAAATGATGAATCAGGTGGTGTATTTCATCTTCTAAGTGCGGAGATGAGGACAAGTTAAAGTGTAATCATGCATTGAATGTAAGATTGCTGGTCCCGCGCATCTCTTCGTGCGGGGAGATTGTTCCCTGACTGTGTTGCCGTTTCTGCAACTAAACAGTGATGTGTTTACTGTAGCCTTTTTTTCTCTCCATAGCGCTGGACGGAACTATGCTGCTCCCACTCGACCCACGAAGCGTGTTGGGCCCAGGTCTCTTCTCGTCTGAAGATGCTGGGCCCGATGCTTTGCGTTCTCCCGCTTCAAACTCCCGGTGCTCATCCGGTTTAAGTGGCTTTTCCTCGTCCTGTGCAGACGAAGATCGCCCTTCGCGGCGCTCTCCTGTTTTTGACGTAGCTGTGTGACCACGTTCGGCGTCTCTTACTCCTGTGTTTCCCATAATACTCAGCGGCAGCTGCTCGGCGGAAAGAATCCCGCGCTGCGCGAGCCGTTGCAGGAGCGTTTCGGCTTTTGTAATCTTCAGCTCTAGCGTATACAATGCAAATTTCCCACAGCACACGTTGTACAAATTAATGCATCACAAATTTAACGCGTGAAAAACTTTTCAGTGCATTTTGTTTTTTGTTTTCTCAACACACGGAAGGAGCCACGTTTGCACAATGTGCAGTACGAAAGGAAATTCACTGTGGATACACCGCGTCCCAGTTCTCTTCTCCTATCGCGCTCATTTCCGCAGCCGCTATGTCGGAGCTAGTCCAGTTATCCAGATTCAGTGCCGCACAGAGTTTGAGCACCTTCTGCTCGCTAAAGCTGAGCCGGTCGAAGTGTGTGAAAGCAATTCCGAGCACCCCATCAACTTCCAAGCTGTTGATTTCCTCGATACTCGCGGTAAAAGCAACGACTTGTTGCGCGACGTCTTTTGATGTGGATCGCTGCGCGGCGGGTGAAGCTGAAGGAGCATCATCACTAAAAGGAAAATTATGATTATCCCTGTTGTTTCCGGGAGCCATTGGCCCCGACCGCGACCGCCGTGCTTGGTGTTTCAGAAGACTGCGACGAGCGTGCAGATTGCTGCCAAGGGTGCTTGAGGTCGGTGCATTGGAAGGCGCGCCGCTGGGGCTACTGTTTTTCTGTGACGCAACATCCGCAGATGAATAGCTGAGATCATCTCGTCCCCCACCTACGGCGCCACTACTTATCCTTATGGTTCTCCACCCTGGTTGTTCCCCTACCCCTCGTGTCGTCGTGAGAACCGCAACTAAACGCTTTCGCACGAAGTGCTCGGCAAGAAGATTGATAAGAAAGGCATTGCCAACCGACATGTCCATCAAGTAATCTTTCACGTCCTCCGGGAGCTCGAGGCCCGCGCAGTCCTCGTGGAGCCAGCGGGTGAGGCAATGACGAAAGTACTCGGTCGCCGTCTCCCGGGAGAAATACTGCATGTGCACAAGGCCGTTGATACACTCCGCCTTCTCCTTCACATAGTCGAACCATGACGACTGCTGCAGCGGCCGCGTGCAGAGCACGAACACCAATGAACCCGCGTCCTGTGGTCCACCACCTCCCTGCCCTTGTTGCTGCGCCCAGGGATGTTGTTGCCAGTGTATGTTTTTCTGGTTGTGCAAGTTATTGGCGTCCTTCTTGTTGCTGGCAGCTGGTGATACGAATGCCTGGTGCTGGGTTCTTGTGTTCATCATCTGCCGTGCCTTGCGGCGCTCTTTGAGGATAAAATTAGTCAAGCCTACGGAAAATTCGCCGGTGCGCTTGTCTTGGTCCTCAAAGAAGGCGGCAGATCGCTGCAGGTGTAGCAGCACCACGATGCGCCGCCGTCTGCTGTACGCGTCGAGGACACCAAGACACACCTGCATCAGGCGGTTCCGCCCGGTGTGCCGCAGATCACAGTCGGTTTGCGCCTTCACGACTGTGTCGCCAAATTATGCGAGTGCACAACGTATGCTGATCCTGCCCCTGCCCCGCATTTAGTGATGGGATGTTGCAAAAGCGCAACGATATCGAGTGCGGTATCATTCATCTAACTATGTCTGCTATCGTAGCTGAACTAGAAGGGTGCAGACGTCGAACTGCAAGCAGTCGAACTGGAACTACATTGCAAGTGATGCAGTCTGCCTCTGTGAGTTGACTTGTCAACATGCAAATCTCCGCGTGGCAGCTCTCCTGTAGTCGTGATTCATGCCCTGCAGCTGCAGCTGCACCACACAAGGGGAACGAGGGAGAGAACAACAGGTTCTTGTGCAATCGGATACAAATTCCACCGAACACATCACCTTGGACAGCAGCGGAAGCCAGACGCAGAGTTCCTCGTCTGCCAACAAGCCCGTCATAATTTCGCACATGTTGTCGCACTTCAGCCCCGTCCGCGCCTTAATCTCCTCGATCAAAACCAGATCTGCCCGAATCGCCTCACCCAGCTGGTTGAAAATTGTTTGCCACGGCAAAAATTGAACCTGTAGTTCGTTCGATTGTGCGTAAGTAGTTTATTTTCTCGGGAAACAACTACACAGCTCGTGTTGATAATTGAAATGCGCTCTAAAAGATCATCCGTGGTCGTGGTGGTCAGGATGTTGAGGAATCAGAACACTCACAAACGGGTATTAAGGGTCAAGGAGGATCACTTTTGTAGCGCTCTGATGAGAACGAGGAGGAGGACAAGGGCGAGGACACGACCAAGTTCATATAAATATAAAATCATGTGGAGAGAAAAAATTAAACGGCTCTGCTGCTGCAGGAACTTCTGGAAGTACTAAAAAAGATGAAACTAACAGTTGTCATAGTATAAGAGTACGGTTAATTCCCGTGACGAAGAAACATGTGTTAGTTTATTTCGTACCATGTGTGACTGCGTTGGGTTCAGCGCGTTTCCCTCAAGGAGGAGAAAGTTCTCTGAATGAAGATTCTGTGTCCGGTCCCTAGTCCGGCGCTGGGCAAGTTTGCGCAGCGGTTCGAGGATCTCGTGCTTCCCCGTGCCAGGATCCCCCGTCACGACGGTGACGCCACCACCCTGCGATAGTTGATCCGTGACGGCGGTTTCGAGCTGAACGTATTCAGACGAACGCAACCAAAAATCCTGAAGATTTTGGCTTTTTCCCGTAGAAGTAGGAGTAGCCCCCGCACTGCTGGTCGTACCAGTACTCGCTTTATTTTGTGGAAACGATGCAGCAGCAGCCCTTGTTCCCCTGGGTTCTTCGGGATTCACGATGGTTGCGCCGACGACCTTTTTGTCGCCTACTTCTCGCTCTGCTTCCGTGCTGCCATTTGCGTCAGGATGGAAGAGCGCGGATTCGCGCTTGGACAACCAATCACGTAACAGGCGTCCCGTTGGGCGGAAGACCGGCACCGGGGCGGCCTTGCCCTTCATTTTGATCGGATCCAAGGCCAGCACCTCGATGTTGTTGTTCTGCAAGCAACGCGCCGTCTCGGGACAGGCGAGAATACCCCACTCCTCGCTGGCATTCCCCATCAAACGTGCTGCAAGATTTACCACGTCCCCCAACACGGTATACTCGCGCCGCTGCGCGGTGCCTATGAGGGTGCGTAGCTTTTCCTCTCCTTCGATCACGCAAAACACCAAAAACAAATCTTCCAAGGCTTAAATTTACCATTTTACTTCTACACTGTTCGCATTACAAGTTGCGCCGGGAGCTGCGGGACTCCCTATGTATAAAGAAAAACCCCTGCAAATCCAAATCGAAATAATCCTATATTGCTTCAAGAAGAACCTATCGTGCCTCGGAAGCTGGTGCGTTGTTGCTGTAGTTACTTCTGCATCTGATGCTGTAGAACATCATGCCGTGGCCTTGCTAATGAGGGGAGGAGGGAAAAGTTGTGGACTCTCATAGTGCCAATCACGCCGCACCACACCATTCCCGTGGCCACGCCGGCGCGGCCCTTCACGCCCTCCTCGCGCAGGGTGTCCAGCATGCGCATAGCCGCTAGGGTGGCGCGGACCGGGTCGTCGCCGAAGTGGCTCAGCGGTTTCAACCCGAAACAACACAGCAGCAGCATACCCTTGTCATCCACCACAAACTTGTTTACGCTGCCTTCCAGCGCGTAGCAGCTCCGCTGACAGCAGCTCATCAGCAACTGCGTCAGCATGACGCCCTCCGCCGACCTGGCCACGTCCGCGCCCGCCCGCTCTTCACTGCTGATAGACAGGAAGATCACACTGATCTTCCGCATCTCTTCCTCAAACCTCTCGTCTGCAAGAATTGCACGGAACTCGGACATGGGGATGTACCGCGAGAGCATGGTCACGTCGAAGTCGGGGCTCGGTTTGTACACGCTTTGCGGGAGGTACTGTTCGGGGTCTGCGATCTTGCCCATAATTCTGTACCCCGGCGGCCCGTCCTTGACCGGCAGAGTGGGCGTCTCCTCGCGGCCGCTGAAGGCGTGCAGGGCTTGCTCGTAGACCGCAAGGAACTCCGGGGACGCGCAAGTCTGCGTTGCCCGCGCGAGGGGCTCCGCGATCGCGATCTGCGGGAACGCGGGCCCGGTGGCGCAGTACTCGAACCGACCCAGTACCCCACCCAACTGCAGCAGCGTGCAGGGTATCAAATGTAAAAGTGTCTGGGTCTGGAAGAATGCAACCTGTGATGCTGTCTTTGGATTCCAAAAAAATCTGTATTGCACAAGTAGCGCACGGAATGCAATTTTTGCTACGCTTTTTGTAATGTGGAATAGGCATCAAGAAGCCCTCAAAAAATCTGTATTGCTAGGGTATGCATCACAGACATCATGGCTCATGCAAAACGTGCGTGACAAGTGTCAGAATCTCCCAGACCCAGACACTTTTACAGTTGATACAGGGCCCGTATCCCACTCCGATGTGGAAGGAGAAGTACACGCCGCTGACCGGCGTAGGGTAGTGGCTGAGCTTCTGGTGGATCTCCTGGCAGCAACAGGCGGCGCGGAGCGGTGCTGTCTTTCTGGTCTCCATGTCGTCCTCTGGGTCTACGGGAAACATGATAGTGACCGCGTCGCCGGAGAACTTGATAATGTCCCCGTCCCACCGCAGGACGATATCAATCAGGCGGCGAAAGAAACTGTTCAGAAAAGTGCCCACCTGTTCCGTGCCGCGGTTGAGGTTGGTCAATTTCTCGGTCATTGCGGTGAAGCCTGAGGCATCTACAAAAACCAACACGGACTCCGTGGACCCCACCACCGGGTTCGGCATCGGCTTGCCCGGCGCAAAGTCGATGACGTTGTTCACGATTTTCCCCTTGCCGATCGCCTCTAGAATCAGTCGCGGCAGAAAGGAGGTGAACCGCTGCACGTCTTTTTGTGCGGCCGGGGGGATCGAAATCTTCGGAATCTTAGTCGCGTCGATGCGCCGCTCCGCAGCGAATATGTACCAGCGCCAGTTGTCGCTTTCATACTTTTGTTCCATAATGTTACTTTCCCGTCTTCGTTCCTCTTCATTGCGTTCGGAGAGAAATCGAATCAAATACCGCAGCAACACGGACACGGACACACGATTCATCGTCCCCCCGGAGGTGTCGGAAATCCCGAAAAAATGCGACATATTTCCGTTTGCGTTCAGCTCCATTTGTTGCTGGAGGCGCGCCAGATGGTCGTTGGAATTTTCTATGGTGGAGATCTGCAGCCGTACGTACTGGAGCGCATGAACCAAATGGTCCGCGAAAATGTTATTGGTCCGCAGAAAACGCTGCAAAAGCTCCCTTTCGGGGAGAGCGCCCGTTTTTGCCGAGACCGGCGAACTATCAGGAGGTGAAACAGGCTCTCCTGGTCCTGCTGATGCGGCGCTGCCAGTCGTATAATATTTCGGCTGATGTAGTCCAGTTGCAGTTGCAGAAACGGTGAGTAAGTTTGAAAGGTCGACGATATTATCGTTGGGTCGCGTTGGAGACGATGAAGTAGAGGCGGCGGCCGAAACAAAGTAGTCCACTCCCGAATCATTCGGGGCTGACGCTGTTGGAAAGTTACTCGCTGAGTAGTTGTTCGCGGCAACATCCACTGCTTCACCCTGATGATCCTGGTTGGCGTTCCACCTGCCGAATTCACCAGGAGCCGACAGTACAGCACTGTAGTTGGTCACCCCCCCAGCATGTTGGAGATGGTCGGGGACGCTCGGCGGAGGTGCCAGAGAGGTCTTCGGTCCAAACTCCAGTCCTAGCCTGTGCCCGTTCTCGAGAAAACCTTGGTGCCACTTTTCGCACTCGTCTGCGGTGCGGCACCGAATGAGAAAGTCGCGCCCGGCACAGCGGACGCGCAACTCCCGGTCCGACAAACACACAACTTCCTGCACGTCGCGCAAAGGAACGGCCCCGTCTGAGAACCGAAACTCCGTCGGCGTCAGCTCAAAATCCGTCGCCACCCAGGACAGACCCTCCAAACGCCCGGCTAAGGATACCATAATGAGCTTTCTTCTTATACCACCAAGCTGGCCGCCGCGGTCGTTTTCTTTACTCTTGATGACCTCTGCGCAATTGAAGATGCACGGCGACTGATCAGCCTAAGTAGTCCGGTTCACGTAAACGTCGTCGTGATCGTCAAAAGCGCCACCAATAAGGTTTCGGTTGATGCCCTTGCTGCGTGGAACGAACGACCTGTGCTTTCATGAAAGTCATTCGTATGGTGCGACTTGTTCCGCTCGTCGGGCGCTCCTTTGTCGTGTGTAAGGAAATTTTATATGATCTCGCTCTCCCGCTGGCACCAGCACCACCGATGTTGATGCATCATATCGATAAGCAGGGGGAGCTGGGGTTTCTGCAGGATTCAATTCAAAAATCACGGTCACAATGTAGTTCTTGCCATGATAGGTAATGTTAGAGATAGAGGTACTACTGAGGATAAGTGCGTCATCTTAAGAGCTACTTCATGGTAATACTGCGGGACCCGTTCGTTTCCTGCTGTGCAGCTACAAATAGAGTGACGCATCGTTCTGTACCTTTCCGGCAGTTGGTCGATGAGAAACAGGTAGTACAAGCACACAACATGATAGATTGTGAAAGGAGAATATACATGATTAGTTCGTATGGAGATGGGTAGTGCAGCCTTGGATCGTCATGGTTGTGGTTCCCTATATGTGACTGCGTTTGATGGTGGAAGTTTGTAGTCAGAGTCAGTAAAGAATTCTGTACTATTTATAATTATAGCTAGTCGTAGCTGTCACACGAGAACGAGAGGCCTTGCCACCGACCTCTTGACGTAGGGACACATATCTCTGTGGCCAGCCACAGCTGACGGCGACAGACCGAACTGAGCGTGTACTATGTATGTGAGGCACGTCGGCATGATGCGATGAGGACGCAGTAGATACTACGACATTACCAGCCAAGCTCTTCACGATTCTACTTCATTGAAGTGAGGCACGAACGTCGAGATTTATAGCTTCCGAATCATCTGGACGAATATTTTTACGAAGCAAAAGTGCTAGTGCTCATCCTGTCCTGCACGATGGCCACCGATTTGGATGTGTAAAAGTACCAGGTGAAGACGAAGAGGCTTCTCCTGGCTATACAACATACAGAGGACGAAAACCGAAATTTTCAATGAAATGGCGAAACCGAGGAGGTAGGCGGCACTTTCTCCAGATCGACAAATGCGAAACCGAAAATGAATATTATTGGGCACGGAAAATAACCGAGGGTGGAGCACTTATCATATGTGATTTGCAATGCAAGTAAAATAAATTATTGCGACTACTTGTATACCGACATTGCTAGTCAGGAGCTGCGTGTTGGAGGGGGGAGGGGCCGGAAGGGGGGCGTCCGATTTTTGTGTAAGTGCTTCATCTAGTTCTACAACGCAGCAGCTATGTATCTAAATCTATTAGCTTTGCTGGATCATATTCTTGTCACGCTCGTGGTCGTGCTGTGCCACGACGAATCCTGCACGTAGTCCCGGTGGCCACGACATGATTGCTCGCGACACGACTATCTATATGCGTTAGGAAAAATCAAAATGCAGCTTGCAACCTCCACCGTAGTTGCAAACGTAATGCTGAAGATGGATAGAACTGAGTTGTGACTCCGATCCATTGCAACGAGAAACTGATGAAACGCGCATTCTCATAGCGATAGTGGCGCTTCCTATTTTCGTCGCTTCGTTCCTCGGTCGTTTTTCTTTCCAACACGATCACGACGAGACTGCTCTTTCTATGGGTAGGTGCAGACAAAAACGAAGCGGCGTGCCGTATCAGGCTGCGAACACGGCAGGGGACGCCGCACAGTATGCGCCGATCATCTTCTGCAGGTGCGGTATTCAGCTTAAGGTAGCGCCCACCATTTTTTCCTGTTTTTCCTCGTTGAACTTCGATAAGCGCGGGACTTTCCCTTTTCGGCGGACCCGCGGGTGGATCTTTTTCACAATCATGAATACAATAGAACTACAAGATCGAACGGGGGCGGACGTCCCGTTCATTACATGGGTACAAGAGAAGCTTTAAATAATTTAATTAGGCAAAAGCACACCGCATTTGCCAAAGAGCGATTTCCTTTTTCTTTTTGAATCAATGGAACACGTTCCTCTATCCTATCGGTGAAGTCATAGCGCGGAGCAGAACCGACGGCGCACGACGGAAAAAGTGTGGTCGGAGTACGGTCTGGCAAGTAGTAAACTTAGTCACGCATAGATACGACCAAAAAAAAGCGTTCGCTTTTCTCCTTGCCCAGTAAAACTTCCTTCGGTAGCATTCATTTCAGGACTCTACTCGGTGGCATCGGTAAAGGAAAACAGTTCCGGATTCGGTCCATGACTGCGGAAGGTTCCAAATTTCCACAAGGGTTAGCACCATCGTACTCCGGGATTGGTCATTGGCCCCTCGCGCAGCTGGTGGATCCAGCGGCAGGGCCCGGAAGTCCTTGGCTTTTGGCATCTCCGATGCTGTAGTGCCTGAGCTCTCGTATACTCTGCGTTTGCTGGGTAAGGCGGTTTCCGCTGCCCCATTTTGAACGTCACTACTACAAGAAGCGGCTTTATTATTCTTGGAATACACAGCTCTGTTAAGTCTCGCACGCATCCCGGCTAAAAAATCGTGCGCGCCTTCGCTTTCCCTAGACATAATGCCGGGGGTACTAGGAGTTGTTGCGCCGTCCTCGATCAAGCCACTTTCTTTACGCTTCGCCGAGCCGTTGCCTCCGCTTGTTGTTGTTGTTGTTCTGCTTGCGGCTTCAGACTGTTGAGCAGGCGCCGCGTTGTTGCAACTGCTGCGCGACTGGCCTCCACAGTCTATTTTCTGTATGGATTCGCTTTTCCGCACTTCGTATTTACTCGCCGCGGCAATGCTTCGCGCACGCTGCAGAGTGGCTGCGGAACCCTTCGAGAAGTAGGTCCTACTACTGTGTGGGCGTGCCGCAGTTGCCTGAGCCACGACACGCGGCGCAGCTGACAGCAGCACCATGCCATTCTCCGTACCGTCCCTTTCATCCGTACTGCTGGTATTTCTCTCACACGATTGTCCCTCCGGCAGACGACTTAGCGTGAGCAACCACCGCAAGCTTGTGGCTTCCCGCGATAGCTTCGCAAGCAGACTGAGTAGGAACTGGTCTGAAAACAGAGCCGAGGCACAGTAGATAACAGTGGCCGCACGCAAGTTTGCAGAATGCATGTCGACACATCGAAAGTCGACGCCGCCACTCAGCAGCCTGCGACTCATTCGGCGAAACACGTATGAGTTCTGCCGCTGCCAAAGGGCCGTACGCGATTCCGGCTCGACGTCTTTTGGTTTTGTCGCGCATCGAGCTGCATGATTGCTGTTCATTGCGAAACAGGTCGATGATTTTGCCGACCCTTCCTCTGGTCTTGTCGCGATTTTACGACACGGAGCTTGGGGATCCGCGTGTGGCATTACGACAGTCCATCTGCCGTCTATCAGGGCAACGTCGAAGTCAAAGTTTTGGGACTGCATGGCAGCGGACCGACGACAATGGTATGCTCCGAGACCTTTTTGCTGCAAAAAATTGGAATTGGTCGAAGGTCGTCCACCGAGCACCTGTACCCCACCAGCACAAAAACCGGCATCCAGCTGCGCATCGAGTGAAGAGAGCAACCCTGCAAGTGCCTGGCGTCCGGCGATTGCAGCGGCGTGTCGCGTTGGCCCCATCTCGACGCCGACAATAGATCCGACCTTCTGTGCCAGGAATGCCTGAAGACAGAACTTTCCTACCCCACTGCCCAAATCGAAAAACGTATCTTCTTGTGTCAACTCGAGCCGGCGGAGCAGCTTTGCGGCGGAGGCGAAGGGAATTTCGCCATAACCAGCGGCAGCACCCATTTTCCGCACCACCGAGACATCCTCAACGTGCCCCTGTAGCTGTTTCTCCTGACAATCGGGGAAGGCTTGCGCGAGTAGGTGCTTTGCCATGCTGTTCGAAAGGACATAACCATCTTGAATCTTCACTGCAGTCGAAGATTTATCATGTTGCGCACAGGCACCACCAATGATCGGTCTACCTTCCATGGGGGATGAAAAACGAACATCATCCTCGGCTCGAATCAGAATCTCCTTGACAACCCTAACCATAGTGATCGAAATTTCTGCTTGCACAACCTTGCGAAATGCGAAGCCTCTTTTC
>JACLAB010006599.1_pt1 | contig 15031 bp, 15 predicted proteins | sample 8027921 | NCBI WGS metagenome assembly JACLAB01 (sample SAMN15725117, study PRJNA655200) | protist metagenome | isolation source: fluorescence activated cell sorting (FACS) single amplified genomes of... | place: USA: West Boothbay Harbor, Gulf of Maine | collected 2000-07-19 | reverse complement strand
TGTCCCGCTGTACTTGCCGGCAGCGCAGACTGTGCACACAGTGGCCCCCGTATTGCTGTACTCGCCTGCTGCGCAAGGTCTTGGTAATGTTGGATTGGAACTCATAAAATGTGCCGTACCACCAAGGCAGTAGAATCCTGCGGGGCAAAGTTCACAATTTCCAGTTTGCCAACCTCCCTGTCCACCAGCAGTTCCTTTACCTGCGCAGGTCCACCCCGCGGGGCATCCGTACACATGATTGCTTCCCGGACAGTGGCCTTCTATCAGTCGAATGCTCCCCCCCACAAAGAGCATCAGTAGTACGAGCACCTTTGCTCCTGCGCGGACAGCCATTGCCATTAGGATTATGAACAACGACTTACAAACGCACCGAACCTCTATCGACGAGGGGTAGGTGTAAGCACGGTATTTCCGCTTCGCACGGGCAAATGAGGACTCTCGCAGAGAGGAGTAGGAGGGAAATCCAGTCAGCCCCCTTCCTGTAAACCTGAAGAGCCAAACCAAAAAATAATCGAGGGAAATCTGTCCACTACTCGACCCAGATTACCAATCTCCAAATAGGGTACTCGTACAATTCCTGGAATTGTAGGAGGAGTTCCCGCGTTCGGGGATCGGAGCTCCCTTCGAAAGCTCTGTTCTCTCTTGGTAAATTGATAGTATTACAAGGGGAAGGATACTACCCCCACTGACTGGTCTCATCATATTGTCCGTTTCTTCCGCGCCGAGTAATTCATCGAAGTAGGCCACGAACAGCGCTATACGTACTTCTTCATGTTAGTTCTTGCCTTGATGGCGTTTTTGTGCATGTGCGAAAGCGTCGTGCCTCCGTTCAAGAAACCTCGCACTGCAAATGCCCCTGGTAACTTGTTTGTGGACGAAAGCTGTATTGACTGTGATGTCTGTCGCTGGATGTGTCCTTCAACCTTTGGAAGGAAGGGGATTAAGTCCATCGTGACTGAACAACCGGAAGGCGACGAGGCCAAGTTGAGAGCGTATGCCGCAATGATATCGTGTCCGGTGGGCTCTATCCGTCTGCGAAGCCCTGACCCGCTCGTCAAGGATGCCACCAAGTTGCTGCCAGCACCCATCGATCCAGTCCGCCTACCGGGAATACTGCACCTCGGCTACCACTCATCTCAATCGTATGGTGCCACCCCATATCTAGTCCTTCGCGGCAGCGGGAATATAATGATTGATACTCCGCGTTTCAACGAGCGATTGGCGAAGATGGTCGAGGAAAATGGCGGCCTGGCGTACATCATTTTGACGCACAAGGATGACATTTACGACCACGACAGGTGGTCTCAGCGCTTCCCAGCCGCCAAGAGGGTGATGCACATGGCCGATGTGACGAAAGACACCGAGCCAGTCGAAATCCAACTGAGCAGCAAGGACTCTTGGCAGATTGCGGAGGACGTGACCATCCTCCACACCCCTGGGCACACGGCCGGCTCCCTCTGCATACTGGTCCGCACGGAGGGAGGAGAGAGCGCCATGTTCACAGGAGACCATCTGGCGTATTCCGCAAAGCGGGGCAGGCTAGATGGCTTTAAGAGGTACAACCACGGCAACGAGAAGGTGCAGGGGGACTCCATCCGGCTGCTGGCCGGGGAGGGAGAGGGAGAGGGAGAGGGAGAGGGAGAGGGAATGGACTTCCAGTGGTTGCTCCCAGGTCACGGCAGGATGTTGCGATTCGCCAACCAGCAAGAGCGTGTCGAAAGTATACTGCAAGCCGCAGATATGTTCGACCAAGAGGACGAGGGCGAGGGGAGGTTTGGTGTAGGCTACAATTAGATAATTTGTGATATTTGATACGAAAACTGAAGAAAGAATAGATAATAACTAGGCCGTGTACTCTAATTCGGTGTTTTTCTTGCCTCCCTCATTCGTCAGACTGGGGTACAGCAGGGTGAACTCCTTCGAGCCATACAGAATGTTATCCACGCACTCGACACCGATCATGCAACTGTGGTCCTGGTTGGCCACCTCGTACTTGTAGGAGCCGAACCTGCCGCGGCTCCAGATGTCCTTCTTCTTGAGCATGGGGAGCGCCTCGTCCAGCACCGCATCTCTCTCGAGACTGGGCGTAGGGTATCCGTGCTCCAGCCTGCGGTGATAAATAGACACGATCTCGTCTGCGCTCTGAATCATGCCCGTATTTATGGCTCCTTGGATGGTCTCCTCCAAGATGGTGGCACTGTCCACGGGCTTGTACTTCGACTCGCTGATCTCGAACATCAACGACCAATAAGGCCCCGCCTTTGCCGTGGAATCAGCGGCGTCGTTGAGGGCCGCATCACCCCGTCGCAGCGTGGGAAGCTCCCTTTCCGCGGAGGGGCAGTTCGAGTCGGCGTAGTGGGAGAACACTGTGCACCGGTAGAAGGGGCAGTTGTCCTCGGGATAGTACAGCCAGCACTTGGTGTCGTGGGGACTCACACCGCGAAGGCCCAGTCCCACCACGTGCGTGGAGGAGTACGTGAGTCTGGACGCCATCTCGCTCTGGCCCGTCTTGGTGAGCAGGATGTCCAGGGGGATGGTGCTGATGAGCTTGTTGTACTCCACGACCTCCCCGGTGTTCAACACCAGCTTCTTCTCCTCGGTCTTGAACTCCTCCACCATGACGCCATACCTCTGCTTGTCGACGGGCAGCTTCTTGGCCACGGCCTTCCAGATGCCTCCGGTGCCGTCTTTCTGGGGAAAGCGGAAGATGGCGTTGGGCCCCCACCCAGCGTCCTCTTTCTTCAGCAGCACGTTTTCGATGACTCTGTTCACGTTGGCGGTGGCAACACGCTCACCAAGCCACGAGCACTGCATCTTGTCGGTGGGGATAGCCCACACCTTGAAATTGTAAGGTCTCATAAACACATCGGCAATGCCAGGGCCCATCACGCGCAGAATCCACTCGTCAAAGTTGGCCGGCTTTTCCTTGGCGGTGGCATTGGCCACCTTGGCATCCACAAGCCCACTAATGCACTTAATCTGGTCTTCGACGGGCAAGGCCGAGATGTTGTTTTGGAAAGGATAAGGGACCCAGACTCCCTTCATCCTCACATACGACACACGCTCCAGCGTGTTCCAGTGCTCTTCACCCGTACCCACGGAAGCATCAATAAGCTGATCGAAGTAGTTGTAATGAGAGAAGATGACGTGACCACCCATGTCAAATAAGAAGCCCTCAGACGTCACATCGGTGCAGGCAAGCCCTCCAGCCTCTTGGAAGGCATCCAACAACAACCAGTCCTCCTTACCCAGCTGATTCAACCTCGTGGCCGCTCCGAGACCGGTGGGGCCCGCTCCAATGATTACAATATCAGCTTTCATAATGGGGCTAACGAGATACTTGAGACGAAATTGAGTCCATGGCTTGTGACAAAATCCGTGGAAACCGGAAACCGGGAAATCCGCACCAGGGAAGAACTACTGCTGAACGTAGCCTCGTGCTAATCTCAATGGTGCTTAATATGTCCATTACCAACATTAACTTAATCTCTACAAACAACAACACTGTAAGTACATTATCTACCCGCTTGCCTGGCCTTCAAAAGCTCGATGCTCTTCTCTAGTAGGGCGAGGCGGTCCTCACGCCCGAGACTGGTGACTTCGACTGCTGTTGTTTCCCCTTTATCGTCGTCACCGCTCTCGTCTTTCCCGGCCTGGCCCTTCTTGTCGTTGTCGCCATCTGCACTGTCGTCGCCGTCCTTAGTGGCAGCAGCAGTAGCAGCCGGCTCCGCCCACTCGAAGCACGTGCTCTTCTTCACGAACCCTAGGGACTGCAATGTGATGTAGTAAGTAATGTGAGTATTGTGGCGATTGATGGGAGGCATGATGGTTAGACTCATGTCATGTCGTGTCACAGAATGCAGGCGGGCAGTAAGTAAGTAAGTAAGTAAGTAAGTAAGTAAGTAAGAAAGAACAACATAACATAGTACGTACCTGCAGCAGCTCATCATGGCCGACGATGGGCGCAATCATGCTCTTGAAGGTCTGGTTGGCCACTGTGATGCGGCGGTAGCGCGGGATGGAGGGCTGCTCCAGGATCTTGCTGAGGTACATGGTCAGGGCTCCCATGCACGCCTCCAAGGAGTGGTGGTGGTGGTGGTTGTTGTTACTTGCCGCCGCCTGGCCCTTGTCCTTGTCCTTGTTCTTGTTCTTGCCGCTGTCGTCGTCGTCGTCGTCCTCCTCGGTCTTCAGCCTCAGGTTCTTGACGTGCCCCCGGATGGCCTTCTCGAAGCGCGCCATGTGGACGGCTGTCTTGCTGGTGCGCTTGTAGTACTGCGTGATCTTGTTGTTGTCGTCAGAAGATTCGCCAGAATCGTTATAAGCAGACCCTCCGTCGCCCCCCCGCCCCTTTTGTGCTTGCTGCTTGTCAATAGACTCTTTGATCTGGTCCAGCTTTGTGTCCACCTGCTCCAGCTTCGTCAGCAGATCGTTGACCCACTCCGGTTTCAGAGGCGTGTTGCCGAAGTACCCCCCCCCTCCGCTTCTTGCGTCCATTGCGGTGTCATCTTCTTCCACAACGACAGAGCTGTTGGCAATTTCGTCCATAGACTCGTAACTGTCCATTCCTCTCTCCATCCCCCGTTGCTGCTGCTGCTGCTGCTGCTGCTGCTGAAGCATGCTCTTCGCATCCTGCGAACCGGGATTCATTTGCCTCCCCATCAACATATTTGGGTTCACTGGGGGTTCCGCTGGTACCTGCTCGAACTCTTCTTCCCCACCTGCAAATCGCACAGCCAGATAGCCACCACCCACAGCCAAACCCGCCACTAAGACATTCCACGCTATGTCACCAGCACCTTTGGGCTCTGTGGAAGCCAGAAAAGGCAATAGTCGAGACATCCACCCTTTTTCGGTCATATCTGGGCCATGCCGCAGAGCGTTCATCCTCGGAGAGATGGGAAAGGTGAAAGGTGATCGTGAGATACTGTACGATCCTTCTGAAATTTCCGCGCGCGAAACCTGGAGACATAATCGAGTCCCACGCGTGCTGGTGTAGGTAAAAATGGGTCACCTGTTACTAGCGACCTCATTATGGCTGCTGTTCTTCTGTCTGGCCACAACAGAAGTGCGATCTATTGCTATGATGTTGTCAAAAGAGCCCAAATGCTTTCAGATTGATAAGGCCCGAGACATCCCCTTGAATTTCGTGTACGAGGCTCTAGATGTGGGCAATCCCTTCGAGTTTGCTCTATATTATGGTGCAGGGTCGGATAGCAGCATGCAAATAATGGCCAAGTCGTTAGTAGAGAGGAAAGGGGAGGTGAAATATGTGACCGATAATGATGGCCTCTACACATACTGCATGTCCCAGTCACACATGAAAGATTCCGACCCACCTGCGCGTCTGAAGATGATTGTACACTACGGTTATGATATTGTCCACGACCAGGCCGCATCGACGAAGGGATACGATGTAGTCAACAGAAATCTACAGGTACTGAATGACATGATTGACCTCACTATGACGGAGGCGGATTACCAAAAGACACGGGAGTTAGACCACCACGAGGACACTCTGGCTATGAATTCGTCTGCTGTGTGGTGGCCAGTGTGCCAGATATTGATGCTCATTGGAATCGGAATCGGGCAAATGCGGCACTTGAAAGGCTACTTTTCGAGGATCACGATGAGTTTCAACCAAAGATAGGTTGATAGGTTGTTGTTGAGAGGGGGATCGATCGTTGACATCGAATCGAATCAATGCGAGTGCCATTACATTGGGGCATCGCCAAGGGAGATAAATGGGGGGAAATGTATTGATATTATTCCATCGTGAACACTTGCGCAAATTGACATCTCAGAGAGCTACTCTACTATTCATCTATCTTCTCCTCTTCGCACCACTCTCGCGCACGATTTCGCCTCTTCCCACATCGTGCTCTCTCCTTCTCTCGTCTCTCACCTGTCCTCCGGAAGCACCGCGTCCGAACTGTCTTCCAGGCTTGAAGCCGGTGTCGAGATCACATCGAATAATGCGTCCGTCGCACACCGTACCGGAAATATACTTGAGGCAGTCTCTCGTGGCCTGGATGGAGATGTACTCCACGAAGCAGAATCCACAAGGGGTCTTGGTCTTGTGGTTTAGACCCATGATCACTCTCTTCACGGGGCCGACACTGGAGAAAGTTTCCAGGATCTGGGCCTCGGTCGTGAAAAACGATAGATTCCCGACATATATCGTCCTGGAGTCCTTCAGAGCCTCCAAATTCTCCTCAAACGTTGAGTAGTACTTTCTATCCCAACAAATCTGCTGGGGCTTCTCATCGCTGTGATAAAGCTCCATGTTCACTTGTGTTTTGTACCTCGATCGTAAATTCGCACCACGGACAGTGTGGATTGGCTAGAAGTGATTACTTTTTGGTGAAACCGCGGCTCCTCTCTGACGGAGAGCAAGCTATTAATTTCTTAAACCCAATTAAATTAGTACCGTGGATAGTGAAAAATGGAAAAGTAACGAGTCTCCCCTCAGTGTAAACTCTGCGGGTGTAGCACTGCACAATCCGACTGTACTTCTGTGCTTTCCACTCGATTCTGACCGCTATTGCCTCAAAGGAGAAGATCTGAAGTCCCATTCAGGCGTTCCGATTGATTTTGAACGACGAGCTTCGAAACAAAGATGAAGAAGTTGACGATCAAGCCATTCAAGGCGGGACCGAAGCTGCCCGATGGCTTCAAGGAGAAGACGTGGGAGAAGCTGAATCGTGCTGTCAACTCTGTGTACAAAAAGGTGGCGGTGGATGAGAGCAAGGAGGAGCTCTATAGGGCGGTGGAGGATCTGTGTATGCACAAGTTGGGGAACTGGTTGTATGAGGAGCTGGGGGTGGTATGCAAAGACCACATCTTCAATTTGGTGGATAGTCTTATCGGCAAGACCTCCGACCAGACTGTGTTTCTTATGACCATGGATCAGGTGTGGAGGGAGCACTGCGACCAGATGGTTAGCCTCCGGAATATATTCTTACATCTGGACAGAAACTTCACACCGCCGGGGACTATCGGCAACGGGGGCGACGGTAGCGGTAACGGCGGTATGAATGGGGGAGAAGAGAGGAGTTTGTACCAATTGGGAATCGCGTACTTCAGTCAACGACTCGGGTCTCGCGCCGACCTGGAATCCGCGCTGCTGATGGGGCTGCTCGCTTCCGTGGAGTCCGACCGCATGAATGTCTCCTTCGACGAGTACTCGACGAAGCGCCTGGTCAGAATGCTCGTGACTCTGGGGCTCTACCATTCCAAGTTCGAGGTCCCCTTCCTCATCGACACCGAGCGCTTCTTCCTCAGCGAAGGCCAGGCGATGATCGAGTCGTGCGACCCCGCCGACTTCCTTCTACACGCGGAGAGAAGGCTGGCGGAGGCCATCGAGATGATCACGCGGTACCTGGATGCCACCACGCGACCCTTCCTGCTGAGCACGGTGGAGGCCACGCTGCTGAAGCCGCACGTAGCCACCTTGATCGAGCGGGGGCTGAAGCCGCTGCTGCAGGCCAACCGCATAGTGGACCTCAGAAGGATGTACGTGCTGCTCGATAGGGTGGGCGAGGGAGAGGCCATGAAGAAGGGGTGGATAGAGTACCTACGCGAGGCCGGGGAGCAGCTTGTGTCGGACAACGGCGGCAACAGCAGCAGCAGCAGCAGCAGCAAGGAGAAAGACAAGCAGGACAGGAGTAAGTCTCTCATCGATGACCTGCTCACTCTGCACGACCGCATGGACACCGTGCTGGTGCAGGTCTTCAGCGTGATCGAGTCGTTCAAGCTGGCGCTGAAGGGGGCGTGGGAGCACATCGTGAACATCAACCCGAACAAGTTCGCGGAGCTGCTGGCCAAGTTCTTGGACAAGAAAATGCGCGCCGAGCGGGGACAGGCCGAGACGGACAGTGACAAGCAGCTGGACCGCATCATGGTGTTCTTCCGCTTCCTGTACGCGAAGGACGTCTTCGAGGCCTTCTACAAGAAGCTGCTTTCGAAGCGCCTGCTCACTGCCAAGACCGCCTCTAACGACCTGGAGAAGTTGATGATCACCAAGCTGAAGACGGAGTGCGGCGCCAACTATACGAGCAAGCTGGAGGGCATGCTGCAGGACGAAATCATATCAGAAGAGGTCAAGCGGGCCTTCAAGGTGCTGCAGAAATGCGAGCCAGACTTCGAGCCGAAGGTGCTCACGGTGGGGTACTGGCCCATCACGCTACCCACCGGCCCCACCACCAATACCCTAAGGCTCCCGGCGGACATGCTGGCGCTCAGAGATAGGTTCAACGAGTACTACACCAACAAGTACCAGGGAAGGAGGCTGGTGTGGGCGAATACCGTGGATCGCTGCGTGGTCACGGCGCGGCTACCGAAGGGGAAGAAGGAGCTCGAGGTAAACCTGTACCAGGCCCTGTGTCTGCTGCATTTCAACAAGTCGGACATTTCGGCGTCGTCCTCATTTAAGGACATCAAAGCGAGCTTGAGCATGGACGATTCTGATCTGCGTCGCACACTGCAGTCCCTGGCGTGTGGCATGCTCGGCTCCAGAGTGCTCACGAAGGACCCCAAGGGAAAAGACGTCAACGACGACGACAGGTTTAGCGTCGCCAAGGACTTCTCCAGCAAAATGTTCCGCATCAACATCAAGGTGATCGTGCCCCGTGAGGTGGCCGACGAGGACGCCCAGAGGACGCACGACGAAGTGTTCCGCGACCGACAGTACGTATTCTGTCCTATGTTGTTCCTTCCTTTCTTGTTTGTGATGGTGTCTCTGTCTCTCTCTTATCCATCTATTGCTCCCTGCCTGCTTGCATTCTCTGACACCACATGACACGAGTCTAACCATCATCCCCTCCGTCAATCACTCAATCGATCTTCACTCGACACAATACTCTCATTACTTATTACAATACAGGTACCAGGTCGACGCCATCGTGGTGCGCATCATGAAGACCAGGAAGCGCTCCAGCCACACAGACCTCATGGGAGAAGTCCTGGCCCAGGTGCGCTTTCCTGTGCTTCCAGCGGACGTCAAAAAGAGAGTTGAGAGTCTGATCGAGAGAGAGTACTTGGAAAGAGACGAGAATGACTCCTCTATGTACAATTATTTGGCCTAGAGCGGTATTTGCTTACTAGGTCACTACTGTAACGACAAATGTATTATTTTCACTGATCAAACTCTTACATGTCTCCCTATGCACAAAAGAGTCAGTCCCCATGTGTACTGCTGATAATCTATCTCTCCTCTCTACATCTTATTAGTGCTGCTCGAACCTATCTAGCTGCTGGAGCCAGGCTCAGAGAAGACCCACTTATCCTTCATCGCCTCAGCGATCGCAACAAATCGGTCGTGGGACTCGTCTATTTCCTCAGCAATCTCCGAAAGCTCCTCGGCAAGGACTGCGTTCAAGGGCCTGATTTCAACCGCAGCCCTCTTCTCCACGGTGGAACTTTGCTTGAGCATCCTCAAAGTACGCGGCAGTTCATAGTCCGGCCGATCTGCAGATGACCCCACCTTCATCATATCCGGTAAGTGCTCGTCGAAATTGGGGTCCTCAAAATCGGGATGAGATTTGTACTTCTCAGCGCGAATGCTTGCGGCATTCATCTTGTATTTCTGGGCTTCCCTTAATTGGTGGGGGAGATCAGGATCCGGACGATTCTTTCCGTCACTGTTAATGGCAACGGCCGCAAATCTTTCTGTTGTTTCAGCCATTTCCTCAGCCAGCTCTTCGAGCTCGGCGGCCAACTCTGGGTTGGCCGTCTTCAGGACAGTAGCCGCCTTCTTCTTGGTATCAATTATATCCTTGTAGCGTTTTCGGAGCTGTTGGCCAAGATCAGGGTCGGGGCGATCGTCTCGCAGTCCTGCCTGCATTAGACTCGGTAAGTGGTCCTTGAAGTTGGGGTCTGAGGTCATGGAAACAGAGATGGCTCCATTTTTCAATGACGGCATGTGAAAACCGCATACAGCTGATAACAGCGCCATGACGACGAGTAAGGGGATAGCCTTCAACGCCATAATTGGAGTGAGAGGTACAGTACAAGGTAACAGCCCGATCTTGTCACGTGCCATGCCTGGTGCATTTTTTGTCACAAAAGCAATTTGGTGCCACCACCTCCACTGTTGTCGATTCAGTACCTGTTCCTCTGACCAGGTAGTTTTAGTAGTACTATGGACACGAGTGAATGGCCGATGTTCAAAGAGCCGTCGTGGGTCGCCCCGACGGACGGCGTCTCCTACCTTGTTATAGTCATCGTGTTCACCTTTGCGGTGTTTGCGTTTGAGGCTTATTTGGATGTGAGGCAGCACTCTGCTTTCACTCGTAATAGAGGCAAGCAGCCTCCGGCCGGGGTGGAGAAAGAGACCTTCGAGAAGAGTCTGGCCTATGGTGCGGATAAGATTTCCTTTGGCATGATTGAGGGTACGTTTTCGTTGCTCACTGGTATTGCCGGCACTATCGGGGGTTACTGGCCTTATCTATGGACACAGTCAAAGATTTGGACGGACATGTGCGTGGACCGAGCAAGCACCAGTCCTTACAAGCTGGAGTGTATTCAGTCCATTATCTTTGTTGTGGCCTTCACCTTGGTGGAAACAGTCATCACTCTTCCTCTCAGCTACTGGCAGACCTTCAAGGTAGAGCACAGTCATGGATTCAATAAGACCACGGTGGGCCTCTTCTTCAAAGACAAGTTGATGGTGGTGCTGCTGACTCTATTCATCGGCTCGCCTGTGATCTTCGCCATCATCGGCCTGCACCTGTACTTCGGGCCAACCTTCCCGTGGATGATCTGGGCCTTCCTGCTGGTGTTCAGCACCTTCATGATGATCATCCACCCGGTGCTCATCGCGCCGCTGTTCAACAACTACACGGAGATCAAGGACGGGAAGTTGCGCGATGCAGTGAACGCCCTGGCGGCGCGGATCGAGTTTCCCCTCACTGGCCTGTACGTCTTCTGCCATTGTCTTGTTCTACTTCCTTTCTTTTAGCTCTTGTTTGTGATCTCTCTCTCTCTCTCTGTGCCTCTCTCTTATCCATCTATTGCTCCTTACTTGCATTCTCTGACACGACATGACGTCTACCATCATCTCATCCCCCTCAACATAATAATCATCACTCTACAATACTCTCATTACTTATTACTACCTTACAGGTACGTCATGGATGGCAGCAAGAGAAGCTCCCACAGTAACGCCTTTTTCTACGGCATGTGGAAGTGGAAGCGAATCGTGCTGTTCGACACGCTGATCGAGCAGTGCACGCTCGACGAGCTGCTCTCCATCCTGGGGCACGAGCTCGGCCACTGGAAGCTCAACCACACCATGCAGGGCTTCCTGATCTCGCAAGCCTACACGCTCATCTTCTTCCTAAGCTACTCGTACATCTCCACGAACGCGTCTCTGTTCGCGTCTTTTGGCTTCGGCGTGACCGCTGAAGCTGAAGGCAAGCCCCCAGTGTTCATCGGCCTGATGGTGTTCATGATGAGCTACTGGGCCCCCGTGGACAAGGTCATCTCCTTCCTGGCCAACATGAACAGCCGGCGCAACGAGTTCGCGGCCGACCGCTTCTCCAAGGAGCTGGGACACGAGAAGGGGCTGGCCAGTGGGCTTATGACCATCAACAAGGAGAACTTGGGCAACATGGTACCCGACTCCTTCTATAGCACGTATCACTTCTCGCACCCCCCTGTAGTGGAGCGGGTGAGGGCTCTGGGCGTCGACGTGACAAAACTGAAGTTGAACCAGAAGAAAGAAGAGGGAAAGGGGGAAAGTGAACCAAAGAAGACGAAGTAGTAATGAATAATAGAGCTTTTCTATTTGTTTTGGTACAAAGTTGTCATCAATCATCACGCGTGCAAAAATACAACCCTTCCTAGAGAATCAGATCAGACAGCAAGTACCACTCGCTACTCTTTACTCACTCACTCACTTCTTCCCCTTCCCCTTCTTGCCCTTTGACTTCATCTTAGCCATGGCAGCTCTGCATATATGCCCACGCGCGAGGGCCTGGATCTTCGTGGCCGAGCCGTCCACCATCTTGATGCCGAAGTCCATCCTCCGCTGCACAGCCGCCAGAATGGCGTCCTCCTCAGCCTTCAGGGCGATGTCTGCGTCCACGCGATCGAAGTGGCCCTTGAGCTCCACGAACTCGGCATACTCAGCGTCGAAGTTGCCCTTCAGCTCGTCGTGGATGACCTTCCTGGCGGACATGTCCTCGTCGTACTGCGCGATCTTGGCGTTGAGGGCGTTCTCGCTCCTAGCCTTGTCTTTGCGCAGTCTCTGCTCCTCCTCTCGGTTCTTCTCGATGGTCTCGGCGGCCTGTCTCTGCATACCGCCCACCTGGTCCTGCAGCTGCCGCATTCTCATCTCGTGGTCTGCCGCCGCCTTGGTGATGGCCTCGCTCATCTCCCTCTGCACGGTCTCCAGCTCCAGCTGGTTGCTCTGCTTGATGTCTTGTAGTTCCACCTGTGTCTTCCTCATCGTCTGGTCCAGAGAGAAGGACACGCGGTCCCGCTCCATGCGCACTTCTTGCAGTTTTGTTTGCAATGCATCGCGTGTCTCTTCCATTAATCGTTCCCTCTCCGTCAGGTCATGGAGCAAAGCTCGGTTTGCCGCTTCATCCTCCACGGTCGTGGTCATGCGCTCGTATACCTGCGATTTGAGCTCGCCGAGATAACGAATGACTTTTTGTACGTCCTCCTCGTCCCTGCCAAACTTCATCAAGACCTGAAGAGATTCCCTGTCAGTCAGTAAGTTTCGGCACGTCGCACGATTCGCACGGTGTGCTTGCTTTATGAGCTGTATGTCCTTGCCCCCGCCAATGTCATTGCCGCCCTCTTCTCCCAGATTCTTCAATGACTCCTCCGTGTGCCACGTCTTCGTCAGGCTGTTCACCACAGGCTGGCATTGGACTTCTGCCAACATCTCCTCATTCCACACCGTAGGTACATATGACAGCACTTTTAATTGCTCAGTGGCATGACGAAGGATCTCATCGACGCGGTGCGCCTCGATTCCCGTAAGAGCGTTCATCACGTGAAACAAATCGTGAACTTACTCTTGAGAAACGACACTGGTTTTTTCACCTCTTTTTTATTCGACCATATGTTTTGATTTGTTTGTTCCCGAACTACTCACCCTTCACTCTTACCAACCCAAGGGCACTTCCTAGCTCCTTGCTCTCACGTGTTCAGCCTGCCCGTCACGTTAAGCGAACGGTAACTGGTCGAGTGAAGTTACTCTGGCTCGCATTCGTACACAGAATGAGTAGCAGCGGAATCTTCTTGGTGGCTATCGTATGCAGTCTGGTGGCGGTCAATGCGTACGTGGCGCCGATCTCCAGTAGAGGCTTCGCCCCTCGGTCAGGATCAGGAAGCGGGAACTATTTGAGACACCCCCATGCTCGACACCAACACTTGTACGGGGGTACAAGTAGTAGTGCCGGGGACCACTACCAAGGCGACGTTGTTGCTATGGGGGGTGCAATTGCGCTCGGTGGTAGCAGTGAGGATGACACAACAAGACTGGTGTCCTCTACATCTCCTTCTGCCTCTGTCTTCACTCTCGCGAGATTGCGAAGGCTCTTCCTCAATGTCGCAATCTGGAAACCCAAGAGCCGGGGGCACAACAACAATGACATGATCGGAATGAAGCTGAAACGACTGTTATTGACCATAACACTACCATTGGTCGTGGCTTTTAGCAGAGTTTCGCCCGCGAAAGCGCGCCAGGGGGGGATGATTACTGCCAGTGGTGGTGGACGAGAAGTGGTGCAGCCAGATAGTTATCGGGGCAGGATCAATAGAATGATGGCGCCAAAGGAAAGAGCAAAGGAGGGAAAGCAGAAGCGTAGGGCGAATATCGTAGTAGAGGTAAGGGATGACTCGCTGGGGGGCAGCACACTGCAACGCCAACCAACCAAGAGCAAGATGAACTTAGTAGTAATAAATAGCGACAAGATACGGAGCAGCAACCTGGCTGAGCTCAGGTCCGCTGTTGCGGGCACAGAAATAGAGGTGGCGGCGACGTGGAAGAAGCTGCTGCGTAGCTTGGAGGGGACGAAGTTGGACGCGCTAATCCTGCTGCTGGCCACGAGCGTGGTGATCCCCCTCTTCAAGATCCAAAAGAAGTCCCCCATTCTGGGCTTCCTGCTCACGGGCACTCTCCTGGGTCCCAACGGCCTGAATTGGCTAACGGACATCCACCGCATCGACATGCTGGGGGAGCTGGGTGTGGTGTTCTTTCTATTCGAAATGGGACTAGACTTGTCTCTGGAGCGGCTCCGCGCGATGAAGCGGGATGTATTCGGGCTCGGGACCACCACTTTCGCTGCCACCACAGTTCTCGGCACCTTGCTGTCCAGAGCGTGCGGTCTGCCTCTGGCCGCCTCCATCGCCATCAGCAGCAGCCTGTCTCTGTCCTCCAGCGCGTTTGTGCTGCAGCTACTCAAAGACAAAGATGCGATGGGAACTCGGTACGTATTTTATATATTCTCTTCTCGTCTGTCTCTTATTCTTCTTCCTTTCCTTTCTTTTCTTGTCTGCGACATCTCTCTCTGTCTCTCTCTCTCTCTCTCTTATCCATTTATTGCGGTCTCTGACACGACATGACGTCTAACCATGATTTCCCTCCCTCAATCGATCATCATTCCTTGACACAATACTCACGTTACTTATTACTACCTTACAGGTACGGCAAGGCTGCGTTCGGCATCCTGCTGCTGCAAGATCTGGCCGTGGTTCCGGTCTTGGTCGTGATCGAGCTTCTCAGTGGGCCCAGCGCCGCGATCGGGAAAGCGCTCTCTGTGGCTGCCGTCAAAGCTGTGTTTACTCTGTCTACCATGAGCATGCTTGGGAAGCGTATCTTGGATCCTCTCTTCAACTTCGTGGCCAAGAGCAACTCCGAGGAGGCCTTCATTAGCATCATACTGTCGACGGTGTTCCTCATGTCCTTCGTCACGCAGGGAATCGGTCTTTCCAACACACTGGGGGCTTTCCTGGCCGGGCTTCTGCTGGCGGAAACCCGGTATAGGTACGTATTGTGTTCTGTTGTTCTTCCTTCTTT
>JACLAB010002521.1_pt1 | contig 15031 bp, 12 predicted proteins | sample 8027921 | NCBI WGS metagenome assembly JACLAB01 (sample SAMN15725117, study PRJNA655200) | protist metagenome | isolation source: fluorescence activated cell sorting (FACS) single amplified genomes of... | place: USA: West Boothbay Harbor, Gulf of Maine | collected 2000-07-19 | reverse complement strand
CCTTCGCTCTTCGGATCGAGCTCGAAAGGATGAAACTTGATTTTCTCAAACCCGGCTTTCTCTAAGCTTTCTTTGTACGCGCCTCGAGGTAAGTAGTAGTTAACAATAACCAATGGTCCTTTGCTTGTTTTAATCGACCATGTAAAAGGGTCGCCTTCTTGCGGTGTTTCACTCGGGACGGTGACCGTAAATCCGTACTTTGCGTATCGGGATAAAACGTTCGTTTGCGTCTCCCCGGGAAGTACCGTTGTTGGCGTCCCTTCCGAGTCGAATGCCATCTGCGGATTTGTGATGATGGTCAAAAACCTCCCGCCAGGTTTTACGTAATTAGCAACCGCTTTACACATCTCATTCAACTCGGCCACGGATTTGCAATACACCAACAACCAGGCGGCGGTGGCGAGATCGAAGCGTTCCTCGTCCTTCGCTCCAGCTTCCTCTTTCACGTCTTGGACGATATATTTTACCCCGATCGGTTTGTTCTTTTCCTTCTCTTTTGCCATCGCAATCATCTCTTCCGCAATATCCACGCCAACGACTCTAGTCGCTCTAGGAAACGCGTTCCTCAACGACCTCGTGTAGTGCCCTTCGCCGCACGCCAAATCGACAATCGTATTCACGCCAATCAGCGATCCATCTTTCCCACCTTTCGCGAGATTCATGAACGTGTACGACTCGAGAAGAGAACGCCACTCGTGCGTCTTCGCTTCCGCGTATTTTTTCGCCATCCCGTCTCCGTCGTAATCCGTTCTGCCCCCTCCTTCTCCTCCTTCACCTTCTCCGATATCTTTCAACGCGAATTCGGTCAACTTTAAATCCGTCGCCAACCGTTCCGTGACCGCCTCGATGTTCAAAACCTCGCCTTCTTCGTTCAACTCCACCTTCGGATCTTCCTCGTCCGAGTCTCTCGGTTTCGGTATGACCGAGCGCAAGTGCTTTTCCGCTATTGTTGTCATTTTCTGTTATCCCAAGAGATATGAAAGAAAAAAAGAGCGAGCAAGATACGAAAGGAAACAGACACACAGACACACACAGACACACAGACACACGCACAGAGAGAAAAAAACGCGATCTCGTTTCTCTCCCTCTCTCTCAAGTTCACTCCGTCGCGTTATTCCACCACTTTATGTGATGAGTATTACGAGATATAAAAATCAAATGTTTTTTTTTCAATTGAGAAAAAAAAGCCGTTCACCTCGTTAATAAAATTCGTCTCAAAAGCCGCATTTTACCCGAACACAAAACGATGCCGACAAACGCAGCCAGAGGAGGAGGATCATCGGGTGGTGGTAATGGTGGTGGTGGTGGGAGACGAACCAAACACCGCCCGAAGTCTCCAACCGATCAAGTGCGCGTCGATCGAGAAGATATTTTGTTCGGGAACGGGACGGACACGGACAAGGGTAATTATGCGCATAACGGTCGCAACGACGACGACGAGAACAAGACGAACAACAAAGAATTATTCGACAGAAATGGCTTTGAGAATGCAAAGATGGGAGATTATTCTATTGAACGCAGAAAAGAGTACTATCGATGGTGGATGAACGACAACGTGAACGGCGTGGGATGTTCGCCGTTGACGCTGATTTTGTTAACGATTGGGTTCGACGTGGTGATTGAAATCACGCGGAAAACGTTAGCGGAGAACCCGGAGGAGGTGAAAGTGTTGCTCTTCTTTTACGAACGGATGATGAATTCAATCAAGAACTTTTTTGGGTTCAACAATGGGAGCGCAGGGCTGGATTTTTCGTCGTCGGCGGGTGGGTTGAGTTTGGTGTGCGATTCGAGCGCGCTGACCGCCATCGTCATTTTTAGCACGTGTATTCTCATCGGGTTGAACGACGTGACGTGGACACCGAATTCACCGAGGAGAAATCTGAGCGCGACGGTGACGTATATCGCGTGCGTGGCGTTTTATGCGCATTTGATTATGTATTACGGGGAGGATGTGTTGATGAACGGCGCGGATGGGAGTTTGGTGAGCATATTGAGACATTTGGAGTGGATGTTTACGACACCGATTTTGATCGTTTTGGCGTATCAACTGCAAGCAGTTTCGTTCCCGGAGAACGGGCAGAAAAGGAAAGCGATGTATTTGTCGGTCGTTTTAGACGAGTTCATGTTAATGTTTGGCATTTTGTGTCACTTTGTCAGCGGGAACATGTGGTGGTTGAGTTTGTCCCTGTCGTTTTTGTGTTTTATCTTCGTCATGTATAATATGGGGAATTTGTTTTACGAGTTAACGACGAAGTTAGAACACGAGGACGATCGATTGAGATTTTTTATGCTAGGAGTTGTGCAGTCGATATGCTGGAGCTCTTTCCCTGCGGTGTTTTTAGCGAAAGAGTTTAATTTCATCTCCGCTCAGAGCGAACACGAGTGGTATTTAATCGCAGACGTGTGCACAAAATCGGCATATTCGTATCTGTTGTGTCAAGGGAACATTCGAGTGATTGATGGTAAAGCAAAGGACGAGTTAGAGGAGTTGCAATTGTTGACGGAGTTTCAGAGAGATTTTTTCTACAACATAACGCACGAATTGAGAATGCCGTTGAACTCAGTCATCGGGTTCAACACTTTGGCCGTGGAAAACGGGAGCATGGACAATTTTAGCGGCGAATTAATTAAAAATTCATTGACGTCTGCGGAAGCTTTGTTAGGATTGATTAACCAAGTGTTGGACTACGCCAAATTTAATCGAAAGACGAAAGCGAATAAAAGCGCGAAGCACGGTTTGGATTTGTCCGAAGATTCGTTCACGTTGGAACATTTGCTTTCGCAAACCATGGACATCTCGCAACAAGGATCGACTAGTTTTAAACGGAACGTGGATATATTTTTTGAAGTTAATCCACCTGATTTGTTCTGCGAAAACATCGTCGGCGACTACTTTCGCATTCGCCAGTGCTTGGTGAATATTGTCGACAACGCGATTAAATACTCCGCGACGGAGGAAGAAACCAAACGACGAGGGATCGTAAACATCGTCGTGAACGGCCGAGTCGACACGTCCGAAGTGTACATAGAATTCAACGTCAAAGATAACGGCGTTGGAATTCCTAAGAACAAACAACACACGGTTTTTGTTCCGTTTTCGCAACCGACGAATGATTCAAGTACGAGGAAACAAGGTACCGGTTTGGGTTTATCCATCACGCGCGCGATTGTCGAATGCATGGGCGGCACAGTGACGTTCAAATCCATGGAGGGCTTTGGTACGACGTTTACAATCGCTTTATCATTTAAACGAATGAAAGGCAGCGCGAATGGAAACTCGTTTTCATCCACCTCTGGTGAAGAAGTCACGCACTTGCCGAAGGATTTACTGTACGTGGTGTGCGAAAACAGCGGCCCGCGCCGTAGCTTTTTGTTGAACTTATTGGAGTGCTACGGGATTGAAGATAAGAACGTGTTGACGTTAGACGTTAGTCCGTTCTACGCGCCACAAGGACGGATTCAAAGTACGCTCGAGGAACTCATCGCGATTGAAAAAGACTCGACGATTAAACCGGTGGTATTTACCTACACGGAAACGTTGATGGAAAATATCGCCGATTTCGTCGACATGGACCATTCCATGTGCATATTCGGCTCGCCCGCGCAGTTGATCGATATCAACAAAGGCCGGTTTGAGCACGGAGAAAGTAACGACTTGAACCGTAGAGGAAGACCCCGTGCCTCTATTTCCGAAAAGGATGTAGAAAACTTTTTAAAATCTGCGAAACGACGCGAAACGTGCATGACGCCGGTGCGACCGGGTGAATTTTTCAAAGTCGTGAGACGTTTGTGTGGGTTATTCGCAGACGACGGCACAGATTCCAGAATCAACTACGGTATGGCGGCCCGACCGGAAACTCCAGAACTAGGTGGGGATGGGAGTCGCGGTGGAAGCGCGAGACAAAGCTTTGAAGCTGCCTCGTCTGGGCAGTTTCGAAACGTCTCCTCAAAACTCATCGGCGTCGAAGGAGACGCTACCGCGAATTCCACGAAAGCAATGGGCGATGGCGGCCCTGGTAGAGACGATAAACCCAACGCTGCCATTTCCGCCGCGGGATTGAAAATTCCCGAGCAAAAACGAAAAGTTCCTCCCAAAGACTCTCTGAAACACGAAGCCGATTGGGATTTGGACATTTCGTCCATGCGCGTTTTGCTGGTCGAAGATAACTTGATGAACCAAAAAGTCGCCACGGTTTCCATGGCGGCGTGTAATGTTACTACACACATCGCGGACAACGGCAAGATTGCCTGCGATGCGTACAAACAAATTTTAACAGGAGATATTCCACCGTACGACGTTATCTTTATGGACCAAATGATGCCTATAATGAACGGGACCGAAGCGACCGTGTGCATTCGTGAGATGGAAAGCGAAGCCAGAAAACAATTTGAAAACGGCGAGTTGGCTAAAGAGCCACCCGCGAGCGCTTTGATTGTCGGTTTGAGCGCGAATGTTGGCCCAGAACACGTCAGCGCGATTCAAAAAGCAGGAATGGACGGAACCTTGTCCAAACCGTTTTACCCGAGCACGTTGCGAGGATTGTTGCGAGACGTGTATCTGGGTAGATACATGGGATTCCGCGAAGCCGACAGCGGATACGTGAAGAACGCGCAGGCGAAACCAGGGAATTAAAAATGGACTACCCTACTGTACCATATTCTTTTCTAAAAAAGCTACCTAATATTTTACCTTTATTCAACTATACTCTATAAGCGATTCGTACTTCGCACACGCTTCCTTCAAAACTTTTACGTCCTCGCGCATTCTGATCATAACTTCCTTACACCCATTACCATTCGTTGTTGTTGCGCTTATTGTTCTTTCTGGATCTATTCCGTTCTTGTCGTCGCCTCCTTGAACATCCATCCCTCCTAAACCTAACAACTCTTCCCACGCGCATTTCGGCTTGACTCTCACGCCGCACATCTCTTCGGCCAAAGCCGCCGCCGCCACCGCGATTCTTTTCACCTCCCATTCGCTCACCTCCTTCTCTCCATCGTCCACGTCGGAATTATCTCCAAATAAAACAGCCTCCAAAATCACACTCACGCTCTCCGCCAACGCCACCTCCACTTTCGTCGCCGCCTTCGCTTCCTCCCCGAACCGTCTTTTCACGAGCGCTAAAGCGTACTTGTGCGGCTGCGGCGTTCGATGCAACTGAAACCCGAGCGCGCGTAAAACGTCCCTCTCCAACTCTAAAACCACATCCTTCCTCTCGTAATAGCTCTCCCCGACAACGATGACTTCGTTCTCGTTCGATTCGTTCTCGCTACCTCCCTTTTTCTCTTCTTCTTTAACTTCTTCTTCCCCCGCTTCTTTTTGCAACCGCAAACGACATCTCCGAACGACGTTACACACGTCCGAAACTCGCCTCGCGGTATCCTCCACTTTCGAGGCTAAATATAAACACGTCGTGACGATGCACTCGAGCTCAAACCATGGCGAATGCTTCACATTTTGTCCTCCTCCTCCCCGTCGTCGTCGTTGTGATTGCGATTGTAATTGGTGTCGTCCATTTTGTTGTTGTTTGAGAAACGCGCGGTAAAAATAAACGCCCGAGCAAGCGCTGGCGATTGGAAACTCCAAAACCGATGCCGCGTCTCGGAGTAACGCGAGCGCGAAAGAGAGAGACGGTTTCGAGTTCGACGGAAACGAGGAGGAGGAGGAAGAGCGAGAGGGAGAGGAAGGGGGCATTTTACCTAATTTTGTGTCGCTTTTCTCTCAAAAAATATGTTAAATATGTACAACGCAGATCATCGATTACATGGTTTTTCTCTCAAAGGGAGAACCACTGACAAACGCGGGATGATCTTTCGGCAACGCGTCGATGTTATACAACGGTCCGACCAACGTGCGCTCTCGGACGTCTTTCATGCCGTTTTCGCTTTGGATGTCGTGGAAAGCTTGTCTCTTCTCCGCGCTCGGAAAACCGATTAAAATGGTGAGCTGAATGTCGTCCGCGTCTTCTTGATGAAACCCTTCGCGTTGTTCCGGGGTGAACGGGCCAGCTTTGATTATGCAACCACTGGTTTGAGCGACGATATCTTTGAATTTCGATCCGTAGTTGGTTTGGAAGTCTTCCTTGGCTTCGGCGCTCGCGAATTTTTTGTTCGCCACGACGTAGTGCGTCAACGCATCGTAATCGACATCTTCCCCGGCCATAGAGTAGTAGGAAGTCACTTGACCGTCCAACAACCCGTGCCGCATCTCTGCTAAACCAGAGACTTTATAATCGTCAAACCATCCGTCGAAAGAGGCTTTGTTCGGAAAGCTATAGAGTGCCGCCACGTCGTGCGCCTTCTGCTCTCCGTAGACATCCGCTAACGGTTGGATCGAAGCGTATCCGGTCTTATGCTTCGCGGCGATTGGTAGCGCCTTCGGAACGTAGTTTTTAAAGTCGCCTTCGAATCCGCCGCTATCCGGTTTGAATTTGCCCAAGTACTGTTTTGTTTTGTTTTGTTTTTTGGAGAGAGTGAGAGAGTAAGAGAGTAAGCGAGAGAGTATTAAAAGAGAGAGAGGTTCGTTAAAAGTTCCTCCATCTCACAAAACCGCCGAGAAGAGTTCTCTCTCCCTTTGGAAAAGAAAGCGCTTCTTTCTGAAAAAAAAGCAGCGAAACAACGCCGAGGATGATAAAACCTTTAAGATCTCGCCTCCTCTTTCGACGCGAATTCGACGACGAGAGCACATCCACGAGTACCGCATTTCCCGCGCACATTAAAGGGAGGACAAAAAGATATTCCAAAATTGTGATCCGAACCAAAGAAGAACACAACACACAAAACCCGGGCGAGAGAGAAAATAAAGCGATGATAAAAAAAGAACAAATCTTCAAAAACGACTCTCATCGAAGGAATGCATTAATCGCAGCGCACCAATAAGAAAGCTCTCGCGTTTGCCGTCGGAACCGCTGCCATTTTATAATTTACTCGTACACACGATGTAATTAATATGACGTGAATGGGTTGCCTCTTTTGGGCTCTTTTTGAGCACCTTGATTTAGGGTTTGGAAGCAAAAGTTCAACACCCATGTATCACATTTTGTGCGCACCACACACACACATATATCCTATAACGCATTACTTTTCGGCGCTGAACACGCAAACAACAACATGTCGTCGTCGTCGTTTCAAAAATCGTCGTCGAGACGAAAAGCTCAGAGGAACTACGTGGACTCGAAAGTAGACATCGGGACGAAAGCGGTACGATTCACTCGCTTGGACGAATTCATCGTTCGCGCGTTGCGATTGAAATCCGAGAGACTTTTCGTGTTCAAGAAGAACAACAAAACGCGGAAGGATGGAGGTCTGAAGAAAGTCTTAAGCGCATCCGATTTGGTCGTCATAGGCGTAGGTGGTATCGTCGGCGCCGGAGTTTTCGTCTTAACCGGAACCGCGGCGAAAGAAAACGCAGGACCGGCGTTGATTGTGAGTTACCTGATCGCGATGTGCGCGTCCGTGTTCACGGCGTTGTGCTACAGCGAGTTCGCGACGTGCGCGCCGACGAGCGGGAGCGCGTATAATTTCATCTCGATTACGTTCGGGGAAGTGTTCGCGTATATTACGGGGTGGAATTTAGCGATAGAATTGACCGTGGGTGGGGCGGCAGTCGCGAGAGGGTTTACGAGTTATCTCGCGACGCTGTTCGGTTTGAAGCCGGACGCGATGCGAGTGAAGATCATCGAACACGCGATTGAACTCGATTTCTGCGCGTTTTTATTGGTATCCGCGATGACGCTCACGATTGTTCGCGGGATGGAGCAAACGAAGAATTTTCAATTCGTGGTGGTTACTTTAGCGATGGCAACGATTGCGTTTGTGATTATTGTCGGGTCCGCGGAAGTCGACGTGGATAATTACACGCCTTTCATTCCTCCGGAGTTTGGATGGCAAGGCGTCATGTCAGCCGCGTCCGTGGTTTTCTTCGCGTTCATCGGGTTTGATACGGTGGCAACCTTAGCGGAGGAAACGAAAAATCCAGGCAAGGATTTACCGATTGGTATTCTAGGCTCTTTAGCGATCAGTGGGATTTTGTATTGCGCGATGGCGGGCGTTATCACGGGCATGGTGTCGTACGAACAAATAGACGTGGACGCACCTTTTTCCGTCGCGTTTACAAAGAACGGCATTCCGTGGGCATCAGTGGTTGTCAGTTGCGGGGCTATCTTTTGTATCGTGACTTCTCTGTTGGGATGTTTAGTTGGACAGCCGAGAGTATACATGGCGATGGCGAGAGACGGATTGATGCCGAAATGCATCGCGAACGTTTCGGAGACGTACGGGACGCCGGTAAACGCGAGCATTTTAACCTGGGCTCTGACGGGCGTTTTGACCTTAGTGTTCGATATCGGTATATTAGCACAAATGGTTTCCATCGGGACGTTGACGATATTCTGCGGAGTCAACCTCGCGCTTTTGGTTCGAAGGTACACGCCGAAAGACGTTCGATTCGACGACATGAACGCGAGATGGCCGGCGCTTTCGCGAGCCTTGTACCTCTTGATCGCATGTCTCTCTTTGTGCTTCTCGGTAACGTACGAACTCGAACTAGTGCTCCAAATCCTCTCCGCCATCGCCGTGTGCTACACCATCCTCTCCTTCCATCTCTACGGCCTCAAAACGTTTCCTCAAACGAACGGCTTTTGCAACGCGCCGAACACTCAGACGCAGTTCACCGCGCCGTTCGTCCCGCTCTTCCCTTCGTTAGGCGTATTAGCCACGTCGCAGTTAATTGTGAGTTTAGGGTCGTTGGCACACGTTCGTTTCGCTCTGGTGTGTTTAATCGCATTGGCGAGTTACGTGGCCATGGATTACGTTCGATGTTGCGAGTATTACGAAATACCATCTGAAGAAGAAGAAGAGAAAGCATGAGAGTTTAGAGCAAAAATAGATAATAAAAAGCGGCATAAAAAAAGTGTATAAAAGAGTAGACAAAATAATGAACAGTGACACCCCCGTGGCGTCGAAACCGAACTACGACTTGCTCATCAACGTGAGACTTCTTTCTTTCTCGCATCGCTTCGTTCTTGTGATGTTGTCGTTCGCGCTTTTAAAAGAATTTAATCCAATTTTTGTCTCTCGTTTCACCCCCAACTAACTGTTTTATTACTCTTATTCTTTACACAGATACGCGCATCAGACGTCATCAACGCAGCCATTTTTTTCGTCTCGTTGACCATTATAACGTGCTACATCGCAGCGGCGGCAAAAGGAGACACCATATACGACGTACCGATCGTCTCCGATACGTTTACGAAAGATCCTCAAACGTGGATTTCGAGATTTTTTATCAACGTGGTAAGTGAAGGTGTTTTGCGTTTGACCGCCGCGATGGCAAAGTCGTCGATGGATGTTCATTTTCGTCGATGTTTCGCTTTATTATGTTGTATCTTTTGTTGCATCGATTGCTCTTGCTTATTGACCAGACGATATTATTCTTACCACCTTTGTATTGCTACCTACAGGCGGCGGTTTTTCTATTCGGCTTCGCGTTTATTCAAGAGGCGTTCGTGCGAGCGTTCTTCGACACGGATACGAAAACGTGGGAAAGATTCGCGAAGAGAACGCGTCTTGTTGGGGCGATAGCGGCGATAGGTTTAGCCGGAGTAGCGAGCGTACAGAAGAACGAGAATGTATACATACACGGGTTCTGCGCGTTTCAATTCTTGTGCGGAGCTTTGTTGTGGGTGTGCATGTTGACGTATCAGATGTATAAGAATTTCGAGCCGGCGTCGGAGTGTACTCCGGAAGAAGAAGGAGAGGAAGCATCGGGCGGCGTGTATTTTTTGCAATCGAAAGCGTACAGGAAGAAACATTTGTGGGTGAAAAGCATAGCGTGCGCTATAGGCGCATTTTCTATGTTTATGTTTGTGGTGGTTCGCATGCCTCCGAAGGGCGGTTTCGACCGCAATTATAGGATACTGGCTTCCTTCGAATGGATCGCGGTGGTTTCGATATTGACGGCGGTGTGGAGCGTCGGGCAAGATTACGGCGCTGGAATGCGAATATCGGTGACGTGGAAGATAAATGCGAAAACACGGAAAGAGATGAAAGCGTTAGCGGGGACTAATAATACTAATAATAGTAGTAAAAGTATTGATGATGATGATAGTCGGAGTCGCTCGAGCGCAGCCGTCTAAAAATAGATTTTGAAGAGCGCAGACCCAAACAGAGATATATTCGTAAAGAATTCATGACTCGTATGGCACTCATGTCCACAAAGAAGAGAAAACGGATGCACGTGTGCGTTCTCGGAGACGTTGGTGCCGGAAAATCGGCTTTGGTGACGTCGTTTTGCACGAACCGTTCGCCTTCCTCTCGCGGTCACCAGCCTCCTTTTCGGAAACCGGCGAAAACGGTCGCCATGGACTACGCCGCCAAACGAATGGAATTAAACGACAACGACGATGGTAACGATACTGAAAGTGTATCTTTAGAGATTTGCATCACAGACTTTTCTGGAAACGACTGCTATAGAGATGCGCGGTATGCGACGTACGATGATTCCAGTCGAGACATCGACGCTTTTCTGATTGTAGTCGCGAATAACCGAGGAGGGGACTTGAACAAGTCTTTGCGTTTGGTCCAGTCGAAATGGTTCGAGGAAGTCGCGCGGTACGTGAACTCCGCGAAACGACAAAATCGACGCTCACTTCCACCGTGCGTGTGTCTGTGCGTCCACGACTTTGTCGACGACGACGACGACGACAAAAATAAACTTCAACCCGACGACGCTTTCCTCGAGCGCTCGCTCGATGCGCTCGACGCTTTCGATCGAAGACTGACGACGACCGCGTCGTCGTCCTCAAAGAGTACCACCACCGAAGGTTCCCAAGACTCGAGGAGCCATCTCAGCATCTCACCAGAACTCTCCAGTTTTGTCGCATCTGCGAACGCGAAAACCGGTTGTAACGTCAAATCAATCTTTCAAAGACTCGCGAAGAGAGCGCTCGAGAGACGCGAGAGTTTCCGCGGTTTGGGCGGTTGAAAACCAAAACGTCGTCGCCAGAGTATACGTATACATATATTTCTTAAATCCTAGCATTGAAAGTCAAGATTCCACCAAAACGCGCATCAAAATGCGGGGGAAACTGCTTTCTTTTCACGGAGAGACACAGAGAGAAGCGTATTCACACATCATCGTCAAAGCTTTTCATTGCATACGAGAAGGAAAATCTGTTGGTCAGAGTTTGAGAAATTTTTCATTTTTTTCATTTTTTTCGTCTTCTGCTTCATCACAAAAAAGGAGTTTTTTAACCAAAAAATGTTCTCGTTATCCACCTCTCTGGTCGCTCGACCGACGACGACGACGGTTTCTTTGCGCAAGAACACCAACACCAAGGTGCGCTTTGTCTTTTGTGCCCTTCTTACCTTTTCGTTTCTTCTTTCTTTTTTATCTGCGCGTGTCGTGAGTAGACCTGCGCGGGGTCCATCATCGCGCATCAAAACCTCGTCGTCGTCATCAAAACGTCCAATTTTGTGTTGATTTATATATGTTTATGCGCGTGATTCTGATGCGTTTAGTATTCGTCAAACGCCTCAGAAAGAACGACCACAACGAGTAGTATCAGAGACGCGTGCGTGTCTTTTCGAGCATTGTTTTACTGCGCGCACATATCGGCGAGACGGTCGATGATGATGATGATGATGACGATGAGATATGACTCGGAATTTTACCCTCACGTTTCCCTAGAGTGAGAGAAAAAAGAACGAGACACTGACTGTTCGAGACTTTAACATTTTTTTAAGCAGGTGAATTCGACCAAAGTTGCACTCAAAACTGCACAATTACAACGACGAAAACAACGAGTAGACAAAAGAGGCGTGCACATCATCGCCATGGCGGGGAAACCGGAAAGAGGCTCGAGACCGTCCGCGGAAGTGATCGCGGCGAACCCGAACGCCGTCGTCGACGGGAAACTTTGGGTGTGTCAAGGGTGCGGGTACGTGTACGACGGCACGAAAGGCCCGTGGGCGGAAGAGAAGAGGTGTCCTGCGTGCGGTGAACGACGATTTGCGTTAAAATCGAGGGATGAAATGGCTGTAGCCATTGGTGGGTTGATTGTGAGCGTTTTGTTGTTTGGTTTGTTGTTTGTGATTGTAAAATTGTAAAGCGTGATGAATAAGGGATGGAGGAGAGACTTGCCGACGTGGAATTTATTATATAAGCACTTTTGCCGTAAGTTTTTAAATATTCTCTTTTAATACATATTATTTAAAATATCTAATCACTTGGGTCCGTCCCCGGGTCCGAAATCTTCCGGTTTCCTCTTCGGCTCTAACGTCCCGTTTTCTTTCATGTTATCGTACATCTCCAACGCGTTCAAAATGGCTTGGTCCATGTTGAAATATTTGTAACTCGCTAATCGCCCGACGAAACACACCCCTTTCTCTTTCTCGGCTAACGCGGCGTATTTTTCGTACAAAGCTCTATTTTCTGGATTCGGTACGGGGTAATAAGGTTCCCCGACGTCCGTGCTGTACTCTTTCGCAATCAAAGTGCCTCTCGGCAACGGTTGTTCGCTCGGCTGATTCGGCGTGTGTTTGTATTCGACGATGCGAGTAAACGGCACCGACGACGACGGGTAGTTTACAACCATAGCTTCTTGGTAATAACCATCTTCTGGTTCCTCGACGTACGTGTTTTCAAACTCCAGCGATCGATACTCTAACTTTGGCATCCCTAAACTCGCGTAATACGCGTCTATTTGACCCGTGAACACGACCAACTTATGTTTCGGCAACGCGTTCGACTTCTTCAACTCAAAAAAGTCGCAATTCAACCGAATCTGTATATTCTCGTCGCCCAACAACATGTTCTCGAAAATTCTAGTGTATCCTCTTCTCGGCAACGCTTGCCACGGATCGGAAAAGTACCTATCGTCTGTCGTCGTCCGACACGGCAACCTCAACAACACGCTCGCGTCCAACTCCTCCGGGTATTTATCCCACTGCTTCTTCGTGTAATGTTTAAACACGGCTTCGTACAAGAGCGGCCCGACTCTGCTCAGCGCCGCTTCCTCTCCGTTCCTCGGCTGTCCGTCTTCACTTTTCGGCACCACTCGTTGCTCGTCGTACCACTTCTGCATCTCTTCGTCCGTGTTTACGTTGGCGCTAAACAACGCGTTCACCGTCTCTCTCGTCGGCGGTATCGGAACCAATTTCAACTCTTTATTTTCATCTTCCACGCGTCCTTTCACCCTATGATCGAACGGGATCCACTCCGAGAAGTTTTGCACGTACTCCCACACTCTTTCGAAATTCGTGTGGAATAAATGCGCGCCGTATTTCGAGCACCGAATGCCTTCGTCCGAGACGAAGTCGTAGCAGTTCCCTCCTATGTGGTCTCTTTTATCGAGAATCAAAGACGTCATGTTCAACTCTTTCGAGCACCTTTCCGCGATCACAGACCCGCTCAACCCGGCACCCACGATTAACAAATCAAAACCTCCATCTTCCGGAACGATCAGAGATTCGCACTCGCCGCTCGTGATTTCATCCTCCAACTTTAACGGCGCTTCCGTTTTCTCTCCGGATTGGTGCATCACATCTCGTCCACAAATCCCATCGACTTTGTTCAACTTCGCCCACTCCGGTTCCGCGCGGCCGACGCCGACCGAGCTCGCGAACGGGCCTTTTGGCATGATGAGAGTACTTTCTTCTTCCGTTTGTGTCGCTCGCGAAGTAGTGTCTTTCCTCCGTAGTTCTCAGGGAGAAAAGAACGAGAAAGGCTCAAAGAGCGGAATATTATGTTTAGGGTAGCAAATGAAACCCTAAGTATGAAAACATTTTCCCGCCAAAAAAAACCCACGGGAACGCTCTCCACTTCATCATCATCACTCTACTACTAATACTACGAATAAGCGTGTAGTAATAATACTAAAAATCGCGCCATGTCAAATAATTCATCCTCACCAACCTCCCCAATTAATAATAACTCTTTCGCGACGCCCTTGTCGCAATTCGAGCTCGAACGCGAAGCGAGAATCGCGAAAAATGTACAACGGATGAAAGAGATGGGATTGGAAAATCTCATCGGGAAACATTCCAGCATGTTTCCACCGATCGCGACGCCGACGCCGAGAAAGGTACGAGAGAGGACTTCCTCGCATTCGTCTCATCTTTCTGTCTCTTTCTTTTGTTCTTTCTTTCTGTCTCTGTCTCGCTCTTTGCTTTGACTGACGCGTGTGTTATATCTTCTTTAATAATACGAACAACAACAAAATTATACACAGAAGCAAAAGCGGAAAGAGTGTATACCGGAAAGCGAACGCCGACGAACGTCTCGAGTCGTGCGAAAGATCAATTACGCCGAAGATCGGTCCATTTTGTTGGGGCAGGAGGAAGAGGACGCGCATCGCAAGAGGAAGGAGCAACAAAATCAGCAGCGGTCGCAAAGAAGCGCGACGAGAGTGTGCAGACGAAGCGTGTATTCCGTCGGAGGTCGCGTGTACGATTCGGAGAAAGGCACGACCTGTCACTGGTGTCGTCAAAAGACGGTGGAAACGCACGTGGAGTGCACCGGGTACGAGTGCCAAAACGAAGCGGCGAGGCCGGTGCAGTTTTGCGGGATGTGTTTGAGAAACAGGCACGGGGAGGATATCGATTTGGCCGTCGCGAGTGGGTGCTGGGAGTGCCCGAAATGTCGCAAATCGTGCGGAGACGGGTGCGATAACTGCTGCAACTGCGGACCGTGCAGGAAGAAAGCCGGGTTGGCACCGACGCACCAAGTCATACGAATCGCGCGCGAGAACGGTTTCGATAACGTCCACGATTACTTGGTGTGGGAAAAAGTTGGCGGGACGCCGGAAAGCATCAAAATGAGGAAGAAGAAGTTCGAGTGGGGACAGTGGATTTTCGACGAGACTTTGTGCGCCAAGTGTCCTTCTGAAGAGGCGACGACGATGAAAAAGAGAGTCGTGGAGGTGAACGACGATGCCGCTGTAGACGAGGATTCAAGCGGATCCTCGGACGGCGACGACTGCTTCAAGATTGTTCCGTCTGCGCGAATCTATACTATGAACAACATCATGTT
>JACLAB010014346.1_pt1 | contig 15045 bp, 9 predicted proteins | sample 8027921 | NCBI WGS metagenome assembly JACLAB01 (sample SAMN15725117, study PRJNA655200) | protist metagenome | isolation source: fluorescence activated cell sorting (FACS) single amplified genomes of... | place: USA: West Boothbay Harbor, Gulf of Maine | collected 2000-07-19 | reverse complement strand
TAGCTCCCAATCTTCGATATCACTGTCGCCACTCGCTTCCTCCTCCGAGGCATCCCAATCATCACCATCGTCGTCCTCGCTGGACATCGCCTGCTGCAAGATCCACGCCTTTCTCCGGGCAGCCTCTTCCGCCTCCTGCTGCGCATGTAGCTCCTCAAGCCTCTTGGAAGCCTCTTGTGCCTCGATCTCCTGCTGTCTCCGCCGTGCCTCCTGCGCATCTCGTTCCCGCCGCACCTCTTCGGCCGATTGTTCCGAGGCACGCCCTTCCACTGGATTTTTGCGCGCCCCGACCGACACCACTCGCCCCTGGTCCACCATGCGGCTCGTACCCGCGTAGTACTCGGGCAGTTGATCGCGATCGAGCCTCGCCAATAGATAGTTCAGCGCCGCCTCACGCAACATACCGGCCAAACCGGCCACCCCCCGCCGAACACCCCCACGCTGCTCGTCGTGAAACAGATCCCATACGGCCTCTTGACGATTCAGACGGGATTCCAGCCGACTAAGAACCGAGAGAACCGCCGATTGCACGCACGCAGGCTGAAAGCCCTGGCTCTCCAGCTCCTCCATGGTCAGAACCAGGGCCTCCCCGAGCTGCGCTCCCATCCAGTCGCCGCTCGACGCGGTCGGCAGGGTTTGTGAACCGTGGGGAGCCTCCTCTGCGTCCATATCAGACCCACACACGCCCTCATCCAACCGCCACGCGGCACGGATCCGCTCCAACAGCCCGGCAGAGACGTCGATGGTGCATCCTGACTGCATGGCTGGGACGGAGCTCCTCAACGCTCCTCACCGCTCGCGTGTACGGCTGCCCTGCTCGCCTCGCCCGCGCATGCACGCAGAAAGGTATGAATACGAGAGTACGCCACGTATCTGGCAGCCCCAACACCGAACAGCGAAAGGGAGGGCGTCAGCGGCCAAACCGAAAATATTCTGTTTTGACCGCACCGCGACGGAGAGGCAAACGCGGGGCGTCGCTTCTTGGACACCGTATCATATATCTTTATTTGTAGCATGGCACTTGGTATTCTTCGGCGGACGCTCCACCAGAGACGAGCGGTCACGGCGTTGGGTGGAGGGATTTGGGACGCGGCCAGCCAGCCAAGGTTTCAGCACGCCGTGAACGAGCGCAGCGAGAATGGAAACAGCGGGGATGAGAGCGGGCGGGGGGAGGAGAATCATGGGATCGAGGGCCAGGCGAGTTCCAGCGCAGGGATCCCTCTGTCGACGGCCCTGGCGTCAAAGAAGGAAGAGACCCCGGTGCCGGGGAGCACGCTCAGCGCCCTGGAACAGACGTCTCTCAAAGCTCAGCTGGTGTTCGACGCCTCTTGGAAGGCGATGGAGGACCGATTTGGTGGCAAGTATGTGAGCCCGCGGGAAATCGTCTGGCTCAACGGCGCGCCCGGTTCTGGCAAGGGGACGAATGTGCCGTTCATAATGCGCTCGCGGGGCCTCTCCCGCTCGGTGGGGATGTCGCAGCTGCTGAATTCTCCAGAGATCAAATCTTTCGTGGATCGCGGGGAGTTGGTGCCGGATGCCATGGTGCTCGATGCGCTTCTGGATTCCATCCTCAACCCGGAGATGAACGACGGACACGGCGTGGTCATCGACGGCTTTCCTCGGACAGCGACGCAGGTAGACTTTGTCAAGCTGCTGTACGACAAGTTGATGGAACGGCACCTGCGGTTTGCGGAGGACCCGGATGCAGACGAGTGGCGGAGTCCGAGGCCGAGTTTCAAGGTGGTGATCCTGTACGTGGACGAGGCAGAGAGTGTTAGGCGACAGATGAAACGGGCTGAGCTGACAAGTTTACATAATGAGCGGGTGAAGGACGCGGGCACGGGGGATGTGTGGAACGTGCGTGCGACGGACGTGAATCAGGCGCTGTGCAAGCGCCGGTACCAGGTCTTCAAGAGCCATTACAACACCATCCTGCGCCTCAAGTCATACTTTCCCTTCTCCCTGATCGATGCGATGGGAAGCCTCCAGGACTGCCGGGCACAGATCAACCGCGAGCTCCGCTACCAGTCGAGCTTGGATCTGGACGAAAAGACCTACGCGAGCATCCGACACTTGCCCCTGGCCAGGGACCTGGTCAGGGTGGCGCGGCAGCGCCTTGTGTTTCGCTTGGACATGTGTACGTATTGAGGCGGTGGTGCTTGTGCCCTTTCGGATTTCCCTACTGAGCGCCCACCCTCACTCCTTCCACACTCGCCTCCACGCACCAGACTGCCGGCGCCATTACCGGATGTTCACGGACATCATCAGCCTGATTGATACTGAGGTGATGCCTGTCCTGAAACAGTGCAGTATGGCTGGACACGCAGAGTATAGGTCGCGACACCCGCTGCTGCTGACGTCGCACCTTGCCGTGGACATGCTGATTGACATCCTGACTGACCGAGGGTTCAACGTCGCCCATTTTGTGGAGGAGCGACTCGTCCCGAGGCAGGTCGACATGAGATCTGGGAAGATTCTCAGCGAGACGGAGGACGTACATTCGTTCCGGATCACCTTCAACAAGGAGAACATCCGCGACATGGCTGTCAGCGGGGGTGGCGGGGGCGGGAGCGACAATAGCATGATTGTGGGCAAGACGTTTGTTCCGAAGCACCTACTTCGTGGTGGAAATCCGGATGAGATGACCGGTGTACAGTATCAGCACGTGGAGACCCAGCCTGTCGACACTGGCAGTGAGCGTGCCGGACAGGTCAAGGCCGCCGCCGTACCGAGGATGCCGCCGACTCCAAAAGCGACCAGGTCGCCGTCGTCGAAAGGGTATGACATGGACGCATGCTACGATGCCCTCAACGAACGGGAGGATTAGACCGCCGGACGAACACCTGTACAGGTGTTCGGACACCTGTCCAGGAGGACCGGCGAGCTCGTCTCCTGAAGAAAAACCTTCTGGGCCACATTTCCTTCCTCTCCTTCCTCTCGTAGTACGACCTTGCACGGCAGTATTCATTAAATATAAACATCATGGCGACAATGTCGTCACGGCTCCATGCCTCCCAGTTTTGCTTGAGGCAGCGGAATTTTGGACGGGCCCAAGGAATTAGGGCCACACAGCAGCGGTGCCGGGCCAGCAGTGAGCTCTTGCCCATTTTCCCGCTCGGCATGGTCGCTTTACCGGCATCTCAGTGCCCGCTGCATATCTTCGGTACGTTACCTCGCTTGCGTCGGAGTTTCTGTCTGTTCGTGGGTGGACTTTGGAGGTCTCGGGCGACGGCGCCCGACGACCGTGTCCATACTTCGCCACTCCCTCTCGGTCAACCCGGAACACCCGAAACATCCGAAACACCCGAAACATCCGAAACATCCGGGCAAGACGCGGCTCACTTGCGCTATCGCTCCACGTCACGGTACAGAGGCACGCTATCGGGTGCTGTTCAGCACGCTATTGGACGGGGATGCGACGATCGATCAGGGTTTGGTGGCGGACGACAAGCCATGGAAGGGGACTCGTCGGTTCGGTATGGCGTATTACGACCAGCAGGCGGGAGGTCTGGCGTCGATTGGGACGGTGTTGGAGATTCGGGAGCACTCGACGATGGACGATGGGCGGATGCTGATTGAGAACGTCGGTCGGGAGCGTTTTAGGATAAAGGACGTGGTCGAGGAAAAGCCGATTTTGGTGTGCGAAGTGGAATACCTGGAGGATGAGGAGCCGGGCACGGATGCGTACGAGGCAGAGGCGAAGGAGCTCAGGGATGAGGTGGCACAGCTGTTCCGGGACGTGGTCAAGATCAGCACCAAGCTGAAGGATATCCCAGACGCGGATCCGGAGCTTTTGGAGCCGAAAGAGCTGGAGACGCTCAGCAGCAGGGACTTGAGCTTTTGGATTGCGAGTTTGTTCGCTGGGTCTCCGATCCAGCAGCAGGCAATCTTGGAGGAGAACTCGAGTCTCAACCGGCTCAAGGTGGAAAAAGAGCTGTTGGAGAACACGCTCAAGTATCTGAGTGCGCAGAGTGCGCTGCAGAGCCTGTCGTTTGGCGGATCCCCGTCAGAGGGCGCCGATGATGACGCCTGATGCCCTCAGAGGAGGCGTTCGTGGGGGTCGGTGAATGAATCGTTTTCTTTTGTGTCATATCTCTACATTCCATCCGTATTAGAGTCGAGACATCGCGCCGACGCCGGCGCTCAGCTTGGTGCCAGACGAGGCGCAGGCCTTGAGATAGTCGCATGGTTCAAAGAACCCTGCCAGCCCCTTGGGCCTGAGCGCGTTCGCCCAGGACTGCAGGCGGTCCGCAATGTACTTGGCTCCACACAGATCGGCCCAGAAAATGAGGCCACCTCGCGCCGCCGGGAACCCCATTGACATCACGCTGGCAATGTCCAGGTCGGCCGGCTTGTCCACGATGCCCTCCGCTACAACCCTACATCCCTCGTTGACGACCGGGAACATGATGAATTCTGCAATATCTTTACTGGACATGCCGGCTGTGAGCTGCTTGGCGACGTCCATCAGGTCGGCGCCCTCGCGGCTCGCCCGCAAGATGTCGGCGAGCGCTGGGTCCGGCCCGGCCTTCCTCCCCGGGCCAAACTTGTAAAACCCGGATCCTGTTTTTTCTCCGAGACGTTTGTGCTCATTCAACAGCAGAATAATGCGTGCCGGGTAGCAACGCTCGGGGAACGAGTCGAGGAAATTCTTTCCCACGTGCAGTCCGATGTCGGCACCGACCAGATCGCTAAGCCGGAACGGTCCCATGGGCATCCCGAACCCGGCAATGACCTTGTCAACCATGTACGGATCCAATCCCATGTCCACAAGCAGACAGGCCGCCTGCGTGTACGGAAAGAAGACGCGGTTGACGGCAAAGCCGGTGCAGTTGCCAACAACCACCGGTGTCTTCTTGATCTTGGACGAGAAGACGATGGTGTCCAGCAGGACCTGTGGCGAGGTTTTCGATGATCGCACAATCTCCAAAAGCGGCATGACGTGCGCGGGGGAAAAAAAGTGGGCCCCGACGATACGGTCCTGCGCCTGCGGCACCTTGGCCCCGATGACTTCGATGTCGATCGTCGAGGTGTTTGTCGACAGGATCGCGTGCCTCGGACACGCCTTCTCCAGGTCAACGAAGATTTTCTGCTTCAAGCCGATGTCCTCAATAACCGCTTCAATCACCATATCGACGTCCCTAAACTCGTCATACGTTGTGGTCCCCGACAGCAGTGCCAAAGCTCCCTCGGCTACCTCCTTCCGCATCTTGCCCTTCTTAACCCTCGACATAATGTTCGATTTCACGCGATCTAGCCCGCCCTGCATGAACTTCTCGTTGATCTCCTTGATGATGACCCGATGTCCAGTCAGCACGCAGGCCGTCGCGATCCCCGAGCCCATGAGCCCACCCCCGAGGACGGCAATCTTCTTCAATGTCCGCGGACGTAACCCCTTGTCTGTAACACCTGTAACCTTTTTCGTCGCGCGCTGGGCGAAGAAGATGTGCACCAGCGCCTTGTGGGTGTCCAGTGACGAAGCGCGCACAAAGCTCTCTCCCTCCTTCTTGAGCCCCGCGAGACCACCATGCTCTAACCCGTGCTGAATCGCATCGAGGCAGAGCAGCGGGTGCTGAAGCCCCACCTTGGAGGCCTGAGCGCGGGCAAAGTCCAATACAGCCACCGCCTGGTTGTACGGCTCCAGGCGATCCGTCCGGAACAGCGACTTGTTGCGAGCCGCCTTGCCATCCGCGATACTGATGGCCATCCGTCTGGCCTGCGCCAGGAGATCCGATCCACTCTCCACGACGGCGTCCACCAGCCCGCTTTCCAACAGCTGCTTTCCCCCACGGATGGGCTGACTCTTCAGGATCATCTCCACCCCTTTCGTCACCCCGACCACCCGAGGCAGCCTCTGCGTCCCGCCAAACCCGGGAATAATTCCAAGCTGCAGCTCGGGCAACCCCATCGACGCTTTCACGCTGGCCAGTCGGCCGTTGCACGCCAGCGCCACCTCGCAGCCACCCCCAAGCGCGACCCCATCGATCGCCGCCACGGAGGGCTTCGCACCGTCCTCCAGCAGGCTCACAAACGCCGAATTCAGAGCATCGTTATCGATGCCACCGTTGCTTCCCCCCTGTTGAAACTGATTAATGTCAAACCCAGCACAGAAATTGGAACCCGCCCCGGTGATGACGATGGCCCGCACCGCCGGGTCGGCCTGCGCGCTCTGCAGGTTGCGAAACAGCGCCTCGAGAACCGACGGGTGAAGCGCGTTCACGGGTGGGTTGGACAGTGTGAGCACCGCCACACCGTCGGCGCCGACGGACATCGAGGTCGTGGGAGGAGCCATTCTCGTCACTCACACTACGATCGCGACTCGACAGCTGAATACAGCGTTTCGGACCGTTCCGCGATATGTACTGGTAGATACAGGCGTATTAGAAACCACGGGTGAACTGTGGAGGGGATGAATGCGTCAAAGAGAGCGACCTGGCTGCAGTCTCACTTTTATAGGAAGTGCCGAAACCAACGGGGAATTTCTCTCTCTCTCTTGAAGCATAGGCCCTCGCGGTCGATACGTAGCCATATCAACACATGACAATGCTTGTAGAGCTCGCGAGGGGTGCGAGCTCGAGCATCGGGCCACCGCGGTTCCGGTTTGGAGGACTTCTTCGCTCGGTCGCGGTGCCAGGAAAGGACGGTGGCCGGTCTCGTCGTGCGCTGCACATCACTCCAGCCGTACAGGCTGTCAAGGGATGGACGTCTGACAAGTCTGCGAGCCACAAGCAGTATTGGGATGATGTGCTCCAGTCGGTCGACAGGCCCTCGGCAAAGCGGTTGCTGCAGTTTGTCGATACGTCCGTCCCGCTGGGGCTGGGCCTTCCCCTGAGCGGAAGGGGCCGCACAAAGGCGAGAGGTGACGATGGGGCGCCGCTGCCCGCGAGGCCACCATCGTATTCCTTCTTCTATGAGACCAAACTACAGCACCCGGTATGTATCAAGCTCGCCAGGCGGGGGTCCCATTCACTCGTGGGCCCTGGCTTCGCCTCGCTCTCGAGGTCCCATGCCCTGATGAGACCATGCCCTCTCGAACGCGCGTCTGCTAGCTCATTTTTTGCTCGTCGTTTGCTCGTCGTTTACTCGTCGTTTGCTCGTCCGCCAGGACAAGGTCATCCTGTGCCGCGTGGGGGAGTTTTTTGAGGCGATTGGGATCGACGCCATCCTGCTGGTGCAGCACGCGGGTCTGAATCCCATGGGGAAGGAGGGGAACCCTCCGCGTGCAGGGTGTCCTCGGGGGAACCTGCGGCGCACCGTCGGGGATCTCGTTGAGAACGGTCTGTCGGTGGTGGTTTGCGAGGAGGCTCCCGAGCCGTACAATTACGGGACGATGCGGCGAGCGCCGAAAGAGCGGTATATTGCGGCTATTGTTACGCCTGCAATGCCGCACTTTCTTCACAATATGGTGGACGAGGAGGTGAATATTCCCGTGGAGAAGACCCCGCCGTTGCTGGGCATCTCCCCTGCGGTGGGAGGGTACTCGGTGATCGAGGTTGACGCCGAGTTGATGACGGTTCGGACGACAGAGGGGCTTACAGAGGATGCGGTATATTCAAGATTGCACGAGGGCGGGCTTGTGCCCCCGTTGTACTTGCATTCGCCGCCATTGCTCGCGGACGCAGACACGCGGCTACGAGACTCTGTGCCCGAGGTGGAGTGGAAGCAGCGGATGGGGAGCGTATTTCGAACGCAGGGGACAAGTATTGTGAAGTACTCGGATTCAGACGCCGTGGTGGGGATGCTTGAGCGGGTCAAGATGCACCTGGTGCGTGATGTTGAACGTCATCCGTGCCCAGACCCGGCGACAGTGAATCACGCACAAACTCACGCACTCGTGCACTCACAAACTCATGCACTCCGTACCTTGGACAGGGGATGCCAGCGGACGCTGAGTTTCGCAGGCTGCCCAGTAGCAGCCCAAAGACACGCCCACGGCCGTTGTACTTTTCCACGGCGTCAAACTTGGGCTTGCACAAGACGAGAGGCGTGCCTAGTCTCCTTGACTACGCTTTACCTGCGGGTGCGCCTCTGGCGGCGAGAAGGTGGCTTCGGTCGCTGCTCCTCATGCCACCCGAGCCGCACGTGGCCATGTCTCTGCACCGTGCTTGCAGGGAGCTGTGGAAGGATCACGGGTCGCTGCCCAACTTCGTGGCCATGTCACCGGCGAATGTGGTGCTTAAGCTGAAGAAGCGGGAGGGTAATGCGGACTTTTTTAACGAACTGAAGGATCTGTGCTCGGTGGTCGGGGCAGCATGCGACTCGCCCGCCCTGGCTGACATGTGCGACAACGTCTTGGTGGCGGTGGCGTCTGAGACGGGCGTGCGGCTTGCCGCGCACGAGCTCGCCGTCAAGCTTGCAGAGGTGAGGGCCCTGGTGGACGACGTCGTGGAGACGGCCGTCAAGCCGCCCACATCTGCCAATATCCCATCGGAGTTTGCGGGGATCGCAGAGGTGTTGACCAGAATGAAGCTTTCGAATGAGGAATACAAAGGAAAAGTTAAGGACTCCACCATTCCCCTGGCGGTCGGTCAGGTGGAACAGGCGTGGAGCAGGGTCATGATTGAGGCGCACGCCTGCGTATCGCTGGCGAGAGAGGCGGCCACATTCTCAAGCTCCAGCGGCAAAGACCCCTACCTTGCGTATGACGTAAACAACAACGCATCGTGGATCAAGCTCCCGAGGGGGACGAAGATGTCCGCAGACAAGGCATCAGTGCTCGGCCTTTTGCATCCACGCGATCGCAACGGCAAGGTGGAGACGGCGGTCTACTCCACGTTGGCACTGGAAGAGGCGCAGGATGAGTATCGTCGCTCATGCGTGGCTGCACATGACGCTGTCCGGGAGCAGCTGCGAGAGCTGGCGGCATCCGTGTCGCCTTCCATCCCTGAGCTGGTCGGCGCGGCCTCCTTCTCTCTGATCGCATGCGTTCTGGAGGCGCACGTCCGAGAATCGAAGCGAAGGTCCTGGGATTTGCCCAATCTCGTGGGCTTCGACTCCAAAGGGGAGGGTGTGTTGAAGAATTCGTTAAACCTCAAAGCGGCGTGGCCATATTGGCTAGGTGGGCCGGGTGGCATTGACCCCCGCGTCGTGCGAAACTCGTTCGACATGAACGGCATGTTTCTCGTCACCGGCCCGAATATGGCTGGAAAGTCCACCATGCTACGCTCCACGTGCGCCTGTGCCCTTCTGGGCGCCTGCGGCCTCGCCATCCCCGCCGAGGCCGCCACCCAAATCCCCTACATCGATGCCTTCATGCTCCGTAACTTCTCCTCGGACTCGCCGCTCGAGGGACGCTCGAGCTTTGCCGTGGAGATGATGGAGATGAAGTATGTCCTTCAGGACGTCACCTCGAAGAGCCTCGTCCTGGTCGACGAGCTGGGCAAGGGCACCGAGGCAAGGGCCGGCGCCGCCCTTGCCGGCGCGATGCTCGAGGCCCTCGACAAGGCCGGCTGCATTGGCGCCTTCGCCACTCATCTGCACGACCTCCTACACATGGACCTGGAACTCTCCGAGAACACGACAAAGATGAAGATGGAGGTGGTGGACGATGGCAGGCATGGCAGGCGGCCCACGTGGCGAATGGTGGAAGGAGCCTCGACCGAGAGCCTCGCCTTGGAGGTGGCGCGTGAGTGCAATCTACCGCATGACACACTCAAACGAGCCGCCGCCCTCTACCAACGCGGCTCCAATGGGCCTGGTGGCGACGACCACCCGGCACCCCGCGTCGCGCCCACGGCACCCCGCAATACCGGCTCATCGAGCCCGTTTGATTCCCTAGAAAAATTGTCCCCGCTCCTCCAACGCACCTGCCAGCACGTCCTGGACAGCCTGAGCGGCCCAGAGCGAGATGGTCTGGCGACCACCGTCCCCGACGTCCACCTCGTCCCCAGGGGAACCCTCCCCGGCACCCACACCACGAATCGCTCGTGTGTCTACATCGCTCGCAGACCCCGAGACAACAGATTCTACGTAGGCTCGTCCGGACAACTTAGAGAACGAATCCTCACGCACCGCTCGCCTGGCAGTGCCGCCAGCTCCCAGGTCCACGACCCCGATGCTGAGTTCCTCTACGTCATCGTAAGCAGCTCGACGGCCCGCGCCGTAGAGGCTGCCGTGATCAAGGAATGCATGGCGGAGAACGTACCCCTGCTCTCGACCCACGATGCCAACTCGAGGTGGCTGCCTTCCTCGAGGTAAGCCGAATATTGAAACTCGGGGCATCTTCCCGCGTTTGAGACTCAAATTTCACGCGTATGCGTTCTAGAATTTCACATCTCAACCTGACATCGGCACAAGCAACGTCCATCTCAACGAATTACCCCGTCTCGCCGCACGAACGTGGGAGTGTCTCTGCAGCCTCCTGAGCCGTCGGATATCGACTCTCTCGCTATCTATAGGAACATATGGTACGTGGATACACATAGGAGTCCTTGTCTGTCCCCTTTCGAGGGCTGGAGGCCGCGGCATGAGCGCTCCAAAATTTCGACGACACCTCCCCCTTCCCACGCTGTCTCGGGCCTTCCACCGGTCCCGCCGTGCCCCGACTGATGCATGTGAAACGCATGAATCGTGGGATGCCGTATCACGCGCTCCATGGGTGGAGGGCCGGCGGCCTCGAAACACCCCCTTCCCAGCCATGCCGAGCGCCCGCCTCGACCGCGCCGGGCCACCCAATCTAACCACGGCCCATTCCTTCAACGATTTGCAGGATAACGCGGTGCTCGATGGCATCATCGAGAGGCTTCTCGATGTCAAGAGCGGCAGGCCGGGCAAGCTGGTTCCGCTGACAGAGGCGGAAATCCGCCAGCTTTGTCTCACGGCCAAGGAGATCTTCATGAGCCAGCCGAATCTCTTAGAACTAGAAGCACCCATCAAGATATGCGGGGATATTCACGGGCAGTACTCTGACTTGCTCCGCCTGTTCGAGTACGGGGGGTTCCCACCCGAGGCGAACTACCTCTTCCTGGGCGACTACGTGGATAGAGGGCGGCAGAGTCTGGAGACCATTTGCCTGCTGCTTGCGTACAAAATCAAATTCCCGGAGAACTTTTTCTTGCTGCGTGGGAACCACGAGTGCGCATCGATCAACCGGATTTACGGTTTTTATGACGAGTGCAAACGCCGGTTCAACGTCCGGCTGTGGAAGACGTTCACGGACTGTTTCAACTGCCTTCCGGTGAGCGCCTTGATTGACGAGAAGATATTGTGTATGCACGGAGGGCTGTCGCCCGAGCTCAAAAATCTGGACCAGATCAAGAGGATCACACGGCCCACAGATGTCCCTGACCAGGGCCTGCTTTGCGACCTGCTGTGGTCGGATCCGGACGGGGCCACGGTTGGCTGGGGCGACAACGATAGGGGCGTGTCGTACACGTTTGGATCGGATGCAGTTACGGAGTTCCTGCAGCGTCACGACCTGGACCTGGTTTGCAGGGCGCACCAGGTGGTGGAGGACGGGTACGAGTTCTTCGCCAGGAGGCAGTTGGTGACAATTTTCTCGGCACCGAATTATTGCGGCGAGTTTGATAATGCTGGGGCGATGATGAGCGTGGACGAGACACTAATGTGCTCGTTCCAGATCTTGAAGCCAGCGGAGAGGAAGACGAGATTTAATTTCTCCATGGGGGGCAGACCAGCCACCCCTCCGCGAGGGGCATTGGAACAGAGCCTGTAGTGGATAGTCGTTCTCGTTCTCGTTCTCTGTTACATTCGGCTCACATGCCTGGGATCAACTTGTTCCTCTCCGCCTCCGCCGCCTTGTCTTGCTTCAATCTCCACTCCATGTAGTCGGCGTGCGGCTTGGGATGGTGTGCCCAGCACTCTTTCTGGTAAAAGTCCTTGACCTTGGGCACATGATCCTGCACCAGCACCTTTCCGTGCTCCCTGGACGCGCCAGCCTTCTCCAACAGGCTCATCACGCCCTTCTGGCCCATGTTCTGCGCCCAGTGCCACGGCCTGTCCCCGGCGTTGTTCGAGGCATTCACCTTGGCTCCAAGGGAAAGGAGCAGCTCGCAGCCCTCCTCCCATCCGGCATAGGCGGCGCAATGAAGCGGCGTGTTACCCGCACCCTCCACCTCGTTGACGTCCTCGCCGCTCTCCACGGCCTTCTTGATCGCCGCAGCGTTCTTGTTGAACGTGGCCCTGTGCACGACCATATTTCCCACCCGGCCCTGGGCGCGCGTGCAGCCGCCTCCGTCCTCCTTGATGCCAACCGGTCCCTTCCACTGCAAGAATGGGCCCTCCACGTTCTTGTACCACGGGTTTTTCTCCATCCTGTGTTGAACCGGTGTTGATTGATCACGGCCTACGGACGAGGACGAAACGACGTGAGCGTACGGGAAACGCGGATATTGCTGCGTCCAAGACATTTCATATGAATACAAGGTGGGATTTAGCACGATCCGGTGGCGGTTACGGCGGCGTAGAGACGACTGGACGAAAACTTTTACCGATCAACAAATTCCGTTCTCGTCGCTGTTGGACCCACGGTGCGCCCTCCGGTCCGCGGAGACCACGAAAACGCGTTTTGAGAGGTGGTAACGTACCTAATAGGACGAAATTTGCGAAGGAATCGTGTATGAGAATTACTGGTGCGCGGCCTTGAGCTTCAAGGCGAAGGAAATCATCATTTCGGGGGTCGCATCGAAGGCCACGACGTGTCCACTTGGGAGTCCCCGTCCTCCCGGTGTCGCACACAGGGACAGCACCCCGATCAACCGCTGGGCGGCGTGTCTGGCGGCTTCGTCCAGCGGGAAGCGCACCAGATTCGGATCGTACCAGCCGTCCCCCTCTGCGATCACGCAGCATCCATCCGGTCCGGCCTGAATCAAGCCATCTGCATACAGCTCTTCCACTGCCTCGTATGACGGGAACACTGGCCGTGCCGGGGCCAGAGCCCATCGGTAGTGGCCGGCAAAGTCGTCAGCAGGGGATGCGTCCGACGTCTTCCACGTCACCCACTGGCGACCCACAGACGACGCAGCATCGTCGAAGAAATCGACCCCAGCGGTAATGGCTGTCCCGATCTCGGACGCCCCACTCTCAGCGTCGGCGGCGTTGTCGCCTGTCGCAGAGGGATAGAAGCTCACAAACGCCCCTGGCCGACTTGCCCCTCCGCTCACAGTGACCATCTGTCTCACATGCCCCTGTTTTGCGGTATTTTCGGCATCCGAGCCGCCGTCACACGCCCGCACCCCCGCCTTTTGCACCTCCAGGGCCCATGTCAACGCCGACCCGTCTGCCACAGGTACCTCTGAGCCCCCCTCGACCTCGATCCTCGCATTATCCACCCCGCACGCCTCCAATGCCGACAAAAGCGCCTCCGGGCTCATTATATAGCTGTTTCCACTCGCACTTCGCAGCAATGTCGTCGTCTCGCCGTACACCTCGGCCCTCCCGATGTCGGCCTCCACAACTTCCTCATCCGCCCCCCTAGAGGTCGGCTCCTCGACTCCTTTATCCATACTAGCAAATATCAAGGTATCCTGCAGCAAATCTGGCACGTTCCTCTGCAGGTAGTCCCCAAACTCCTCGTCCCCCTGGTCTCCCTGCTCGCTCATGTACTGCAAAAACAGTTGCGCGCGTTCCTCCGCGTCCAGCCCATCCTCGGCCCCGTAATTTATATCCAGTTGTTCAGACCGGACAAACTGCGGCTTGGGTGGCGAGTACCTGCCCGCGTTCGTGCCCTCTGGAACCCGAACAAAGTACCGCCCCTCGTTCGAACGTGCCGGCCTCACCGTGACCACCGTCGTCTCGCCCGTGTGCAGTCCCACCCCCGAGATCGTGAAGGAATGCGAGATGGTCTGCTGGGTATTGGTGTCATTCGTCGCAGGCAGGGGCAGGGGGGGCACGGCACGGCTCTTTGAGGACCGAGCGGATTTCTTGCCGCCCGACTGGGCCTTAATGGCGTTCGCTGTCACGGAAGAAATGGACATGGTATGACGCATGCCATCCCTAGTATGACGGTATCGTCGAACGAACGCACTCGGGGGAAACACGTGCATTCGGCAGTCAAGACAAGATGCATCCCGTCGCCCCGTGTTTGGGGGACGAGACATGGCATTCATCGCCAGCGCAAAAGGCGTGCTTATAAATGTCAATGACATTGATGATACGACAAATGTGAATGAAGACAGCGGTGGGGCAGGTCGGCGACCGGTCCCAGCGACACGACAAGCACCCTCCTCTCCTCCTCTGCTCCTCTCCTCCTCTGCTCCTCTCCTCCTCTCCTCCTCTGCTCCTCTCCTCATCAGAGACACACGTCGCACCACCAACATCCATCACAGATGGCCACCAGCATCCGTGGCATCGGCGGCCTTTGGGCCCCAGGAATGGCCAATCCATCCCTGCAACCACCGCCCTCCCGCATCTCAAAGCGCAACATGCCACCACACCCTGTGGCTTCGTGCCCATGCTCGCACACTCGCACCCGCACGCCCACGCGATCCAATGTGATCCCTTCTGACGACAGATCCATCGCGCAATGCGAAGACTGGAGCAGCGCGTCCGTCTCGAGAGATGCTGGCGGCAGGGGTCCACCGGCGTCATATCCGTGCCGCGGGGCCGGCGTTCCAGACGTGGATGCGGGACAATAAAAGAAGTACGGGTTGTTGGGATGGGCATGCAGCCAGGCCTGTCGACAGACCGGACACAGCACCCCCTCCTGGACCGGCCTACTCAAATGGCAGCCGTTGACGTTCACAGGTCCCCCGCCGAGATGCGCCTCCACCATCGCATCGATCTCTGCCGCGTCCATATCTTCCATTTCATCCCAACACTGCTGGTCGCCGCGCTCTCCCATCCCATGGAAATCCTGGTACAGCTCCTCCTCCAACCGCAGGATCATCTCCAAGTACTCCTCATCCGTCAAACGAAGCTCCCCGTCGTCTTGAGGGCCCTGGTCTTGGCGTGTTGGTTGTTCCGGTTGCAGTGAGTCTTCCCGATACGGGGGCTGTGCGTGGAAACCGGCATGCTGTGGCTGCCCAACTTCACGCGGCCCCGTGCCGAAGACGGATCCACCCGACGGCCGTCCGGACGACGAACCCG
>JACLAB010012622.1_pt1 | contig 15051 bp, 14 predicted proteins | sample 8027921 | NCBI WGS metagenome assembly JACLAB01 (sample SAMN15725117, study PRJNA655200) | protist metagenome | isolation source: fluorescence activated cell sorting (FACS) single amplified genomes of... | place: USA: West Boothbay Harbor, Gulf of Maine | collected 2000-07-19 | reverse complement strand
TGAAAATGCTGAAGGCGATTTCATTGAAAAAAGAAGATTCGCAGATGGAAAATTTTTCATGATTAGCAATTCGGAAGAAAATCGAAATTTAATGATTGAAAATCTATATGAAATAAGCGATTCTGAATATTGTGAATTATTTGATCAATTGATTGAAGATGGAATTCAAATTGAAAAGGATGGAATCATCATCAGCGATATTCATATGGATGAAATGGCAGTTTATTCAGTTCCTGCGAAATATTATGCTGCGTCAATATTAGAAGCATATGGAAAAGAATATGATTTATCAATGATTTAAGCGCATCAAAAAAATAAATGAAAGGCATCCTTCGGGATGCTTTTTTTTTGCCTTAAATTGAAGCAAATGGCAATATTCGGATATTTTACTACCTTTGATTTGATGATTAATATATTCGGGGCGGTGGTTTTGATCAAATTTTCCTACATTTTATGATCTTTCCTTTCCATCGCCCTGATATTAAAAAAGGAATATGAAAGAAATATTGAAAAAAATCAAATTGATTGGCGGCATTGCTTTGCTTCCAATTTGGATCATTTTTGTGATTGGTGATCGAATTATTGTGGCCCTTCTTTTTTGGCAGGAATCCGTATCACATAAATCATATTTAAAGCAGCATCATATGATTATGGCATTTTATCGATATGGTGGCATTTTGGCATTATATGGATTGGCGCAATTAATCAAATGGATGATCAATGGCAATTAAAAAAATGAAGTTTTTTGGGCATGATGTGAATATCAATTCCATGATGATCTTTGATCAGGAAGTGAAGATCAGTGAAATGATTCTGATCGGAAAAGAATTGATCAAATCAAATCCAGGGAATCCGCGATTGATTAAAGATGAAAAATTTCGCAAATTGGTGAAATCGATCAAAAGCGCGCCATGGATGCTTACATTGCGTCCGATCATAGTGGATGAAGCAGGCATCATTTTGGGGGGAAATATGCGATATCGCGCAGCGGTGCGCGCAGGATTGAATGAAATTCCGATTCAAATCGCCATCGATCTATCTGAAGAAGAAAAAGCGGAATTCATTGTGAAGGATAATGTAGGATTCGGTGAATGGGATTGGGATATTCTCGCGAATGAATGGGATCAGGAATTATTGGATGAATGGGGATTGGATTTGCCATTGGGAAATGAAAAAGATGATCATGTGATCCAGGGGGATGAAGAATTTTCGGAATTCCTGGATGAAGAACATAATTATGTGGTGCTTTATTTCGATAATCGGATCAATTGGCTTCAGGCCATCACGCATTTCGAATTAAAAGAAGGCGTATATGCCAAAAGAACAAATGGAAAGAAATGGGCCAAAGGAATCGGAAGGGTAATTGATGGCGCAAAATATCTGAAAAAAATCACTGATGGACTATAAGATATTCGCCCCATCATATAAGCGGCCCAAATTATGCAAATCGCATGAATATATTTCTGATCTGATTTATGTTATCAGGGAAAGTGAAGCGAAAGATTATGAAGGCGTGCATGATAAGATTTGGATCGTTCCTGATTCAGCGCAGGGCAATTTGTGCAAAATTCGAAATTACATATTAGATAATTCCCAGGAAGATAATATCATTCTGATTGATGATGATATCAACTATTTCGGAAGGTGGAATGGAAATGAATCCAAAAGATTGAATGAAAATGAAGTGCATCAGATGATCAGGGAAGGATTCCAATTGGCTGAAGATATGGATGTGCATTTTTGGGGAATTAATTGTGTAATGGATAAAGGGGCATACATGGAATTTACGCCATTCGGAACGCGAAATTATATTGGCGGCCCATTTCAGGCCCATCGAAAGAATCCATTGCGATATGATGAAAGGATATTTTTGAAAGAAGATCATGATATGACTTTGCAAATATTGAATCAATATCGAAAGAATTTGCGGATGAATATGTATCATTACAATTGCAATCAAAATGATCTTCCAGGGGGATGCGCTGAATATAGAAATATCGAAAGGGAATTGGAACATAATCGAATGCTTCAGGAAAAATGGGGAAGCCGAATAGTGAAATTTGATAATCGAAATCGATCAGAAAATAAGGGGAAGAAATATGATATTAATCCGATCCTGAAGATTCCGATCGGGGGCGCATAATTTGAAGGGATATGGCAAAAAAGAATCTGACAAAATCTGACACATTAAAAAAGGCGATGATCGCGGCAATGGAAAAATCATTGGGCGTGGTTTCTTCAGCTGCAAAAGCGGCAGGAATTTCACGCGATACGCATTATCGATGGATGAAGGAAGATGAAGATTATGCGAATCAGGTGAATGATCTTTCTGAAGTGGCATTGGATTTCGCTGAATCATCATTGCATCGCCAAATTCAAAGCGGCCAAACGGCAGCAACTATTTTCTTTTTGAAGTGCAAAGGAAGGGGGCGCGGATATATTGAAAAGCAGGAAATCGATTTCAATAATCATTCAGGGCCTGATCTTTCTGAATTAAGCACAGATGAATTGATTGCATTATTGAAGGATGAAGATGAAAAGGATTGATGCAGCCAAAAAAATATTCTTTCAGGAATTATCGCGCAGATCATTTTGGCATTTTTGCCTTTACATGGATGGGGAATTCTTTGCTGATCGGCCATTCCTGAAGGATGTGGCAGATGGATTCCAGGAAATTGAAGATGGAAAGATCAATTCATTGGCCATATCAATGCCACCCAGGGCAGGGAAATCATATATTACTTCATTATTTTGCGCCTGGATATTGGGCAGGAATCCGCGTGAATCAGTTATGCGCAATACCTGCACCGCAACTTTATATATTAAATTCTCATATGATGTGCGCGCCATTGTGAAATCGCAGCGATTCAAAGAAGTATTTCGATTGAATCTTTCAGATGATAAAAAAAATCTGAATGGATGGAATGTGAATGGGGCGAAAATGGTTTCATATTTTGGCGCAGGGGTAGGGGGAACAATCATCGGATTTGGTGCTTCAAAAGTGGCGATTACTGATGATCTTTATCGGGGAATGGAAGATGCCCTTTCAGATACGACAAATGATCGGATTATCCAATGGAAGGAAGCCACGCATGATTCGCGATTTGAATCAGGATGCGCGCGGATTGATATTGGCACGCGATGGGCGCGAAATGATGTGATCGGAAGAAATTCAGCTGATGGCGTTTATGATCGGGAAATCATTGTGAAGGCCCTGGATCATGAAGGGAATTCATTCTGCGAATCAGTTATGAAATCTGAAGAATATGCGCTGAAGAAAAAGAAAACCCCGAAGCATATTTGGATGGCAGAATATCAGCAGCAGCCGATTGATATGGAAGGCCGATTATTTGAAAATTTGCAAAGAATTGATGATGAAGAATTCAAGAAAATCAAAGAAAAAATTTCAGGATGCATCGCATATATCGATGTGGCTGATGCTGGTATGGATTATACTGCCATGGCGATCGGGGCGATCGTAGATGATCAGGTGATCATTGTGGATTATTTATTGAATCGGGATAATACTGATGTGAATATTCCATTGGCGGCTGCAAAATTGAATGAATGGGGCGTGAATTATTGCAGGGTGGAATCGAATTCAATGGGCGCGATGTTTGCACGGCAGCTTCAGGGCCATACCAAATGCAAAATATTATCAATCCACAATCAAACCAATAAGATTACGCGGATCATCATGCAATCGGCATTCATCAAAAATTTCATGCATTTCAGGGCCATTGAATCATCGCCTGATTATCATCAATTTGTGGAAAATTTGGAATCCTTCAGCAAAGAAGGGAAAAATAAACATGATGATGCGCCTGATTGCATGGCAGGGCTTTCAATGTTTATTCGGGCGATGTTCAAAAAGCAATTCGCCTGATCAATATATTATTCCAAAAGATCATTCAATCCGCTGATTTCGCGAATTTCTTCTTCATTCAGGGCAACGCCTGCCTGGATAATCTTTTCAATTGCTTCAGCTTTAATCTTCATCGATTGGGCCTTCAAATTTTCATCTGATTGAAGCGAAGGAATATGGCTGAAATCTGCGATCAATGTGATCCCTTCATCCTTCAGGCCAATTTGCTGCGCGATGGCATCATACATTTGTTGCGTTTCAGGGATAATTGTGTCCTGATAAGCCATCCGCACCCCTTCTTTTACGTTGGTGAAGGTTGATCCCTTTTCATTGCTGAAAAGATATGAATTCAGGCCATATGCATCAATTATCGCAATTTTATCAGCATTCAATTCTTCGAAAAGCATCAAATCCTTTGTAGGATAACTCATTGCATTCCATGACACATCAGATTCAGTGATCAGGATTTCATCTTTTGATCTTCGATACCATGATGATTGAATTTCCTTTTTTTCTTCCGCAGTCATTGGAATTGCGCCACCCATATCAGAATTTTTTGCTGAAAGGATTCCGATTGCGCCAATATTTTCCAATAATACATTCCTTTTGTGATATTGTGCTTTTATATTCGAAAGCGGATATTTCAATGATTCGATCCTGGATGATGGATTCACGATATTTACCCCGTCAGTGGTGGCCAAATATATCACATCATCAAAAGTGAGCGATTCAATATCTTCATCATAACAAAATTCAAATCCATTGATCAATCCATCAGCATCCATTTGCTTCAGTTTCTTTCCTGATAATTTTATTTTCATTTTATCGGATGGCAATGGAAGCATCATATTCCTGATTCCGAATGATCTTTTGGGGCAATATGCAAAAGCAGAACTCCAAAGGGCATCATTCACTGAAAGTGAATAAATAACATCAGACCATGATTGCGTTGGATTTGGCTTTTTTATTAGATCAATGAACCAATGATTTTCAATTCTTTCGCCATTGGCATCGAAAAGCAGTGGAATATTTGATGCCATCATCGATGCCCTTTTATCCACAACAATTCGCAATTCAGGAATTTCGATATAATGTTTATATGCATCTTCAGTATCTACCCAAATGGCAGTTTTTTGGCCCCAAATTCGGGATGAATATGGATCAAAGGAATTGCGCCATTCATTAATAAAGCGCGGCTGATATCGGTTATTATCATTGAAGATGCTAATACCAAACCAGGATTCAAAAAAATTAGGATTGAAAGAATTTGCCATGTTTATGAAATTATTATCCACAAATTTAACTAATTTTGTACGATAAAGATTAAAGCGATGCAGAAAAACACAAATACCTATCAGATCAAAAGCCAAAATTTGATCCTGAAGGATTTCGATGAAGGAAGCAGGGAAGTGGCAATTTACCTTTCAGCATTCGATGAATTGGATTCTGATAATGATATCATTCGAAGGGGTGCATTCAGCAAATCAATTCAGGAACGTGGGCCATTATCGGCATCAAATCGAAAGATTGCCTTCCTTCGGTTCCATAATTGGGAAATGCCCATTGGCAAATTCAATCGATTGGAAGAAGATGAAAAGGGCCTTTTTGCCGTTGGAAAATTATCTGAATCGACAAATGGAAAGGATGCCTTCATTGATTATCAGGAAGGAATTATCAGGGAACATTCGATTGGCTTCAGATATATAAAGGACAAAATTCGATTTGTGGAAGATGCATCAATGGAATCAGGGGGATTTTATGAAGTGAATGAAGTGCAATTGTTTGAAGGATCGGCAGTTACATTTGGCGCAAATGAATTCACCAATGTGGTGGAAGTGGCAAAAGCTGAAGGCGGCAAAGAAGGAATCATCGATCGATTATCTGATGAAATCAGCGTGATCAGCAAATCATTATTCAATGGAAAAGGAACTGATGAAAGATTATTCGAATTAGAAATGAAATTAAAATTTTTGAATGGGCGATTGGTAGAACTTGCCAAAATGAATCCGCAACAAAAGCAATTCATGATCAGCAAGCCATCGGAAGATCAGGCATTCAATTGGGTAGAAATAGTAAATAAATTAACTTAAAAATCGAAGATCATGGCAGAAAATAGCATGACAACAGAAGAAGCGATTCAAAGAATTGAAAATTCAATCGCTGAAAAAACATCAGGATTCATTTCAAAAGAAGAAATGGAAGGCCTGAAAAGTGAAATCGCTGCGGTAAAAGAAAGCGCAGAAAAAGCAGGAAATGCGGAAGCATTGGAAATGAAAACGGCAATCGCAAAAATTGAAGGAAAGATGGAAGCATTGAAAGAAGCGAAAGCGGATGCGGCATCGGCAAAAACTTTGGGGCAATCAATTGTGATGGCTTTCAAATCGGCAAAAGATCGCATTGTGGAAATCGCTGAAAAAGGCGCAGGATCAGTGAAATTGGATGTGAAGGCAGCAGGAACAATGACAATCGATGGAAATTATTCAGGCGGAACGGTTGGATTATCTTCATTAGAAAGCGGATTTACTCGCGTGCAAAGAAGGCAACCATTCATGCGTGAATTGGTGAATTCGGCAGGAACTACATCAAAATATGTTGTATGGATTGAACAAGCAAATCCTGATCCAGGGGTGGCAGGCATGACGGGCGAAGGATTGCCAAAAACGCAAACCGATTTCGATTTAGTTGAAAGATCATGCGATGTGAAAAAAATCACTGCTTTCATTAAAGTATCGAAGGAAATGATTGCAGATATTCCATTCATGGCAGGCGAAATCAATGGTGAATTAACCGAATTGGTGGCGTTGAAATTAGATAAACAAATTTTATCAGGTGATGGAGTTGGCCAAAATATGACGGGTATTGAAGCGAATGCAACGGCATGGGCAGCAGGATCATTCGCAGCGACTATTCCTGCGGCAAATAATTCTGATGTGCTTCGCGTAGGGATCGCGCAAATCGCGAATAATAATTTCATGGCAAATTATATCCTGATGAATCCTGAAGATTCGGCAGCAATGCAATTGACGAAATCAACAACGGGTGAATATACTTATCCGATGTTTATTGAAGGGCCTGATGGAATTACTCGCGTGAAAGGAATTCCCGTAGTAGAAAACCCAGGCGTTGATGCAGGAAAATTTTTGATCGGTGATTTCACCAAATCAAATCTGCGCCTTCGCGAAGATATGAATATCAGCGTGGGATATGTGGATGATGATTTCACTAATAACCTTATGACGGTTTTATGCGAAGCGCGTGCGTGCCATTTCGTGAAAACAAATCATTTCGGTGCATTCGTGAAGGGTGATTTTGCAACGGCTAAAGCAGCGTTACAATCCGCATAATAAGCCAAAAAAAATAATGGGGGTGATTCATTTCGCCCCTACTTAAATTCAAAGAAGATGGCAAAGAAGCAAAGCGAAAAGAAAGCAGCAGCAAATCCAAAGGTAAAAGCGGAAGCGAAAGCAAAAGTGAAAAAAGAAGTGAAGCTGATTCAAAATCAGGTTTATTCCTTCAAAGCGAATAAAAAAGCGAAGCATCTTTTGGATGGAAAAATATATGCTATTTCAGGCGAAATTGCGCAGGGCCTTATTTCGAAAGGATGGGGCGAAATTGTGAAATAATTCGATTATGATTGTAACGATTGCAGATTTTAAAGCAGGGAAATTTGAACTTCATATGGGAATGTATGATCAGGCCCGAATCCAGGATTATATTGATCTTTATGAAAAGCCATATTTGATCAAATTATTGGGTGCGGAATTGTTCGATGAATTTGAAGCTGATCTGATCGCAGGGGGTGGGATTCCCACTGAAGCGCGATTTGCAAAGGTTTTGAATCCATTCCATGAAGATCATAATTTCCAGGTGATCATATCTGAAGGCATGAAAGAAATGCTTTTAGGATTGATATATTTTGAATATGCGAAAGATTTGAGCAATCAAATGACTTCGAATGGATTGGTGAAGCCGATGGGGGAAAATTCGAAAGAAATTTCAACGCTGAATGCGATGTATTATACCCGATTTAATCGATCGGTGCGAACATATCGCGCGATTCAGTGCTTTATCTATTGGGTGAAATCGGAAGATTATGCGAAACGAAATGGGCAGCCATTACAATATGCTTATTGGTTATGATCGATGAAGTGGCAGATATTGTGAAAGGGATCGTGGAATCAATGGATTCTTCAATCAATGGCACATATGATCCAGGCAGCGGAAATACAAAATTCTGCGAAACGAAATGGGCGCGAAAAGGAAAAGTGATTTCCATGGCAGGCGAAGAATTTCTGATTGATTCAATTGAATATGATCAGGAAATCGATGCTTCATATTTGGGGGCATTAATTCCTGCGCCTGATCTGAATGGATTGATTGATCTGCCTGCGCCATTCTTCATCAGCGGCACGAAATTGGCCGCGAATAGGGAATGGACTATCGCTGATATCGATTTGACTGCAAAAACTCCCATCATTTGGCTATTGGAAACGATGCGCGAAAGGTTTTTTGGGAAGGGTGATGCGCGTGAAAGGGAAATGGAATTGCGAATTTTCTTCCTGGATGAAACAAATGTGGCCCAATATTTAACCGAAGATCATAGGCGTGAAGTAGTTTATCCGATGCAAAAAATGGTGAATGAATTCATCAGGGCCATTGCAGCTGATCGAAATTTCAAAACGATCGAAGATTATTCCATCAGAACATTCAGCCGTTTTGGGGTTGAACAAGATAATGGGATGATTCAGAATATATTGGATGCGAATTTAAGTGGGGTGGAATTGAATATATCCATTACAAAGTACAAGGGAAATTGCAGCCCGAAATGCAATAAAATAAATTAATTAATAAATAAAAAAATAGAAATTATGATTGGATGTGATTGTAATGCAGGACTATCAAACACGGGACGCCCAGGATGCGTATCAGTGTTTTCAATTGTTTCATCGATGATAGTGGTTCCAATATTGGACAACGGGGGAAACAAAAATGGATTAGATTTATCTTTACCAATTCCGAATTGGAATGATCTGATCAATGAAGTGGATGGATCAAAAAGATGGTTTCCTTTACCACCTTTTGAGAATGTGGAATTGCCAAAAGCTGATTCATTATTCGAAGAAGCGAATTCAGGAAGAATGGCTTTCCTTCGACAAGGAAAAAGATCATTCAGCGGTGAATTATGGGCCGAAGATTCAACGCCTACTTTTTTAGGTAAATTACAGAAATCGCGATGCGTTGATTTCGGTGTTTATATCGTTGATGTGAATGGAAATCTGATTGGATCAGAAGTGGATGGATTTTTATATCCGATTGGGGTGGATAATCCATCATGGGATCCTCGCTTCATGTTTGCGACTGATTCAACGGTGCAAAAAATCATGTTGGGATTCGATTTCGATCGTTTATTCGATGATTCGACAATGTATATGGTTACGCCTGAAGAAGCAGGGATTGATTTCAATTCATTGAAAGGATTGATCGATGTATTATTCAGTAATGTTGTACCATCTACAAATGTATCCGTTGCATTTGATGCAAAATTCTGTTATGGAACTGCATACAATAAGCAGGCATTTGTTGGTGCTTCAGCGTTAGATTTCGCAGTTACCAATGTAACAACGGGATTACCGATTGCCATCGCTTCTTTAACGGAAGGGCCTGATGGATCATATGTATTGATTTATGATATTCCAGCTCAGCCAACATCGACAGATATTGTGAAAGTCGAAGTGAATAAGGATGGATTTGATGGTGAATTTGAAATCACAATACCTTAGACAAATGGAATACGTTAAAATTGGAAATATTGAATTCAGGAAAGAATCTTTGAAGGGGATTAGCTTAAAAGATGCAAAAGAAAAATTCGAATCGATTGATGATCGATTGGTGAAGTTGGCATGGGAAAAAGTGAATCCAAAACGCAATTCAAAGAAGAAAGCGAAGAAGGAAGATTGACCGAAATAAACATTTCAGAAAGGGCCGATGATTAAAAATTGGCCCTTTTTTTATGCTATTTTGGTTAAATTCTAATCATTTGCCCGAATTGCCAGGTAACGGACAAAGAAGCGATTTCCCGAATCATCGGTTCTGCGTAGTGTCGTAACGCCTAAATTCAGAAAAAAGAGAAGTCCTTTATCCATCAACGATTCAGGCACGTTAAAATTTCTTAACTTTGTGTTATGATTATGCAGACGATGGCAGGGGAACGATTGAAAAAGACCAAATTATTATTTGATTCGGTTGCATGGTTCAAAGCATTGAATCCATCGGTGCGGAAGCAAATATTGGATATGATCAGGGATGATCAATTAACGGCAAAAGGGGAAGATGAAGATGGCGATGTGATCGGATTATATTCAAGGGCCACGGAATTATTCAGCGGCGGAAGGAAGCAGGAAGGCGATCCATTTGATCTGAATGATACGGGCGCATTTTACCGATCAATGTTCATTCAGGTATTATTGGATGGATTCATTGTGGATGGCGATACCGATAAAATGAAAATAAAATTATCAGGAAAGAAACTGAAGCAAATGGATGCTGATGGATTGATCAATGGATTTGAATTTTGTTATGATGAAGATATTGAATCGCTCACTTTTGATGATGTGATATATTTGGCCACCACTGACGGGGTAAATATCGTGAATCCATCATCCAGGATCGAATCATTGAAATATCCGCTTTCGAATATAAAAGCACAATATCACAAAAGGAATGTATTATTGGAAAATATTGGCGCAATCGGAATCCTTTCAGCAAAAAATTCTGATATGGGTGGCGCAATTCCAATGACTGCGGAAGAAAAAAAGGAAATTCAATCATCATGGTATCGAAGATCAAAAGATGAAATCCTGATCACTGAATCTGATGTGTCATGGAATGCAATGAGTTATCCTACAAAGGATTTGATGCTTTTCGAAGAATTGAATGCTGATAAAATTGCGATAATTGATGCATATGGCCTGAATTCATATCTTTTCAGCAATGAAAAGGGATCAACCTTCACCAACGTAAAAGAAGGGGTGCGGATGGCTTATCAGGACACAATTATCCCTGAAACGCAACAAATGTATGATGCCATCGCGCAGCAAATTGGCCTGAAGGATGAAGGGATCACATTGATCGCAGATTTCAGCCATATTCCTTCGCTTCAATCAGATGAAAATTTGAAGGCCCAATCGATGAAGATTAAAGCTGAAGCAATTGAAAAGATTATCCAGGCAGGCGTTGCCCTGAATGAAGAAGAAATTCGCGAAATCAGCGGATTGAATGATCTTTTGGAATAATATATTGATCAGGCGAATTGCTTTTTGAACATCGCCCGAATAAACATTGAAAGCCCTGCCATGCAATCAGGCGCATCATCATGTTTATTTTTCCCTTCTTTGCTGAAGGATTCCAAATTTTCCACAAATTGATGATAATCAGGCGATGATTCAATGGCCCTGAAATGCATGAAATTTTTGATGAATGCCGATTGCATGATGATCCGCGTAATCTTATTGGTTTGATTGTGGATTGATAATATTTTGCATTTGGTATGGCCCTGAAGCTGCCGTGCAAACATCGCGCCCATTGAATTCGATTCCACCCTGCAATAATTCACGCCCCATTCATTCAATTTTGCAGCCGCCAATGGAATATTCACATCAGTATTATCCCGATTCAATAAATAATCCACAATGATCACCTGATCATCTACGATCGCCCCGATCGCCATGGCAGTATAATCCATACCAGCATCAGCCACATCGATATATGCGATGCATCCTGAAATTTTTTCTTTGATTTTCTTGAATTCTTCATCATCAATTCTTTGCAAATTTTCAAATAATCGGCCTTCCATATCAATCGGCTGCTGCTGATATTCTGCCATCCAAATATGCTTCGGGGTTTTCTTTTTCTTCAGCGCATATTCTTCAGATTTCATAACTGATTCGCAGAATGAATTCCCTTCATGATCCAGGGCCTTCACAATGATTTCCCGATCATAAACGCCATCAGCTGAATTTCTTCCGATCACATCATTTCGCGCCCATCGCGTGCCAATATCAATCCGCGCGCATCCTGATTCAAATCGCGAATCATGCGTGGCTTCCTTCCATTGGATAATCCGATCATTTGTCGTATCTGAAAGGGCATCTTCCATTCCCCGATAAAGATCATCAGTAATCGCCACTTTTGAAGCACCAAATCCGATGATTGTTCCCCCTACCCCTGCGCCAAAATATGAAACCATTTTCGCCCCATTCACATTCCATCCATTCAGATTTTTTTTATCATCTGAAAGATTCAATCGAAATACTTCTTTGAATCGCTGCGATTTCACAATGGCGCGCACATCATATGAGAATTTAATATATAAAGTTGCGGTGCAGGTATTGCGCATAACTGATTCACGCGGATTCCTGCCCAATATCCAGGCGCAAAATAATGAAGTAATATATGATTTCCCTGCCCTGGGTGGCATTGATATGGCCAATGAATTGATCTTTCCATCTTCAATTTCCTGGAATCCATCTGCCACATCCTTCAGGAATGGCCGATCAGCAAAGAATTCCCCATCCATGTAAAGGCAAAAATGCCAAAATGATCTGCGCGATAATTCCTGAAAGAATATTTTTTTGGCTGCATCAATCCTTTTCATCTTCATCCTTCAATAATGCAATCAATTCATCTGTGCTTAATTCAGAAAGATCAGGCCCTGAATGATTATTGAAATCGATTTCCTGCTTTTCAATATATCCGCGCCCCCTTCCTTTGCACTTCAAAAAGAAAATAGTTGCTGCCGTTTGGCCGCTTTGAATTTGGCGATGCAATGATGATTCAGCGAAATCCAATGCCACTTCAGAAAGATCATTCACCTGATTCGCATAATCTTCATCTTCCTTCATCCATCGATAATGCGTATCGCGTGAAATTCCTGCCGCTTTTGCAGCTGAAGAAACCACGCCCAATGATTTTTCCATTGCCGCGATCATCGCCTTTTTTAATGTGTCAGATTTTGTCAGATTCTTTTTTGCCATATCCCTTCAAATTATGCGCCCCCGATCGGAATCTTCAGGATCGGATTAATATCATATTTCTTCCCCTTATTTTCTGATCGATTTCGATTATCAAATTTCACTATTCGGCTTCCCCATTTTTCCTGAAGCATTCGATTATGTTCCAATTCCCTTTCGATATTTCTATATTCAGCGCATCCCCCTGGAAGATCATTTTGATTGCAATTGTAATGATACATATTCATCCGCAAATTCTTTCGATATTGATTCAATATTTGCAAAGTCATATCATGATCTTCTTTCAAAAATATCCTTTCATCATATCGCAATGGATTCTTTCGATGGGCCTGAAATGGGCCGCCAATATAATTTCGCGTTCCGAATGGCGTAAATTCCATGTATGCCCCTTTATCCATTACACAATTAATTCCCCAAAAATGCACATCCATATCTTCAGCCAATTGGAATCCTTCCCTGATCATCTGATGCACTTCATTTTCATTCAATCTTTTGGATTCATTTCCATTCCACCTTCCGAAATAGTTGATATCATCATCAATCAGAATGATATTATCTTCCTGGGAATTATCTAATATGTAATTTCGAATTTTGCACAAATTGCCCTGCGCTGAATCAGGAACGATCCAAATCTTATCATGCACGCCTTCATAATCTTTCGCTTCACTTTCCCTGATAACATAAATCAGATCAGAAATATATTCATGCGATTTGCATAATTTGGGCCGCTTATATGATGGGGCGAATATCTTATAGTCCATCAGTGATTTTTTTCAGATATTTTGCGCCATCAATTACCCTTCCGATTCCTTTGGCCCATTTCTTTCCATTTGTTCTTTTGGCATATACGCCTTCTTTTAATTCGAAATGCGTGATGGCCTGAAGCCAATTGATCCGATTATCGAAATAAAGCACCACATAATTATGTTCTTCATCCAGGAATTCCGAAAATTCTTCATCCCCCTGGATCACATGATCATCTTTTTCATTTCCCAATGGCAAATCCAATCCCCATTCATCCAATAATTCCTGATCCCATTCATTCGCGAGAATATCCCAATCCCATTCACCGAATCCTACATTATCCTTCACAATGAATTCCGCTTTTTCTTCTTCAGATAGATCGATGGCGATTTGAATCGGAATTTCATTCAATCCTGCGCGCACCGCTGCGCGATATCGCATATTTCCCCCCAAAATGATGCCTGCTTCATCCACTATGATCGGACGCAATGTAAGCATCCATGGCGCGCTTTTGATCGATTTCACCAATTTGCGAAATTTTTCATCTTTAATCAATCGCGGATTCCCTGGATTTGATTTGATCAATTCTTTTCCGATCAGAATCATTTCACTGATCTTCACTTCCTGATCAAAGATCATCATGGAATTGATATTCACATCATGCCCAAAAAACTTCATTTTTTTAATTGCCATTGATCATCCATTTGATTAATTGCGCCAATCCATATAATGCCAAAATGCCACCATATCGATAAAATGCCATAATCATATGATGCTGCTTTAAATATGATTTATGTGATACGGATTCCTGCCAAAAAAGAAGGGCCACAATAATTCGATCACCAATCACAAAAATGATCCAAATTGGAAGCAAAGCAATGCCGCCAATCAATTTGATTTTTTTCAATATTTCTTTCATATTCCTTTTTTAATATCAGGGCGATGGAAAGGAAAGATCATAAAATGTAGGAAAATTTGATCAAAACCACCGCCCCGAATATATTAATCATCAAATCAAAGGTAGTAAAATATCCGAATATTGCCATTTGCTTCAATTTAAGGCAAAAAAAAAGCATCCCGAAGGATGCCTTTCATTTATTTTTTTGATGCGCTTAAATCATTGATAAATCATATTCTTTTCCATATGCTTCTAATATTGACGCAGCATAATATTTCGCAGGAACTGAATAAACTGCCATTTCATCCATATGAATATCGCTGATGATGATTCCATCCTTTTCAATTTGAATTCCATCTTCAATCAATTGATCAAATAATTCACAATATTCAGAATCGCTTATTTCATATAGATTTTCAATCATTAAATTTCGATTTTCTTCCGAATTGCTAATCATGAAAAATTTTCCATCTGCGAATCTTCTTTTTTCAATGAAATCGCCTTCAGCATTTTCA
>JACLAB010014808.1_pt1 | contig 15095 bp, 9 predicted proteins | sample 8027921 | NCBI WGS metagenome assembly JACLAB01 (sample SAMN15725117, study PRJNA655200) | protist metagenome | isolation source: fluorescence activated cell sorting (FACS) single amplified genomes of... | place: USA: West Boothbay Harbor, Gulf of Maine | collected 2000-07-19 | reverse complement strand
ATTGAGTGAGTATGTCGCTGAGTACGAGCCCGATTTTAGCCGCGAGTGCGTCAAATGATTTGGCGCAAGTGCGTTGGCTCATCGAGCGCGAGAACGTGCCGGTGGATTTCGTCGGGGACTGGTACGCCGAGCCGAGAAACGGCGGCAAGGGGCTCGAGCGGCAGCGTCGCACGCCGTGCATGGTGGCTGCGTCGCATGGATCGTTGGAGGTGTTGATGTATGTTTTGCAAATGGGCGCGGATCCTAATATGCTCAGTGAAGACGAGGAGCGATGTACGGCGATGCACTGCGCCGCGGCTGGGGGCGCGGCGTTGAGCACCGACTCGATCAAGACGTTGTTACTTTTTGGAGCAAACAGAAACGCGCGAGACACGTATGGGCGCGTGCCCGCGGATTGCTTACCCACGACGACGACGATGGGAAGTGAAACAAACTTGCACTCTTCTGATGGCGGTGGGTCGAGTTCGGGCGGCAGCGGCAGCACGGGAGGTAACGGTAGAGGACACGCCGGAGGCGCCGTGAGCTCGCAAGGCATTTTGCAAGATCCAGATGACGAGATGTTGATGAGTGACGAGTTTAGGATGTATGAATTCAAGATTCGGCGTTGCTCGAGGACGCGTGCACATGACTGGACGGAGTGTCCGTACACGCATCCCGGTGAGAAGGCGCGAAGACGAGATCCGAGGCGGTTCAACTATTGCGGCACGGCGTGCCCCGAGTTCCGCAAAGGCTCGTGCCCGCAAGGGGATGTGTGCGAGTACGCTCACGGTGTATTCGAGTGCTGGTTGCACCCGTCGCGTTATCGCACGCAGCTGTGTAAGGATGGTGCTGCGTGCGATCGACGAGCGTGCTTTTTTGCGCACCACTCGTCGCAGATTCGCATGCCTACGGATGCTTTTGGCAACGCGCTCGGCAACATTTCGCCAAACACGCCGTCACCGACGGACAGCGGCTCACCCACGAATGGTTCACCGCGCCAATCGTCCGCTTCCCTGGACTGGTCGCACAACCGTAATAGTGACAGCGATCAGTCGACGGCATTGGCGCAGAACATGGCGATGTTGAAGGGGGGCTCGATGCTCAGCCAACAAGGCGCGGCGGCCAACTTGCAACAGTACGCCGCGATGACCGCTGGCGTGGGCTTGTCGTTCCCGCCTCTACCTCGCGCAGATTCCATGCTGCTCCAATCACAGTTTGTGCAGCAGCAACAACATCAACAGCATCAGCAACAGCAGCAGAATGCGCAGCACCAACAGCGCATATTAGCGAACTTGGCATCCATGAATTCCATGGGGGGCGCGTTTCCGATGGGTGGCTACAGCGCCATGATGCAGAATGGAGGCGCAGTTGCAAACGGCATGTTCAACATCGGTGGCGATGGTAACGGCATGCAACCACAACAGTTGATGCAGCAGAACTCGTCGACGTTTTTGAATGACGCTGGCGTGCACATGAAATCCGTGCACCAGTCGCAGTCAAACTCGGCGAGTAATGGCAGCTCTGGATCCGCGGTGAACCAACAGACCCTTCAACCCAGCGCGCAACCGTACATGTACAACTCTACATTGAACGGCGTGGCTACGGCGATGCGCCGTGAAAATTCATTCCAGCATCTTGGAATGATTGAAGGTGTTCTGGATGGAGATTTGGGTCAGCCAGAGTCAAACTTTGCGTAAGAAAACAAACGCAAAGAGGAACTCGGCATAACTTAACAACGTTTTACACTATCATAAAGGCTTGTATTTTATCCTGGTGAAACCAACACAAAGACGGCAATAGAGATTCAGCTCTCTCGCCGGCGTGGATCGCGAGTACGAAGCTGGTTTGGGGACGTTATCATTACACGTTTCCAAGCCATCGCCTCGAACACATGTTCGAAGACGAAGCGTTGAGATTGGGCATTTCTTAATCTCCGCAGCTTTTTACAGGAACGATCCTTCTGTACAATTTTTGCAGAATCGGGCACATTACACGCGCGCGCGCCTATTATTAAATGATTCAACATGTGTTTCAATAGCAATAAAAATTTTCAGTGTTTTTGCAATAACATTTTTCTGAAACGAGATTCAACAAACGTAAACATCGGGTCGCTATTAGTTCTTCGAAAACGTAGGCTGACCGATAGCGAAACGAAGACGCTCAAACATTCGCCCGTTAGGATCAACAGTGCGCGCGTCGGCAATGACGGGTTCTATAGGCAGGTACACATAGTGACCGCACACCATACCGACCGTGATGGCGCTCAAGCCGGCAAACGCGGCGTGTACGGCGCTTTGACCCAGAATTGAGCAATACACCGCATCGGATGCGTTCGTTGGTGTTGCACGTACCATGTACGTAGGATCAATGTATTTCACATCCGCGCCGCGCACGCTTTCTTTGATACGAGTCTGCAAGTACTTGGCAAAGTTGACCAAAATCGGGTTACCTGACGCATCCGTCTCGCCGAGCGATCCCAACTGTTCTTGCCCAGCACCTTCAGCGCATACCACGACGCAGTGGCTCTGTTTCTGCAATACGCGCTCAATATGCGCGATAATTCCGCCCTCACCATCCAAGTGACACTCGATCTCGGGGATCAAACATACATCAGTGCTACCCGACGCAAGCGCCGCGTGCATCGCTATAAACCCAGACTGTCGACCCATCAAACGCACGAGTCCTATGCCGTTGTCGGCACTTCTAGCTTCAATTTTCGCCGACCGAATCGCCTTTACCGCTTCATCGACGGCGGTTTGAAACCCGAACGTTCTGTCGAGCAAGAGGATGTCGTTATCGATAGTCTTTGGCACCCCGATGACGCTCGTGCTAAGTCCGCGTTCGCGGCACAGCTTGTCAATCGCTAGCGCCCCAGCGTGGCTCCCGTTGCCCCCAATAATGAAAAGCATGTCAATTTCCATCTTTTCAATTTCATTGACAATCGCAGACGTGTCTGAACCTCCGCGAGACGACCCCAAGATCGATCCACCAATGTCCGAAATGTCATCCACGACGGCGGATGTCAACTTCATTGGCGCTTCGAGTTCGGATTGTTTTTCAAAAAATCCTCGAAACCCATACTTGATTCCGAGGATTTCTTCAACCCCGTAATCTTCAAGCGTTATTGTGATTTGTTTAATCACGTTATTCAGTCCCGGACATAACCCACCGCACGTCACGATGGCCGCCTTGACTTTCTTTGGATTGTAATAAATCACCTCTCTCGCCCCGGCGCGTACCGCGCGCTCGTCCACGTACGCACTGTCCTCCACAACGTCGTTCGCCTCCACAACCTTCAACGGGTTTAACCCAACACTTTCGCGGTTATCGATAAAGTGCTGACCGTATCCCCAATCCCAGAGCGTGCCGCCCTTCGCGAACGGGCTCGGATGCTTTTCTAAACCGTAGAGCTCGCCAATGTGCGTCGGCGTATACGTCTTCGTCACCGTCGTCCCGAAGATTCCTGAGGGATCATACGCCGGATTGGGCTCATGTTTACTCAACGCACGCGTAACCACGCGTCTGGTGCGCGCATGCGTGCGATGCGTCGCCGAAAACTGCGCGTGAGCTGCCGTGCGCGATGTCGTTGCCGATGTCGATGCGATCTCGCGACGACGGCGCGTGTCGACGGCGACCGAGGCCGCGCCGCGCGATGACGACGACGGCATCGAGATCGCCATCGTCGCCATCGACGATGCGTGTGCGAGCGCGGCGTGTGGCATCGTGCGCGAGGGATTATGAGGAACGTGTGCGGGCGCGAAGAGCGTCAGAAGCGGTGGTTGTTACAACTCTAGTTTTCGTCGCTACCGTCACACCAATTCTGCCTTTGGAGGGTCGGTGTCCAGCAAGTCCTTGAATGCCGAATATTTGGCGAGTAGAATTAGCCCTCGCTTCAACTCCACGGCGTCGTCTTCGGACATTGCGCCGCCAGGGAGGAAGTTTCCGACGTCTTCGCGAATGCGGAAAAACACAAATCCATCCATGTTTGGCTCTGGTTTCATGCTTTGATCTTTATCATCGTCGTCATCGTTGCCTATTTGCTGCACGACATGGGAGCGGTAATGTTCGGGCAACTCATCAAGCACGCCTTTTAAGTGTTCGTGCACGGCGTTATTGTATTCTTCTAAATATTTGAGCTCGGCGCTCGACAGTTTCGCGCGAGACGCCTCGTCTTCAAAAATAAACAACGTGTGTCTCTCCATCTTACGCAATCTCGTACGCAAATATTCCCGCAACAAGTACTTCACTCGATTAAGTTCCATCCAATAAATGTTCGTCACGATATTATCCGACGCGTCGCGATTTTCATTCTCCTGCTCGCGCTCGATCCTTTCCTCCTGCGTCTCGATCGCGCGCTTCACCGCGTCCACGAGCTCCGTCTGATGCTCTAATATCTCCGGCGCCAAACGTTCCTGCACCCACGCACGTTTCAAACGCATCACATCGCTATCAACTGGTTCATACGCCTCGTCTAAATTCACCTCGTCCTCCCCGCCAAACTCGTCGTCACCGTCGCCGTACGCCTCGGGCTCCACATCATCGTCATCATCACCACCACCACCATCGCGCGCACGTCGTCGCGCACCACCACCGTCGCCTACCGCGCCTACCCCACCACCACCACCACCACCGACATCGACGTCATCGTCGTCGCCATAGAAATGATACCCATCGTCGTCGTCGCCGTCCATCGGCCCCGAACGCCCCGTCGCACACTCCCGACGGACGTTTCGGTTCAAACGCCATCGCACCCGCGATCGATCGATCGATCGATCGATATCGATCGATTTCAAAATCCAAACACCCCACACCAGGTCTCGGGGGGGCGTGACCCTACGCCCCAGGTCACGATTGGTGCACGAGTCCCCCCGTGTGTGTGCAGGGTTTTCGAGACCTCGCAAAAGCGACGACGTCACTCGCGTTCGCGCGTACATGCGCCGTGCGATGGCGTTGCAGACGACGATCCGCGGTGCGATGACGACGGCGAGATCGTCGTCGTCACCTTCGTCGTCGTGCGCGGGGACGATGCGGCCGCGGTGCGCGCTCGTGCGCGCGGCCACGCGACGAAGAGCGGGGACGACGATGGCGCCGGCGTTCGGTGCGCCGAACGTGCGCGGGTTATCCGTCGTCGTGCGCGCGGGTAAGGGCGAGGGCGATGGTGGTAAGGGTAAGGAGAAGAAGAAGGATAACGCGTATGGGTCCACGGTGCGATTGCCGCAGACGACGTTTGAGATGCGTGCGAATTCGGTGGTGAAGGAGCCGCTCATGCAAAAGTGGTGGCGGGATAACGGCGTGTACGAGCACATGAAGACTCGGGACGCCGAACGATTCACTTTACACGATGGTCCGCCGTATGCGAATGGTGATTTGCATATTGGTCACGCGTTGAATAAGATTTTGAAGGATTTTGTGAATCGTTGGCAAATGGTGAATGGGAAAAACGTGCGCTACGTTCCGGGGTGGGACTGCCACGGTTTGCCGATTGAGTTAAAGGTGTTGCAATCTATGGATGCTGACGCGAGAAAAGAGCTATCGCCGATTAAGTTGAGGTATAAGGCGAAGAAGTTTGCGATGAAGACGGTGGAGAGCCAAAGAGATCAGTTTATGAGGTATGGCATTTGGGCGGATTGGGAAGAGCCGTACATGACGTTGTTGCCCGAATACGAGGCGGCGCAACTCGAAGTGTTTGGCAAGATGTTCCTGAATGGACACATTTACCGCGGCAAGAAGCCTGTTCATTGGTCACCATCGTCCATGACGGCTTTGGCGGAGGCGGAATTGGAATACCCCGAAGGACACGTGTCGCAAAGTATTTACGTCGCGTTTCCGGTGAGCGACGTTCCGGATTCCACGCCGAGCGAGCTCAAAGAGCTCTTGAGCGATGCTTCGTTGGCGGTGTGGACCACTACGCCTTGGACCATGCCTGCGAACGCCGCGGTTGCGGTGAACGCGCGATTGGATTACTCTGTGTGTCGCGTCGAGAGCACGGGCAAGAAGCTCGTCGTCGCCGAAGGTTTGCGCGAAACCGTCGCCGCCAAACTCGAGAGCGCGCTCACGACGCTCGGTACGTTCAAGGGTCAAGACTTCGAGAACGTGCAGTACTCTCACCCGTTCTACGAACGCAAGTCTCCGATGATTATTGGAGGCGAATACATCACCACTGAAGCTGGTACGGGTTTGGTGCACACGGCGCCCGGACACGGGCAAGACGATTACATTTCTGGCATGAAGTACGGCTTGCCTTTGCTCTCGCCCGTGGACAATGCCGGTTTATTCACCGCTGAAGCCGGCGCTGATCTCGAAGGTAAGAGTGTTTTGGGAGACGGCAACGTGTTATGCATAGAAAAGTTGACCGCTGCTGGGGCTTTACTCAAGCAAGAGGCGTACAACCACAAGTACCCGTACGATTGGCGTACGAAAAAGCCGACGATTTTCCGAGCCACCGAACAGTGGTTCGCCTCCGTCGAAGGCTTCCGTGAGAAAGCGCTCGAGGCGATGGACGGCTTGACGTTCATCCCCGAGTCTGGTTCGAAGCGCATGCGCCCGATGGTGAGTGGCCGATCGGATTGGTGCATTTCTCGTCAACGCGCGTGGGGCGTCCCCATCCCAGCGTTTTACCACAAGGATACCAACGAAGTGTTGATGGATGAAGCAATCATCACGCACTTTACCGAAATCGTCCGTAAGCGTGGTACCGACGCTTGGTGGGAAATGGAAGTCGAAGAACTCTTGCCCGCGCAGTACAAGGACAAGGCGGCGGATTACGTGCGCGGCTCGGATACGATGGATGTGTGGTTTGACTCTGGGAGCTCTTGGGCTGGCGTGGTCAAGTCTCGCGGTTTATCGTTCCCGGCAGATTTGTACTTAGAAGGTAGCGATCAACATCGTGGCTGGTTCCAGTCGAGTTTGCTCACTGGCGTTGCCGCAACTGGCGAAGCGCCGTACAAGACCATTTTAACGCACGGCTTTGTGCTCGACGAAAAGGGATACAAAATGTCCAAGTCGTTGGGTAACGTCATCGACCCGCGTTCGGTGATTGAGGGTGGTAAGAATCAGAAGACTGAACCGGGTTACGGTGCCGACACTCTTCGACTCTGGGTGGCGAGCACAGATTACACGGGTGATGTGAATATTGGCATGAACATCATCAAGCAAACGAGCGAGTCGTATCGCAAGCTCAGAGGCACGATTCGCTTCTTGATGGGCGTGTTAGATGACTTCAACCCGGCTGAAGCGGTGGCGTATGAAAACTTGCCGGCATTCGACAAGTATATTTTACAACGATTAGATGAAACCATGAGCGATATTGAAAAGGCGTATGATTCGTACACGTACAGTCAAGTTGTGAGCGCGGTGACGTCGTTCACCACGTTTTTATCAAACGTGTACTTGGACGTCAGCAAGGACAAGTTATACATTGGCGAACAATCTGACATCGAGCGTCGTGCGTGTCAAACTGTCGTGTCTGCAATCGTCGAACGGCTGATTGCCGCCATTGCGCCGCTGACGCCGCACATGGCGGAGGAGGCGTACCAAGCGCTGCCGTACGACAAGCCGGATGGCGCGATTTCCGTGTTTACGCGCGGATGGCCGAAACGGCCCGAGGCGTGGTCTCAGTTTCCCGCCAGCGAAGTCGCGTTCTGGGATTCTTTCCTTGAAATTCGTGACACTGTGAACAAGGTGATTGAGGATTCACGCACGGCGAAGCTCTTGGGGGCATCGCTCGAAGCCAAGGTTACCGTGCACTGCGCCGACGCCGATTTCGCCGCAAAGTTGGCGAGCGATGAAATTAAGCGCCAGTTGCGCTATTTATTCATCGTCTCTGACGTCGAAGTCGTCTCCTCGGGCGACGAAGCTGTGGCTGGATGCGATTTCAAATCTGTCGTCGACATTCCGGGTGCGGGCGCTGTTTCGGTCGGCGTCCGACGCGCCGCGGGTCACAAGTGCGCGCGATGCTGGAATTTCTCCACCCTCGTCGGCGCTGACGCCAAGCACTCCCAATTGTGCGAGCGATGCGCGCCTATTGTGTTGAAGAACCACCCTGACTTAGTCGTTGCCGCTGAACCCGTGGTGTCGGCGTAGACCCGCTTTTGCTCTTTGCTCGCTCGCAAAAATATAAAAGCCTTTGTAATTTTCTACTGGAAACAAACAACGCAACCGTTAAGCTCGAGCGCCTTCGTCATAATACGCCGCACCGCAGTACGCGGCCGCGCACCACCCGCCCCTCCCGCGCGCACACACACAGACGCATATAGCAAAGCGCGCCATGGCGGTCTCGATAACCAAGGTCGTCGTCGCCCCACCCGCGGTTGAAGTCTTAAGCTCCTTCCTCGTCTGCGCGGCGTTGCTCTTGGTCGAAGTCCAAGTCGAGTTACTCTCCCGCTTGCCCTGGTATATCATCGGCGTCAACAACTACAACAATCAGATGGCCTTCTTGACGATGATCTTCTTGTGTCTCGCGTTCGTGTTCTCGCCGTCCTACGTCGCGGTGTCCCGCGGAGCGTTCAACAATCCATCCGTGTACGCGTTGCGTGGATTACTCGGTGAAGTCGGCGTCTTCGCGAGCGTTGTCGGCGCATTCGCGTCGATTCTCGGACACGTGATGGCGTTTGGTGCGCTCGCGTACGCCACGACGGCGTATCCGGCGTATTTCCCGGGCATGACTGCGTTGAGCGCCGTCGTCCCGGCGGGGTCGTTGCGCGACGCGACGCTGGCTGAAACCGCCGTGGCGACTTCGAATTTCGTATTTGCCGGTCTCGCGCCGGGAATTTTCCCCACGGCGCTGCTTCCCATGCTTGGTTCGGCGTTCTACGTCGCCACGGCTGTGGCTGAAGGGTGTGCGTACTCTTGCGGCTACATGAACCCGGCGACGGTGATTGCTTCGCACGTGGTGATGGGCGACGCGACGTCCCGGGAGGCAATCGATGCCATGGCGCCTTACGTGCTCGGTAGCGCGCTCGGCTGCTTGAGCGTGTGGTTTATGGTGAAGTTCTTACTTCCAGAGCCGAAGAGCGCGAAAAAGGCAAAGGCGCAGGGAAAAGCGGCGGCGAGAGGCGTGAGCATGGCGCGCGAACGCACCGCCGCGCTGGAGCGCGCAAAGTCCATGGCGAAGTCGTCGTCCAAGAAGAAGGCGCAGTAGTCGCATTAGTCGGAAAACATTATAGCGCGCGCGCAGCCAAGGAAACGCATCATTCGGAGTTTGTAATCGAGTATTCAAATTCAAAATCTGTTATTTTTTGTAGTGCAACCAAAGAACGAAGCGCCGCTGGAGAACGCGCGCACGTAATCTCGATCTCAATCGCGCGTTAAATTAAAACGCTGGATCTACTTTAATCCTCATTCCAACTCGGGCAAGTCGTCCTCGTCGCCTTCCTCTTCGATGGCGCCCAAACCGCCTTCGTCCTTGCTCGATTTCATGTTCGCGATCAACTTCTTAAGCTCATCCATGCTCGGTTCTTCCCCGCCGGCGCCGCCACCTCCGGCGCCGCCGCCCATGCCGCCCATCATGGATGAGAAATCCGGCGCGCCACCGGCGCCACCAGCGCCGCCCATCATCGCTTGCAACGCCGCCATGTCCATGCCGCCGCCTCCGGGCCCGCCGCCGCCCATCATCCCGGGCATACCGCCCGCACCACCGCCCATGCCCGCCATCATAGACTGCATATCGAACCCACTCGTATCAATATCTTGTGCTTCATCGTCATCCTCATCCGCCCACTTGTCAAAATCCACGTGCACGTTGTTCATCTTCCCGGCGGCCGCCGGAAGCAAACGAGACCACCACTCCGCGTCCTCCTTCACGAGCACACAAAACACCTGCCGAGCCGTCACCGCATACGTCGACTTCTCGCTCGAAATCGCCTTATAAAAAGCAATCGTCTCCGCGTACTGTTCCCCCCCGCTCGAAGCGCTGAACGTAATCTTGTCCTTTTCGATCGCAATCTCCACATCCTTCGCATCGGCGAGCTCGAACGTCATGTACACCTTGTCCTCGCGTTCGGCCCATTTCACGGATGGGTGTTTGGCTGTCATGCTCGCGTTTTGGGTGTTGTTTTCTCCTCTCGTCCGTTCTCCGCGCGCGGCGTACACACGCACGAAGCGTCGTCGAATAACGCACGACGACGATGGTTTTCTTCTCCAAGCGTCCATCGGCGCTGACGTGACTGCTTGGGGTACACACGTGGTCATGATTCGTCCATGATCATGGTATGTGTGTACCCCTACTCCTCCTCACGAATCCCCTGATCACGATTGGTCGATCGATTGCAAGCTCGGTTTGCAAACTCGGAGCCGAATTGACGGTTCGCTCGGCGTCAGTGCTCGGCGCGCGTACGCACGACCGCACCGTCGACGACCGACGCACGCGTCGCGAAGCGCACATCGAGACGACTGCGCGCGCGCGCACGCCGACTCCGCGCGCGAACGCGAACCATCGACGCGATACAACTCAACCAATCGCATTTGCGCCGAGGCTTTGACGCGGCACGGCGCGGCGCGGATGAGCGACGACGCGGCAGGTTCGCTGGACGGCGCGCGGACGATGTCGATCACGGATATGGCGGATGCGAATGCGGTGCGTACGCGCGCGTGATGGCGGCGAGAGTGTGCGCGCGCGCGACGCGGCGAGATGTCATCCAGCGCATCGGCGCGAAGAGACGTTTAAACGAACACTTTTTTGGAATTTCGTGTAAACGTGGCGACTGACGATAACGGGCGTTGTTGCGTGGTGTGATGTCGTAGGTGTATGAGACGTTATCGATTGAAGGCGATCCGAATGAGGTTGGACACGTGATATATACCGGGGTGACGAAGGATGGCGCGCCGACGAGCGCGACGAGCATTAGGTGCGTTTAATTTCAGCGCGCGCGCGCGGGCGCGTCGCGTGATATCGCTGTTGCCTCGAGCGCGTTGTGCGCGCGTTGATTGCGTGCGAGTGTGTGCGTGTGTGTGTGCGATCGTGCGGGGATGTGCGCGAGACTGACGCGTGTGCGTGTGAAATTTCGTAGCTATGAAACCGTGCGCGTGGTGGGTAACGGGTCGTTTGGCGTCGTGTACCAGGCGCGGTGTCGGGAAAACGATGAAACGGTGGCGATTAAAAAGGTGTTACAAGACAAGAGATTTAAGAATCGAGAGTTGGCCATAATGAAAGCGTTGGATCACCCGAACGTGGTGAAATTGATACATAGCTTTTATCACACCACGGAGGAGGATGAGGTGTATTTGAACTTGGTTTTAGAATTCGTCCCCGACACCGTTTACCGCATCGGCAAGCACTATCATAAAAACAACCAACGTGTGCCTGGGTTATTAGTGAAGTTGTATACGTATCAGATGGCGCGCGCGCTGGGGAGCGTACACAAGCTTGGGATGTGTCATCGCGATATCAAGCCTCAGAATTTGCTGGTGAACACCCAGACGCACGTGCTTAAAATTTGTGACTTTGGAAGCGCAAAGATTTTGGCGCCCACAGAGCCGAACATTTCGTACATTTGTTCAAGATACTACAGAGCACCCGAATTAATATTTGGAGCGACGCATTATACGACGGCGATTGATATTTGGAGCACGGGTTGCGTCATGGCGGAGTTGTTGCTCGGCTCACCTCTCTTCCCTGGCGATAGCGGCGTCGATCAGTTGGTGGAAATTATCAAGATTTTAGGAACGCCCACGCGGGAACAAATCAACAGTATGAATCCGCACTACACAGAGTTCAAGTTTCCTCAAATCAAGCCCCATTCGTGGTCAAAGGTGTTCTCCAAGAACACCGACCCGTTGGCCCTCGCGTTGATTGCTAAAATCCTCGTGTACGAACCAGAGTATCGTTTCGATGGTTTGAATATTTGCGCGCACGAATACTTTGATGAGTTACGCGAGGAGGACACAAAGTTACCCGATGGTAGTCCGCTACCACCGTTGTTTAACTTCACGGATGACGAATTGGAGGGCTTGAGTAGCGAGTTGAAGTCTAAACTCGTTCCAGCGCACGCGCGACGATAGACGACGACGACGCGCGACTCCATATTTATTCCTGTTCCTGTTGTACAAATGCATATACCATCACACAAGTAGACGTGAAATTAGATGAACTCGCTTTTTTTTTAATCACAAGGGAAATCTATCAATCATCATCAATAATATTAATCCATCAGTTGGTTTTCAGCGCGGCGCGTCGCGACTCGGCGGACATTTTCAGCGTCGAGCGAATGCGTAATGTAATCGCAAATCACAACTTAAACGACGAACGGCTCGAACGCCGGTTGGTCAAGAAGTTGCGCTTGATCCACGCACGACAACACCTTACCATTCGCCTTCTCCTTCAAAATGCACTTGATAACCAACGCCGCGACGTCTTCGCGATGAATGGCGCCGCACACGCGTTTATCCTCCGTCAACACCGCCGTCCCCGTCGCGGGCTCACTCTTCAAACCTCCAGGTCGAACAATAACATATTTCATCCCCGTCTTCGCGCTCACTTCCATTAAATGCTTCTCCGCCTTATCCTTTTCAATCAAAACCGGCTTCAACGCGTCGTACACATTCGGCGGAGGCGCCCCAGCCGAATCCCCAACCCCGATGCTCGTCACCAATACAAACTTCCCGCACCCCTTCGCCGCCGCCGCATCAATCAACGCGATATTCGCCGCGCTATCCGCGATTGGATCCGCTGGTGTACCACCAATCGTGCTCACCACCGCATCGTACTCATCGCTTTGATTCATCGCCTTGGCCACATCCTTTGCGTCCATCGCGTCGCCCTTCACCAAGAACCCTCCCACGGATTCAATCTCCTTTCTGTTCGTCTCGTGTCTCTGCAAGCACGTCGCCCACGTGCCAGCCGCGGTCAATTGACGAAACACATCCATGGCCACGCCGTTACCGCCGCACACGAGCACGGAGATGTTATCCGGCTCTAAATCCCCGGCGCGAACGACCACGACCGATGGGCGCGATCGCGTCGTCGACATCGTCGATCGCGTGCGTGACGACGCGCGCGCGCCGACGGCGGATGCGCACGGCTGGGCGAGCATATTGAGTTTTTTTTTCTGTGCGAAGCGTCGCGTGCGGACGCGAAGTGGTGTCGCGGCGAGAGGCGCAAAGTGCGGCGATTAAAGTGGATAACGAACGAACGAACGAGGGAAATCTCGAGGTGGATTTTTGACATTGCCATGGACCGACGCGTTTGACGCGAGAGACGACGCGTAGGGCGCGCGTGGTGCGGTGCTAGTGCATGCGGGTGACGCGCCTGCCTTCGGCACGTTCCTGGACGTCGCCGCGCTGGGTCATGATGAGTAGGGCGCGGGTGACGGCCCATTCGTTGACGCCGACGCGGGCGAGATCGTCGATGAGGTGACGCTTGGACGTCGTCGCGCCAATGGCGAGCTTTTGTCGGATTTGAGTTTCGACGACTTGGAGCTCTTCGCGTTGTTCTGGGGAGAGCACGACCATGTCAGCGACGCCTGAACGAGCGGCGTCGATGGTGGAGACTTCGAAGAGGCGTAAAGCTTCTTGGACGTGTTCTTCGGTGACTTGGGATTGCAGGCACATTTTGGCGAGCGACTCGGAGATGCGCACGATGGCTTCGAGTTGACGCACGGTGATGGGTACCGCGGCGTGGCCACCCGTGCGTTTGCGTTCACGCATTTCCTCACGGTATTTCACGTAGGAGTCCTCGAGCATGCCTTTCGCGCGTTCGCCGATTCTCGGCGAGCACATCGCGCGACAGTACTCGATGTAGCGCTTTAAAAATTTGCGCTCCTTTTCCTGCTGCGGATCGGCGGCTGTTTCGCTTTCATCCCCACCCCCGGCGTGGATGTTCAACACGTGATCTGCAATGAGCATATCACGCTCGTATAGCCGTTCATCTCGAACGATGAAAATCATATCGAAACGAGACAAAATCGTCGTTTGTAAATCAATGTTTTCCTGCGCCGTCTTCAAGTCGTCGTAGCGTCCGCTCGGAGGGTTCGCCGCGGCAAGTACCGCCGTTCGGCTGTTCAACATGGTTGTGATCCCAGCCTTGGCGATTGAAATTGTTTGTTGCTCCATGGCTTCGTGGATGGCGACGCGATCTTCGTCACGCATCTTGTCAAATTCATCAATACACACACACCCGCCGTCCGCTAAAACCATCGCCCCGCCTTCGAGGTAAAATTCGCCGTTGGCGTCTCTAATCACCGAAGCGGTGAGACCCGCGGCGGATGAACCCTTACCAGACGTGTACACACACACTGGCGCGGTACGTTCGACAAATTTCAAAAATTGCGACTTTGCCGTGGATGGATCACCGAGCAATAACACATTAACGTCACCTCGCCGAGCGGTGCCGTCGGGGTGCAGCTTTCGCGAGCCGCAGAAGAGCAAGCACGACACCGCCGCCTTGATGTCATCGCTACCGTAAATTGCGGGCGCAATGCGTGAACGAATATCTTTGATCACTTCCTTGAACGGACGCTGCGCGAACGACTTGAATTCTACGTGTTCGGCATCCGTAAAGTGCGAGTCGCCTCGCGCGCCCTCTGTCTCTTCATCAATACCGATGACGCGCAAGTACGCGTGCTGTACCGCCACTTTACCACCACCACGATCGCGCTTACCCCCACCCCCGCTTGTGGTCTCATACACACCCATCACCTTGACGCGCGTGCCTGGAACGATGGATAATACCATCGCACGCTCAACTAAAATCGACATATGTCGCGGCATTTCACCCGCCGGCACGCATTCGGGATTCTCTTGCAACTTCATATTCTGTTGATCGATGAATGAACTCTTTTCGGGAACGACTCTGTACGGGTCCGTACCGCACGCGTTAGCTTGCTGCCCAACCTCGGTGTCACGCGACACCGCAGCATTGCAAAATCGCGGCACGTTCGCGCCGCTATACCCACCCGCGAGCTTCAACGAAATCGTATTCTTGCACCCTTTACATTCGAGCACCATATCCTTCGCCTTGGTTCTCGGTTTCGAAGTCGCGATAACAATCCCTGGAATGTACACCAACGTCCCAACATCGTTCGAATTCAAACTTCTCAACGGTCTAGGAGTCTCCTTTGACGTCAATTTCACCTGTACCGTTTCCTTTGCGCGCAACGGAGCGCCGAGCGCATCCGTCGCCT
>JACLAB010006190.1_pt1 | contig 15107 bp, 8 predicted proteins | sample 8027921 | NCBI WGS metagenome assembly JACLAB01 (sample SAMN15725117, study PRJNA655200) | protist metagenome | isolation source: fluorescence activated cell sorting (FACS) single amplified genomes of... | place: USA: West Boothbay Harbor, Gulf of Maine | collected 2000-07-19 | reverse complement strand
GAACTCACCGCGCTCGCCGCGGAGACGGAGCGCCTCGACGCGCTCGAGGAGGCTTTCGCGTATCACGCGAATACGCGAAACGCGCGCGCGTACGCGAACACCTCGCCGTCCGCGTTTTCGGCGGAGGTCTCGAACGGTACAACAACTCCGTCAGACGACGATACATCAGGTAACGACGGTAACGACGCAGGTAACGACTCCGTGGTGCTTCGTTTAGCGAACGTCTCCGCGCGCGTTCCAAACGCGCGGAACTCCGCGCTGTGGTCCGGTTTAAATTTGACGGCCAAACGAGGCGACGCCGTGCTACTATCAGGCCCCAGCGGATGCGGCAAGAGCGCTTTGTTCCGAGTCGCCGCCGGATTGTGGGACCCCGCGCCGGACGGAGCGCACGAAGTCGAGATGGGCTTGCCGCCTCGCGCGTCGACGATGTTCCTGCCCCAGGAGACGTACGTCTGCGGCGCTCCCGCGACGCTGCGCGACCTGGTGACGTACCCGGGCGTTTGTTTTTCCGACGACACCTCCGAGACTGATTACTCATACGAAACAAACGACGACGACGTGCGCGACGCTCTAAACGCCGCCGGCCTCCAGAGGCTTCTTCTTCTGGACGATGCCGATTGGGTTACGGTTGGACGTTCCGCTTTTTCGCATCCTTCACAGGGAGCACGGAGCGTGTTTCAAAACCAAAAAATAATAGACGCGTTGGACGTTGTACGCGACTGGACCGCCTGTTTGAGCCCGGGCGAACGCCAGCGCGTGGCGTTTGCGCGGCTTTTTCTTCGGCGACCGTCGCTCGCGTTTCTGGACGAGGCGACGTCTTTCCTGGACGAAACCGCCGAGGCTGAGATGTACGCGCTCGTGAAGAAAAGAGCGGGGTGTGTGGTGAGCGTAGGCCACAGGTCATCGCTGCGGAAGTTCCACGACTCTATGGTCGAGTACGTACCGGCGCCTCCAAACGAAAGCGCCTCCGGCGGGACGTGGGAGACGCGTCGCGCGGCGTAGGAGGAGTTTTGAGGAGTCGTGACTCGCGGCGGACGACGTACGTATGACGCACTACACGTAACATATGGTATTGAACACCTTCTCGACGCCTTCTCACGCCTTTGTTCTCAGTGGCGTACGTTGTACTTGTCGAAGTCCTTGACGCAGACGCCCAGCCGCAGGCGCACCACGCCGGCGGCTTTGGTCTGCAGGCGGAACCGGTCGCCGGGCTGGTGGATCACCTCCTCGAACTTCAGCCGCGGCCTCCCTCCCACGAAGAACGCGCTGAGCTTCTCCGCGGCCGTGCCCTCGGGGCACCACGTCGCGACGTCCAGCTCGTGCTCGCCCGCGGCGGTGGGGACGTGCGCGAAGCCGTACCCGGCGAGGTCCTTCGCGCCGTGTGCATCCATGGACCACACCTGGAACCACATCTTGGGCCACCCCACTAACGATTTGGCGGCGAAGTGCGCATCCACGGGGTGCGCCCACACCACGCACGGCTCGCCCTCGGGGGGGTAGTCGCAGTGCGTCTGACCGCCGCTCTCGCCCTCCACCAGCTCCCACATGCTCCCGGCCTCGAGGCCCCACTGCGTTTTCGAGTCATTAGGGACGGAGCGGAGCGCGCGATGAAGACGGGATGGGAAGGAGGAGGACGTCAGCGCGGATTTGAAACGTTCGCGCGGGACGGGACGCGCGGAGGGGGGTGGGAGGACACGCGCGGTCGCGCTCCGCGCGCGCGACACCGGTCAAATGCCGTACCTTACAGAAGAGGTTCCTATCCTCGAACCCCATCGCCCCCACGATCTCGCCGACCACGTGCAGCTCTGCCATGGCGTCTCAGGAAACGGACGAGTCCGCGAAAAGGTGCCCGTTGCCGTTGTCCGCGCGATGCCCAGGAAACCTCGAAGCCGAAGCGTGCCGGGGACGACGCACGCGGCGGGACGCGAAGGCGTGCGTTCGCGTGTGCGCGCGAGTGTGCTCGAGCGGCGTCGAGCGCGCGGGCGCGGCGCGGTGTGCGCGCCCGGCGCGCCGCGGCCGCGAAACCGTGTCGACGACCGTTCACGTCAGTTTGAGTTCTCTTTCTCTCCGGCGATGATGTTGAAGACTCGAGTTGATGCTTTCAAGCCGAGACGAAAATCTCACAGTGTGATCGGTGTATTAAAACGAACCCCCCGCACGAAGCCGCCTCCCGTGTGGGTCCCTCTCCCTCCCGCGTGGGTGATTATTTCCCCGCGACGACGCGAGGCGCGAGACGGCAGGCGTCGAGAGACGCGCGAGACTTGGACGGCGGAAGAAAAAAAAAATCTTCCCCCGCGCGAGCTCGAACCTCGACGGACGTCGTCGTCCGTCTCGCGCGCATCGTCGCCGACGTCGACGCGTCTGTTTGTCGTCGCCAAAAAAATCGCGTCAACCTACGCCGTCTTCTCGGCGCAGTAGAGGTAGTGCGTGGGGTAGTAGGGCGTGTACGGCACGCGGCTCTCCTCCTCCGAGTACCAGATGGTGGTGAGGTTCTTCTGCGCTTTGAGCCAGTCAACGTGGCCGCGGTTGAAGTACACGCCGTCCATGGCGAACCACCACTTGTACAGCCGCTGCGCGAATCGTTGTTCGCGCCCTTCGCGCGTGACGAAGTCGATGAGCGCGAGGTTGCCGCCAACCTCCACGAGGTCCAGCATCGTGGCGAGCGCCTCTTTCCACGGGGGGATCATGGTCAGGCAGTACGAGCACGTCACGAGGTCCGCCTTCTTGGGCAGCTTCTTGCGCACCGTTTCGGAGTTGATGTCCCCTTCCACCAGCACCACCTGCGTCTGCAGACCGAGCTCCAGCACGCGCGCGCGCGCCATATCCAGCAGAGCGTCGGAGAGATCCACCAAATACACCTTGGTGCCCGAGGCTTTGACGTGCCCGGTGACGAACTCGATGTCGCGCGCGGTGCCGCACCCGACGGAGATCCAGGTCTTGGGCTTCTTCACCCAAGGCACGCAGTGCTGCATCAGCAAATCGCGACCCGGAAGCAACGCTTCGCGGAAGCCGTCGTACCGCGTGCCCTGCTTTTTGTAAAAAGCGCGCACGTCTTTGGTTTTCTGCAACCCTTGCTTGGCCATCGCCCACATCACGCACACGTCGTCCAGGAACGAGTTCGTAGGTTTAGACTCGGTACCTTGGCACTCTAACATGCCAGGGTCGTACGGCTGGAACGAAGGCACGGGCGAGATGAACTGCGTGAGGTACCACCCGACGCGATCGTACGTCGGCACCAGTTGGCCTTTCAGGTGCGCCAACACGGGCGAGTGCACGCGGTCGGCGAAAGAACGCCAGAAGATGCGCCCCTTCTTTTGGTCCATGTTCGCCACCACCTTGGCGATGTTCTCCGCGATCATGCTCGGGGGCATCCAGTCCATGGAATCCAACAAAGAGGCGATGGTGATGGAACCAGGGCCCTCCTCCTCCGCGGCTTGCGCCCACGTGCCGTGGTACACCTTGACGCGGTCAACGCGCTGCTTCATGACGGCGAAGTTGTCCTTCTCGAGGTAGCGCGGGCACACCTCTGGCGAGAACTCGCCGACAATGTAGCCGTAGTAGAAGTAGTTGTCCGGCATCCAGATGCGCGTCGTGAGCACCTCCACCAGGCGCTCGACGAACACCTCGGGGTTGCGGCTCAGCAGGTTGAGCTGCTCCAGGGGCACGCCGCCCAGCGGCGCGAACACCGACCACAGCCACGTCATCGAGCACATCTTGAGCGCGAATTGGAAAAAGATGCCGCCCGAGCCGGTGATCGGCTCGCGGTTGCGCACCTTGTCGCGCAGCCCGGACCACCACAGAGGCATGCACAGCAGCTTAGCCATCAGACCGGAGGTGCCGGCGTACATGAAGTTGTCGCGGAACAGGTGCGTGTTGGCGTCCCAGAACGCCGCCGTCTCGGGCTCGAGCAGCGGTCTCAACTTGCTCCGGTACACCTCAGTGAACACCTTGAAGTCGGATCTCCCCCAGATGGCGAAGAACTGCTCCTGCGTCAGCACGCGGATGCCCGCGAGCTTGAGCTCGAGCGTGTGCAGCTGCGCGAGGTTCATGTCCACGGCGATGATCTTCTTCGGGCCCTCGCACAGGTAATCGAGCACGTTGCACCCCGCGGAGGAGATGGTGAGCACGACGTCGTCGTCCTTCATGTGCATCACCGTGTGATCGATCGCGGGGTCCTCCCAGGAGATGTTGTAGATGATCTTCTTGCGCCCGATCGAGGTCATGATGAAGTTCTGCGTGTACACGTCGTGCACCACCACGCCGAAGCGGTAGAGGAAGTACAGGAACACCAGCAAGTGCAGAGCCGCCACGGGGTTGGCGGCGGGGCCGGCTTTCGCGAGCACGTCCGTCACCGCGCCGTGCACCATGTAGACGTGCGCGCCGATCTGCGCGATGAGCATGGCGGTCATGATGGAGAGCTTGGAGCGGAACGACAATCGTTGGCGCGCGTGCGAGCGCATCAGGTACCCGCGCACCCAGCCCTGGAACACCTCGACGTGCCACAAAAGCAGCGCGAGCCCGGCGACGAAGACAAAGTCCGAAAACGGGCGAGCCTTGTAGATGAGCACGGTGTGGAACACGACTCTAGTCAGGAAATACAGCACGCCGAAGAGCAACGACGGCCTTTGTTTGTTCTGCACGCTGTAAAAAGACAGGAGGATGATCGGCAGCTCCTCGACGAGCGCGACGGAGAACAGCGGGGTCATGTTGTTGTGCAGCAGGTACGCCAGGATGACGATGTACAGGAAGTGGTGCGACCAGCCGTCGTCGTAGGTGACGAGCGAGCCGTAGTGGATCGACCCGAGCGCGAGGTCCATGATGCAGTACCCGATGAAGAAGATGGCGACGTACCGCGTGATGTCGTGCTCGTTGTCCAGCACGGCGGTGAAGCCGTCGTTGCAGACGTGGTAGAAGAAGTACAGGCCGAAGAACGACGCGACGCCGGAGGAGTAGAGCGTGAGGTACCACGAGTGGTCGGGAACCTTGAGCGCGCGCATCAGGTAGTACACGAAGAGGCACCCGAGCATGTTCAAACCCAAGATGGCAAAGTCCTCGGAGCTGAACCGGACGTTCTCGGTGACGAAGGCGGTGAACTGGTCCACCATGGCGGCCATCGTTCTTTCCGGTGGAGGCGCGCGTTCGCGTTCTTTCGCGACCTTTTTTATCGCGAGCCGAGGCGTTCCAGACGCGAAGACGCGAAGACGCGAAGACGCGAAGACGCGAAGACGACGTCCAAAAAAAAAAGGACGAGGGGCGGACGACGTTTGATGTGTGCGAGGAGGAGGCGCGATCGGGTCAGCGACCGCGCGGGTCTTGATCGAGCGTTTGGGAAGACGCGCGGTTGGGACGAATCGGTCGTCCCTCTCCTGCTCCCGAGAGTCGGTCGCGCGAGGGGACGCGCGATCGAGAACCTCGAGAGCCTCGAGCCTCGATGGCGTGCCGGAAAAACCCGACGGAACGCGCGCGCGTTTCGGCACCGCCGCAACGCGCGTGTTTAAAATGGCGCGCGGCGGAGACCGACCCTCCCCTCCCTCGGCTCGCGGGTCCCTCGACGCCGTTCCGGGTGCTCTCTCACGCGTGGAGGTGACGGATCGAGCGTTTAAGCGGCGACGGATCGATTCACCGGTCTTGACGTGCGACGAATCGACGACGCCGCCCGCCTCGTTCAGATCGCGCACGTCACCGCGTCGCGAGATGATCCGATCGCCACTTGTCTCGTTCCGCGCGATCGGTTTTCGGGGCGAGCGCTCGCGTACGGCGCGCGCACGCACCTTCTCTGCCCTACGCCGGCGTGCGGTCGCGAGGGGCTTGACAAGACTCGGAAGACGCGTCGACGAACGCGAGTTCCTTTCGTGTCGGTCGCGCGCGGACCGGTGCGGCCGCTGTGGCGATCGACGGCGGTTCGCGAGCGCTTTGGCTGCGGGTGAAACCAAAGTCGTGTATTTTTTGCGGGTTTTCCAGACTGCCAACCCCGCCCGCCACGACCGAGTAAAACCGAGTTCCCGCCCACCGATGTCGGTCGACTCGCTCCAGCGATCTCAAAGAAACAGCAGCCCCTCGTTTCTCGTGAAACGCGAGGGTTCGCGATTCGAACTCGGAACTCGGGGATTCATTTTTCGCGCACGAGCAAACAGTCAGATAAGGCGCTGCGTCGAGTTTTCTCTTTTCCACCGGCGTCAGTTTCGCCGTGCGACGCGAGACCTTCTCCTCGAAGAAGGCATCTCTCGATGAATCGTCGCGCTCGCTTTTCGGGGGCCTTTTTCGGCCTCGTCGTGCAACATTCGCGCATTCACGCGCGACGCCGGAGAGCGACACCGGAGAGCCGTCCGCGTGCGTCACCTTCGACAGCCCCCGCGCGCTGATGGAGCGCTTCGCGCTCGTGCTGGAGCGCACGCCGCTGGAGTCGGACGTCCCACCACACGAAGCGCGTCTGATGCGCCACGCGCTTTCGCGCCACCCCGACGCGCGCAGAAAAGTCGGCCGCGGCGTGTCCCGCATACGCGTCCGCGCGCACGACACCCGGGGATACAGGTACTTCGAGCTGACGCGCGCTGACGGGACGACGGACGACGTGAGTTTCCGCAAGTGCGTCGCGGCGCTGTTCCCCGGGTTCGGAAGCGGCGCGTATCGGGAAGGCGCCGGAGTGGCGAATGGCGATGTAAAAAAGACCCCGGCGGGTGCCGGAGTGGCGAAAGCGCGCGGCGCGGCGCTGCTCACGAGCCTGATTCTCGAGCAGACCTCCGTGCGCGGCGTCTTGAGCGTGTTGATTCTGGAGGGGGACGAAGAGGTGCTCGCCGCGCTTAGAGGCGGGGTCCCGCCGAAAGCGAGCGTGTCGGACGTCGGACGCGAGAAACTCGAGACGTCGACGAATGGAAAAAAGCTGCGCGCGTCGCTCGACGCCGTGCACGTCGCGGCGGCGCTGGTGAAGATCGGGAAGCTCGCGTGCGAGGGCGACACGCGCGACGTGTCTGGAGAACTCCGCTCGTCGACGTACGGCGCGCTCGTCGAGACGGCACGCGCGATGTGCGCGGACGGGCGGTTCGACGCGCGCGCGACGGCGAACGTCGCGCACGCGATCGCGAAAACCTTCGTCTCGTCCACGTCGAAAAACTCTCATCGGTCTTCTCCGGAGTCTTCCTTTCAGTCTTCCGAGTCTCGTTTCGGGAATCTCGCGTACGGAAATCTCGCGAAACGAACAAGCGGAGACAACGTGGTCTCCGACGGAGTGGTCTCCCAAACCGTTTTCACTGACCAAACGTTTTCGGCGCGCGACGCGTTGCCCGCGAACGTCTACGGGCTGATGGCGGCGCTCGAAGCGCGCGTCGTCGCCGTAGCGGAGGACATGAGCCCCCAGGCTGTGGCGAACGCGCTGTGGGGTTTCGCCACCGCGCGCTGGGAGCTCGGGGAGGAGAGCTGGCGCGCGCTGCAGACGCAGGTGGCGCGGTGCGGAGGCGGAGGCGATTTGAAAAGACACTCTTCCGTCTTGAGAGACGAAAGAGACGCGCGTTTTTTTCGCGGAGGAGAAGAAAAAAACGCCCAACGACGACAAAGAACGACGTTCAACGCGCAGGAGACGGCGAACGCCGCGTGGGCGATCGCGAAACTTGGTTGGTCCCCGGAGGAGAACACGTGGGTTGGTCTGAATTTCTCCGTCGCAACGACGGCGCGTTTCATGGACGGCAGAGCCATCGCGGTTACGCTGTGGGCGTACGCCACGCTCGGAGAAAGGCCGAGTGAAGACGCGCGAGACGCGCTCGAGTCGGCGGCGCGCCGAGTCGCGATTGATTCTTTTTCGAGAGACTCGCTGGACGACGGATCCGAACGCGAACGCGTGACGAAAGAAACATTTCGCGCTCGCGACGTCTCCAACATCTGGTGGGCGTTCGTGACCCTGGAGCTCGCGCCGCGCGACGCGACGCGAATCGCGCTCGCGCGCGTCTCGGCGCGAATCCTCACCGAGTCTCCCGACCTGACCCCCGCGGACGTCGCCAACCAGAGCTGGGCCATCGCCGCGCTCGAGCACCTGGAGAGCGAGGTGGACGACGACGACGCGCGGCGACGCGCGGCGCACGGCGAGACGCGCGCACGTCACTCGACGCGTCACGCCGCGGCGACCTCGGAGTGGTGCCGCGCCGTCGAGACGGCGGAGGCGCGGCTTTTTTCGTTTTTCGCCCAAGGCGAAGGCTCCGAGAAGGCTCCTTTCCGCGCGGAGGTTCGAGAAAAACGTCGAGTTTCCCCGAGCGACGTCTCCGGCGCCATGCTGAACGTCGCCGCCAACTCCGCGCGGCGCGCGAGGCTGCGTCGGCGCGAGCCGTCGGCGGAGGAGGCGTGGCGCGCGCTCGAGCGCGCGGCGGTGGCGCTCTGCCGCGAACGCGAACACGACAAAAAAATCTCGCCGCAGGACCTGTCGAACATCTGGTACGCGTACGCTTCCGTCGGGCGCGTTCCGGAGGCGAACGCGTTTGCCGCGCTCGAGCTCGCAACCGCCGCCGCCTCTTCGTCGTTCGCGGCGCGGCACGTCGCCGCCGCGTTGTACGCGTACGCCAAGATCGGCTTCGGTTCAGAGACTCTCTTCGGTTCGGAAACCGACACGTCTTCGTCTTCACATTCGTTCCTCGCGGCGTTGGACAAAGCCGCCGCGCGCGTCGCGGAGAGCGACGATCACGAGATGAACGCGCAGACGCTCGCGCAGACGCTCTGGGGCGCGTGCGCGATGGCGTCGCTCGGCGACGGGAAACGTCCGAAGTGCGTTCGTTCGCTTTGGCGCGCGGCGACTAAGCTCGACCGGCGGTCCATCTTAGACGTCACGCTGTGCACGTTCTTCCACGCCAAGCTCATGTGCGAGGAGCTGCTCGCGGATGAGAATGATAGTTACGGCGATTCGCGAATTGTTTTCCCGCGATGGATGGACGGCGACGCGAAGCGCGCGTGGATCGAAAACGCGGTTGACGACGTGGACGTCTCCGGGACGCATTTTCTGGTGTGGGAGTCGCTCAAAGACGTTCTTCCGAACGAAGAGGTGGTGTTAGAGTGTCTGACCGCGGACGAGTGCTTCTCGCTGGACGTGTACGTGCCCCATTTAGACCTCGGCGTGGAGGTGGACGGCCCGACGCACTACGCCGAGACAGATTCATTTACGGATCCGAATCGTGAAAACGATCTTTGGGTCCCTCCTCGCCGCCGCACGTCGAGCACGCGTCTGCGCGACGCGTTTCTCGCGCGGCGGATGAAAACGTTGATCATCGTGCCTTGGTTCGAGTTCCACGCCGTGGACGTCAAAGGACGGGTCGCGTACCTGCGCTCGAAACTGCGAGACGCCGGCGTCGACGCGTAAACGGTGTGCGTTTTTTAGGCAAACTCGTGTACAATAGAATTAAAAAACACCGCGTCAACGATGGGCTCGTTCGTCTCGCGCGTCCAGCTCGTTTTGGCACCACTCGCCCACGAGGTTGTCCTTCGTGGCGAGGAAGTGCGCGTAGTGCAGGTGCAGGCACTTGACCTGCGTTGGGACGCGCAAGCCCCCCACGCCGCACTTCTCCAACACCGCGTCGTAGCCCTCTCTCTTCGCGAGTGAAACGTCGTCGGGCGACAACAAACGCCACCGGTGCGACGCGTACTTTGTGTGTTGCGCACGGAATTTCGTCGCGTCGAGGAGGGCGTCCTCCGGGTCGGGCTGCGTTTCGGGGTGTTCAAACCTAGAGTTGTACGTCTTAATGAACCCCTCGTGCTCGAGCTTGCCGATTTTCGAAATGGCAACAGGACAGCACAGCCAGAACGTGTTGGGCCACGGCACGGGCGCGTCGCCCTTTTTCGAGTTCCACTTGTTTTTGGAAAAGCCTTTCGTTTCCGAGCGCGCTAGGTTCTGCGCGACTCGAAGGGGGTAGCACTCCAGCACTCTTGGGGTGCCGTTCCGGGGACACCGGCTCGCGACGCGCGTAACCCGGAGGTTCGGGTCCAGCGCCTTGCTCATCGGTCCGGAGCGCAGCCACTGTTCGTCCTGCTCGGTGTACGGGGTGGCGCCGGCGACGTACGCGTCGTCGGCGACGGAGTTTGAGCGGCGGTCGGCGCCGTCGGCGGCGACGCGCTTCGCATCCGGGGGAGGCACGTCGTCGGTCCGCCCGGAAACAGACGCCGAATCCGTCGCCGCGTCGGCCGCGATCGAGACCGCCGAGGCGGGATCCTCCGGTGCGGAAGCGGCACCGCCCATCGCTGCCGGCGCGCGGCGGCGGTGTGAAGCAGCGGCGGTGCGCGGAAAGCACGACGCGATGACCTATCGATAAAACTTTTTTGCCAAAAAGACCGAAACAGATAGATCGCTCCCGTTCGTCTCTCTCCCGAAGGAGACCACAGTGGCTCGCGCCGGACGACCGCCGATGGGCCCTCTCGCGGCGGTGCGCGCGGTCGTGGGCTTCCCCATGCGGCTGGTGACGCGTGTCCTGACCGGGGGGCTCGGCCGCGCCCCCGAGGACCCCGCGCGCTGGCTGATCGTGGGTCTGGGCAACCCCGGATCGAGGTTCGAGCGCACCAGACACAACGTCGGGTTCGACGTCCTGGACCGCTTCGCCGCCGAGGAGGGCCTGGTGTTCGGCGCCGCCGCCGGAGGCACGTCCGACGGCACCGCCGGCGGCACGCTGGAGAAGCTGCAGAAGAGGTCCCGCGCGAAGCTCGCCGTCGGGACGGTCGCCGGCAAGCGGGTGGTGCTGGCGAAGCCGCAGACGTACATGAACCTCTCCGGCGAGTCCGTGAAGGCGCTCATGCGGCACTACCGCGTCCCGAAGAGCCGCCTGCTGGTGGTGTACGACGACCTGGACACCCCCGTGGCAAAGCTCAAGCTCAAGGGCAAGGGCGGGCACGGAGGGCACAACGGCGTGCGGAACATCATCGACGAGTGCCCCGGGTGCGCCGACAAGACCTTCCCGCGCCTTAAGATCGGCGTCGGTCGACCACAGGGAGACACGCCGGTGTACGACCACGTCTTGACGCGATTCGACGAAGAAAATCGCTCAGTGCTGGAATCGAAAACGTTCGTCGAAGCCTGCGACGCGATCCGAGGCGTCCTGACGCTGGGGCTGGACAGGGCGATGACCGCCGCCAACGACGCGGGCGGCGGCGAGGCGAGGGGAAAAAAAAACGCTTCAAAGAAAAAACCGCGCGCGAACGGCGAAACGCCCGGGCCCAAGCCTTCCCGATCGACCGGCGACGCGGCCGTCGTCGCCGCGCTCGTGCGCGACGCCTTGGCGCGAATCGTGGCGAGCGGCGCGCCCGTCGCCGAGCCGCGGCGCGCCGCAGCGAACGAACCGACCCAATAGCGAGCTATTTGATAGTCTACGTAGTCTACAAAAACAAAAAAGACGAAAATCAAACGACGCGCGCGCCGTCGCTTCTCAAGACGTCTTCGCTCGCCTCGCGACCGTCCCGTCCTGGAGAACGACGAGGTCAGGGTGGTGTCTGGCCATCACCTCGGGGTGGCTCCGCGCCAGGCTCTTCAGCGCGTTCGCGCCGTACGCCTCGAGGAGGCGGTTTTTTTTCTTTTTTTCCCCGTCGCCGAGCGTCGCGGCGGAACCCGAAGCCGCCGTCGGCGCGCCCGCGCGCCGCGTCCACCGCACCGACGGCGGCAAATCCATCGGTTCGCAGACGTACTCCAGTTTCGGGTTCCAGAAGAACGGAACGCTGAGACGCGCGCGAAGTGTTCCCGGAGGAAGCACGCGGTGCGGCGTCGCGAGGTAGTACCCGCGCGTCGCCAGCTGGAGCATCTCGCCCAGGTTCACCACCAGCGTGTTCTCCACCGGCGGCGCGTCGATCCACTCGCCGGCGCCGTTCATCACCTGCAAGCCCCCCACGTCGTCCTGGAGCAGAAGCGAGAGGTAGCCGGAGTCGGTGTGCGCGCCGACGCCGAACGCGTCGGCGGAGACTTCGGCGGAGCCCTCGACCTTTTTTTCGTTTCGGTCATCCTTCTCTCCTCCGACTTTGTTTTTGTTTTCGTCATCGTCATCGGCGGGTCCTTCTCCTCGTGTCGTCGGCGGGTACCTCGCGATTTTCATCTGCACGTTGGGAGTGTCCCCGAACACGAAATCGAAGGCGTCCGAAGGAAGGTCCAGCGACAGCGCCAGGAGCTGAGTCAGTCGGCGCGATAATAAACTCGCGTCGTCCGAAAACCGCGAGATTTCTTCTCGAAACCGCGGGCAATCCGCGTCGTTCGGCCACTGGTTCGGACCGCGCAGTACCGTGTACGGAGGACAAGGCTCTTTTTTTTCCTTCTCCTCGAAATCGTCTCCCTCATTAAACAAACGCGCGTCCGCCTCGACGCCGAACTCCACCTGTTCCCGCAAGTCGGGAAGCCCCGCGGTGTTTTCCGCGCCCAACCGCACGTACCCGCGGAACGCGGGGGAGTTTCGATTGTCCATCGCGTTTTTCTTCTCCTGCGGCATGGCGAAGAACCTCCGCGACGCCGCCAACGCGTTTTGCCGCGTCGCCGGAGAGACGATGTGGTCGATGCCGGCGACGTAGAAGAACCCGACGGTGTGACACACCTCGCGCAGCTCGGCCGCGAACGCCGCCTCCGCCTCGCGCGAGCACCCAGGCGGGGGCAGCGTCAAGACGGGGAGGCTGGAGAACGCGGGACGCGCCGAGCTCGCGCCCGGGGACTCAGACGACATCGCGCGAGCGCGCGCGGGAGGGCGACGCACCGAGCGCGCACGGCTCGGTGGTAGCGCGAGACCGCCGGGATGCGTGGGGGACGCGGACATCCCGTCGCGCGACGGCGAGTGGCGCGCGAGAACGAGGCGTCGTCTGAAAAAGCGACCTCTGCTCGCACAACTCTCAGATCGACGTTTTTCAGGCCTCCGGCCCGGAGCACGATCCTCAGAGAGGGGCGAGCAGGCGAGACGATTCGGCGATTTGACACTTGGCTCGCTGCCACAAGAAGGTCATCGGCCTGATGAAGTCGCGCGATACGTCGGTGCAAAAAATTTCAAACCTCAACTCTCTGCGGCGCTTGCCGCGCGCCACACCCCTCACGCGCCTCGCTCGCCCCCGCGCTCGCTTCGCGGTAAACCACGGCACACGCGCCTCGAGCCGCGTACTCCCGACATGACGTCCCCGTCCACCTCGCGCGATCGCGTGGAGACGGGTGCCCAGGCTTCCGGGGGGAACGACGTCGTCGACGCGGGAAAACCGCGCGAGGCTTCTAAGGGCTCGACGGAGGAGGCGGCTCACGCGCTCAAGCCCGCCGAGCTCATCAAGCAGGCCGAGACCAACATGATGGAGGTGGCGAATCGCGCGCGAGACGAATCGAACCCGCCCACGGGTGAGGACATCCAGAAGGCGCTCGACCTGTTCCACGCGGCGGCAAACGCCACGAAGCGGCCAGCTTCCTACGCTGCTGCAGTCACCCGCGGGCTTCAGCCGCCGCCGGGAACCGCGGTCGCGGGTTCGAAGCGATCCTCCGATCCCGTCGCGAGGCGGGTCACCCGGGAGGACGTCAGCGCCCCACCCGCGGAACGACATCGTGACGACGACGCGGCCACCATGGAGGTCGACGACGACGACGCGTTCGCGGGGGAACACCTTGTCGGTACGTTCCCAAACTCCCAAAAAGTTTTCGCGACGTGGCGGGTGGCGCCGAGCCGGGCGACGGGATTTTTTTGCCGAGAACGAACGACAACGTCAATTGCTTCCGGGTTCCCTCACTCAGCGGCGACGCGCGATGTTTACGACCGCGCGGACCGAGCGCGCGTCTTCGTGAACCGTGCGAATGGTCGCGCGTCGGCCTCGCGGCGTTCGCTCACTGCGCAGCTGCGCGAGATGTCTGCGACCGCGCGCGAGCGCGCGGTGTTTTCGTAAACCGCGAGCGAGATGGGATGCCGTCTGACCGTCCTTCCCGTAACGCGTCCGCTGCACAGCGACGCGAGCTGTCTACGACCGCGCGTCTGCCATCATTCAAACCGTCATCCAGGACGGGGGGCTCGACCTCCACACCTGGCCCGGTTCGAACGACGACGCGACGAGGGCGTGGTTGATGCTCCGCTTTATGCTCCGCAGCATCACGCCGCGCGTGCCTGAAGAGGGAATTCAAAGCTTCACCCCCGAAGAGGTCGCGGAGTTGACCAAGCAACAGAACGCGTTCCTGGCTCGGGACGACGTCGGATCCGTGAACGGAGCCCCCTTGGCGACGTTCGCCGCCGTGTCTTCCGGCTTCACCTTCGTGCACACGCACCCGCTGCCTAGCGACAAGAACATGGTGGACAAGGAGGAGGACATCGATGCGACGCGGACGACGGACGTCATGGTGGGCGAGGACGGCAAACCCGTCGAGACCGCGAAGGTGACGTTCCGTCTTCACGAGGACATCACCGGCCAGACCAAGTTCAAACCCAACCAGGGGAACACGTTCGAGTTCTCGAGGCTCAACAAGGAGCAGTACGCGGAAGCGACGGGCGATAAGAAGTTTCGCGGGCACTCCGACGCGGCGAAGATCGTCGCTGACACCGGCGGTCACGTCTCGATCAAGGCCCAGCTGCAAAACGAGAAGGTCGGGGACATCGTGTTCGTCGGCGGAGATGCGCGTACGCAGTTCCTCGACGTGATCGCTCGGGAGATGTCCGACCTCAAGATCATCTTGTTCGGCGAGTCGACGGCGCGATTAGCGTTCCCGGGGATGGGCATGAACGCGTTCTCCTGGATGAAGCCCGAGTCGACGGCTTTCGGCATCATGTTCTGCGAAACGACCGGGGTGTGGCGCAACTTCATGTGCGTTCACGGCTACGGGACGCTCAACGGGTTCACGCCTAACTCGCAGGGCGAGAAGGGTATGGCGAACAACATGCGCGTCTTGGTTCGCATCGCCGACTGGTTCCACTACATGTACATGGAACCCATCTGCGACAACTTCATGGACAGCGCCATCTTCCGGCGGCACATGGAGGCGATGTTCGAGTACGCGGTCGAGGAGGAGAACAAGATTCAGCACTGCTTGGCCAACGACGAGCGGTACATCTCGCCGCCGCTTCGGATGAGCATCAAGGGCGGCGAGAAGTCGGCGGAGGCGCGCCGCGCGCTGCCCGCGACCGGCGAGTACGCCGACGTCATGATGAAGAACGGCGAGGTCT
>JACLAB010002367.1_pt1 | contig 15110 bp, 8 predicted proteins | sample 8027921 | NCBI WGS metagenome assembly JACLAB01 (sample SAMN15725117, study PRJNA655200) | protist metagenome | isolation source: fluorescence activated cell sorting (FACS) single amplified genomes of... | place: USA: West Boothbay Harbor, Gulf of Maine | collected 2000-07-19 | reverse complement strand
TAAGATGCGAGAGTACCAAATCGCGGGTTTGAACTGGATGATTCGATTGTTCGATCACGGCATCAACGGCATCTTGGCGGACGAGATGGGTCTCGGGAAGACGTTGCAGACGATTTCTCTTCTCGGTTACCTCGCCGAATACCGGGGTATTACCGGACCGCACATGGTTGTCGTGCCGAAATCCACGCTCGGTAACTGGATGAACGAGTTTAAGCGTTGGTGTCCGATGATTCGCACGTTCAAGTTTCACGGAAACGCGGAAGAACGCGAGGCGCAAAAGGCCAAGTTTTTGGTGCCGGGCGGTTTCGACGTGTGCGTGACGTCTTACGAAATGGTCATCAAGGAGAAGACTGCGTTGAAGAAGTTTCATTGGCGTTACATCATCATCGACGAAGCGCACCGCTTGAAGAATGAAAATTCTCGTCTTTCCATCGTCCTTAGAACGTTTTCGGCGAACAACCGCATGTTGATCACCGGGACGCCGCTTCAAAACAACCTTCACGAGCTCTGGGCTTTGCTCAACTTTTTGCTCCCCGAAGTGTTCGGTAACGCCGGTCAGTTCGATGAGTGGTTTGCGAACGTTGAAGACGGTGAGGGTGGTTCCGATGCCGTCGTGTCTCAGCTTCACAAGGTTTTACGCCCCTTCTTGTTGCGTCGATTGAAGACGGAGGTCGAAACCAGCCTCCCGCCGAAGAAGGAGACGATTCTCAAGATTGGCATGACTGAGATGCAAAAAACGTTTTACAAGCGCATCTTGCAAAAGGACATCGACATTGTGAACAGTGGCGCGGACAGATCTCGGCTTTTGAATATCGTCATGCAGCTTCGCAAGTGCTGCAACCACCCGTACTTGTTCCAAGGTGCCGAACCGGGTCCGCCGTACATCACCGGGGATCACCTCATCGAGAGCTCGGGTAAGCTCGCGCTTTTGGACAAGCTTTTGCCTCGTCTCATGCAACGCGGCAGTCGTGTGTTGATCTTCTCTCAGATGACTCGTTTGCTCGACATCTTGGAGGATTACTTGATGTACAGAAACTACCAATACTGTCGCATCGACGGGAGCACGGATGGCGCCGTCCGCGAAGACCACATCGACGCCTTCAACAAGGAAGGTTCAGAGAAGTTCTGTTTCTTGCTTTCCACGCGTGCGGGTGGTTTGGGTATTAATCTTGCCACTGCGGACACCGTCATCATCTACGACAGCGACTGGAACCCGCAAATGGATCTTCAGGCGATGGATCGAGCGCACCGCATCGGGCAAAAGAAGGAAGTACAAGTGTTCCGGTTTTGCACCGACGGTAGCGTCGAGGAGAAGGTGATCGAGAAGGCGTACAAGAAACTTGCGCTCGATGCTCTCGTCATTCAACAAGGACGATTGCAAGAGAACAAGAAGAACCTCGGCAAGGATGAACTCTTGGCGATGGTTCGCTTTGGCGCCGAGAAGATTTTTGACTCGTCGACGACGTCGATCACGGATGAAGATGTCGACGCCATCATGGCTCGCGGTGAAGAAGAAACCAAAGCACTCAATAGCAAAATGCAAGGTTTCACGGAGAAGGCCATTCAGTTCTCCATGGGTGCCGAGAACTCGCTCTACGAATTCGAGGACGAAGACGACAAAAACGTCGCCGCGTTGCCAGAGGGCATTGACATGAAGACCATCATCAGCAGCAACTGGATCGATCCTCCCAAACGCGAACGTAAGAAGAACTACAACGAGTCTGATTACTATCGCAGCGCCATGGCGCAAGCGGCTCGCCCATCCAAGCCCATGGGACCGAAGATTGCCAAGCTGCAGCAAATGCACGACTTCCAGTTTTACAACACCGCGCGAATTCAAGAAATTTACGACAAGGATGTTAGACGCAAGACGTACGAATGGCAGAAAGACAAGAAGAAGGAGGAAGCTAAAGCTGCGCAAGATGAGGAGGCGCCCACTGAAGCGGAGGAAGACGATCCCAACGCGCCTCCGGCGATCACGGAGGAAGAAAAGGCTGAGCAAGAATCGCTCCTCTCTCAAGGTTTCACGGAATGGTCTCGCCGAGACTTCCAAGCCTTCTGCCGACTCAGCGAGAAGTACGGGCGCGAAGACGTGGAGTCTATTGCGAGTGAGATGGAAGGAAAGACTCTCAAAGAGGTCAAGGATTACGCCGCCGTATTCTGGAAACGTTATGAAGAGATTGCCGATCATCCGCGCATCATCAGCAACATCGAAAAGGGTGAACAAAAGATTCAGCGTCAACACGACATGCTGAAGGCTGTACGAGAAAAGATCGCCAAGTACAAGAATCCGTGGCGCGAGCTCAAGTTGACGTATGGTCCGAACAAGTTCAAATCGTTCACCGAAGAGGAGGATAGATTCCTGTTGTGCTCCATCCCCGAAGTCGGCTTTGGGAATTGGGACGAGCTCAAAGCACAGATTCGCCAGCACTGGCAATTCCGATTCGATTGGTTCATCAAAAGCCGAACGCCAAAAGAGCTCGGTCGCCGCGTGGAGACTTTGATTTCTCTGATTGAGAAAGAGGGTCAAGACGGAGGCGACAAGAAGCGAGACGCCGAAGCCGAAGCCGAAGCCGAAGCCGACGGGAGCGCGCAGAAAAAGGTGAAGGTTGAAGCCGAAGGCGTGACCGCGTAGGAAATGATGCGTTTACTTACTTAGCGAGTGTCCGTTTAATTGAAAATACATTGAAAACGCGAAACCTTAGACGATTTATCGACGGATGGCGATGTCCATGACGGTGGCCGGACTCGACGGCGTCGGCATGACGTCTTCGGCTTCAAAACCGCCGATGACGCCCGCTCGCCCGCCGCCAAGCTTGGGCGCGCGCACGGGCGACTTGAGTTGCTTTTCGAAAAGTAAGCACTCGCCAAACTCTATCGAACGATCTGCGGTGGCTACCTTCGGCGGCGGTGTATTCGCCGCGTGGTTGGCTTGCACCAAGCGAGCCGCCTTGTGAGCGACGCTTTGAGCGCGTTGCACGCCGGTGTTGGTGAGCTTGCCGAGCGCCGCGCGCGTGGGCGTCGTCACTTTGTGAGGCGAGGCGACGGGTTTGATACCCGTCACCTTCTTCACCTTCTCGTCGCGAGTCTTTTTGACCACACGCCCGCTGTTGGCGAGCATCAACAAGCGCGTCGAATCGCTAACGGCGAGGCGCGGGTTGTATTCCCACTCGCACTCCTCCAAGCGCACTTCTTCGTGCACCTTCGTCGCTCTCGGAGCTTCGGGAGGAATCACCTCAATCGTCACTTCGTTATCCATATCACTCACCAAACCGATGACCTCGGCCAAGAAATCTTGCGGACTCTTCTCCCGATACGTCACCAACTCGTCGCGCCATTTTCGCACCACCATTTGATGTCGTTCCGTGGCGTTGTTCAGATCATTCTTCAACACCGTCACCGAATCTCTCAGCTCCATGTTCTCAACCTTCATGTTCGCCTTCGCTCTCTCCATCTCCTCGAGCACGCGTTCGATCGCATTCTTCTCCCGCATCGCCGCCTCCAGCCTCTCCTCCGCCGCGTTCGCCCTCGAGTTCACCTCCTCCAGCAATTTCGCCATCCCATCCACGCGTTCCTTCGCCGCCGCCGCGCGTCGCGCCTCGTCCTCGAACATCGATCCCGACATCTTTTTCATCGCGTTTCGCTTCACGTTGATCACCACCGTCCCCAGCGTCGCCGCGCCCAGGACGAACACCGCCACCATTTCGGGGGAACGAGGAAAACGTCGATTGATTTCACCGGCGCCGAGCGTCGATCGCGTCGCGCCGTCGCCCTCTCGCGTCGCCTCGCGCCGTCGTCGCGTCGCGTCGCGCGCCGTTCGACCGTCCCCTCGCGCGTCGCGTCGCGTCGCGCCGGTCGCGCGCGCGTCTGCCGGTCGCGTCCGCGCGGGCCGTCGGGCGGTCGCGACTCGGGGGACTCGCGACGAGTCCTGACTCGTCGATTCGTCGAATGCGTCGGCGCGCGGTCGGTCGCCGCGGTCGGCGCGCGCCGGCGTCGACGTCGCCGCACCGCGGCGCGCGGCATGGGCGCCGCGGGCGACGGCGACGACGCCGACGGCGCGGCGCGCGACGGCGCGGCGCTGGCGACGCTGACGAATTACGAAAAGCTCGGCCGCATCGGCGAGGGGACGTACGGGGTGGTGTACAAGGGACGGTGCAAGACGACGGGCGACGTCGTGGCGCTGAAGAAGGTGCGCATGGATCGCGAGCGAGACGGGATGCCGCTGACGTCGCTGCGCGAGGTGAGGATACTGCAGCGCGTGCGACACGAAAACGTCGTGCGGTTGCTGCGGGTGATTCAAGGGGACGCGCCGAATAACGTGTTTCTGGTGTTCGAGTATTGCGAACACGATTTGGCGAGGCTGATCGATAACGTCAAGACGACGTTCACGACGAGCGAGGTGAAATCGCTGATGACGCAAACGCTGCGAGCGGTGGAGTACCTGCACGAGAGGTTCATCTTTCACAGGGATTTAAAGCTGAGCAACTTGTTGCTCAACCAACGCGGGGAGTTGAAGCTTTGCGATTTTGGTTTGGCGCGCACGTTCGACCCGATCGACAGGGGGAGTTACACGCCCAAAGTGGTGACGCTTTGGTATCGCGCGCCGGAGCTGCTGTTCGGGTGCGACACGTACACGAGCGCGATCGATATGTGGGCCGTCGGTTGCATATTCGCCGAATTTCTCAAGCACGAGCCCTTGTTTCCGGGCTCGACGGAAATCGAGCAATTGAACATGATTTGCGCTTTGCTCGGAAGCCCGAACTCACACATTTGGCCTGGGTGGGACGCGTTACCGCACGCGCGCAAGTTCAAGTTGCCCGAGCAACCGTACAATTTTCTTGAGATTAATTTTCCGAAACTCTCCGCTGCGGGCGTCAACTTGCTCGATGTGTTACTGACGTTTGATCCGGAGAAGAGAGGGACGGCGACGGAGGCGTTGGCGCATCCTTTCTTTCAAGAATCGCCTCCTCCGAAACCACCGGCGGAGATGCCGACGTATCCTAGCACGCACAGCGCTCCAGAGAGGGGCGCCGAGCGTAGAAACGCGAAACGGTCTCGCGGCGCACTCGACGAGCGCATCGGTGCGGTTTTCTAGAATCATAGCGATTAGATAGCAGTAGTTGCAGCGTACACGCGGTTGTGATCGTTACAAAAGCCTGAGCGAATTTACTATGAAGCAGGCATGCTCGCGGCGCGCGCTAAGAGAAGGAAAATCTCCCTCATCGGTGAATAAAACAAAAATCCCGACGGGCGACGAACCATCATCGCTTTTATTTATGCCTTGTAGCCAGACGTGGTGATGCTGTCAGCGCTGTTCATGTCACTCCAGAGCGTGTGATACCAGCCTTCCATGTCGGTGCGTTCGTACGTGTGCGAACCGAAGAAGTCACGCTGCGCTTGCACCAGGTTCGCCGGCGAGCGCGCGCGGCGGTAGGTGTCAAAGTACGCGAGAGAACCGCTCATGGACGGCACGGAAACACCGGCGTTGATGGCGGCGGTGACGACGCGACGCCACGCAGCTTCACGTTCGATCATTTCCTTGGCGAACTGCTCGTCAACGAGAAGAGACGGGAGCTTGGAGTCTCGGTCGTAAGCGTTCTTGATGCGGTCCAAGAAGCCGGCGCGAATGATGCAGCCGCCCTTCCAGATGCGCGCCATTTCGCCGAGGTTCAAGTTCCAGCCTTGCTCGTTGGACTTGGCGCGAATCAAGTTCATGCCTTGGGCGTAGGAAGTCACCTTGGAAGCGTACAGAGCATATCGCACGTCGTTGATGAGTTGCTTCTTGTCCGCCGCGCCCATGGCGCCGGCGGGCGCCAAGCCGAGCTTGGCGTAAAACGCCTCGGCGCTGACGCGTTCATCCTTCAAGCCGGACAAGCATCGGGCGTCGAGAGAGCTCGCGATCGTCGGCGCAGCGATGGACAATTCCGCGGCTTGCTGCACAGTCCACTTTCCAGTGCCCTTCATGCCAGTCTTGTCGAGGATCTTGTCCACCAAAAAGTCGTCGCTCTTGCCAGACTGGTCGTCCTTCTTGGCCAAAATGATGCTGGAGATCTCGATGAGGTACGATTCCAACTCCGCCTCGTTCCATTCCGTGAACGCGGCCGCGAGTTCGTCGTTCGTCAACCCGCCGACGGTTTTCAACACGTCGTACGCTTCGGAGATGAGTTGCATGTCGCCGTACTCGATGCCGTTGTGCACCATCTTGACAAAGTTCCCGGCGCCGCCCGGGCCGACGTACGTCACGCACGCCCCCGAATCGGTCTGCGCGCTCACGGGCTTTAAGATATCAGCGATGATATCGTACGCTTCCTTGGACCCACCCGGCATCATGGACGGTCCGTTGCGCGCGCCCTCCTCGCCTCCGCTCACGCCCATGCCGACGTACAGCAATCCCTTCTCCGCCGCCTCCTTCGATCGTCGTTCGGTGTTTTCGTACCACTCGTTCCCACCGTCGATGATGCAATCTCCAGGTTCGAGAAACTGCGACAATCCCGCGATCGTGGCGTCCACGGGCGCGCCCGCCTTCACCAAGATTATCACGCACCGCGGCTTCGCCAGCGACGCCACGAAATCCTTCATCTCGTGATACCCTCGCAGTTTCGCCCCCAATCCCTCCTTCTTCGCCCGTTCGACGCACACGTCCGTCTTATCGCTCGATCGATTGTACACCGAGATGTCGAATCCCTTCTCCGCCACGTTCAGCGCCAGGTTTTGTCCCATCACCGCGAGTCCGCACAGCCCGATCCGCGACTTTTCCGCGTCGCCGTTCGTCGCCATCGCGCGCGTCGTTCGCGCGCGTCGCGTCGTCGCGCGTCGCGTCGTCGCTCGCGTCGTCGCCGGCGTCGTTCGCGCTCGAGCCGCGCGCGCCATGGTCGCGCCGCGCAGTCGCGTCCGCGTCCGCGCCGTCGTCAACCGCCAATCAATCATCCAGCGCCGTCGCGCCGCGCGACGCGCGAGACCGCGCCGTCGCGCGTCCATCGCGGCGTTCGCACACGGCGATTTCGCGGCCTCGAGTACGGGACGCGAATCGCGCGAGGGCTTAAAAACCGTCGCGACGTGAACGCAGACCCGTCGATCGCGATCGATCGGTCGCGCGAATCGGGCGTTTCGGTCGTTTTTATACGCGTTCGACGCGCGTATTTTTCGAGACGCGCGCGCGCGCGTCACGAACGGTCGGTCGCCGCGTCCGTCGCGCGCGCCGCGGGACCGCGTCGGATCGCGACGCGCGCGCGACGTCGCGACGCGATCGACGCGGCGCGCGCGACGCGCGCGGACGATGGCGCGACGCGCGCGCGCGCGCGCGATCGCGGTCGCGATCGCGATCGCGGTCGCGGTCGCGGCGGTCGGCGCGGACGCGACCGCGGTGACGCCGCAGGTGTCGAGCCGGGACGCGACGCGGTTCGGGACGACGCCGTCGGGGCGGACGGGGAGCGCGAGCGCGACGTTCGCGGCGACGGCGAGCGCGAGCGCGCGGATGGTCGTGTTCGGGGGACGCGCGCTCGCGACGGGGGAGGACGCGAACGACGTGTGGGAGTACGACTTGAGGTGGAACGCGAGCGCGGGGATTTACGACGGGATGTGGACGCGATTGCACGAGGGAGGGAGCGCGGTGGGGGCGAAACCGCGCGGGAGGACTGGGGCGAGCGCGTGCGCGCTGCGCGGGAATCTGTACGTGTTCGGGGGGTACAGCGCGTCGGCGGGAGATTTCGACGATTTGTGGGTGTTTAATCGCACCGCGGGGGCGTGGAGCGCGATTTCCCCGGTGGGCGGGACGAGACCGCCGAGGCGAAGCGGGGCGACGACGGCGACGCCGCACGGCGAACAGGGCGCGGCGTGTCTCGTGTTCGGAGGGAACGGTATGAATGACGTGTGGGAGTTCAATATCGATACGAACGCGTGGAGTTTGGTGCGAGACAATACGGCGACGACGAGCGGGGGGGGCGCGACGCTCGCTTCGCGCGTCGTGGTCGTCGCATCCACGCTTTTAGCCGCGGGGTTTGCGATGTAACTGAATTGTACTGTGTAAATAATAGCGCTACTCTTCGAGACCGAGCGCGCGCATGACGGCCGCGGTGTCGCTCAAATCGTCAAAAATAATCGGATCGTCTAATTTCGAGCTCGCCGAGAGCTCTTCTTTGGAAAATATTCCAGTGAGCAGCCCAATCGCCGTCGCCCCGGCGAACTCAGCCGCCTTGACGTCCGCGGGCGTGTCGCCGAAATGAAACCGTTTTTCGGCGCGCACGCCCAAATATTCCTTCGTCCTGTTCGCCGCGATCGCCACGAGCTCACCTCGATCGGTGTGGTCGCTCCCGAAACCTCCATACCGCGGAGGTGTAAAGAACTCATCGATCCCCAATCGTTGCATCTTCGCCCAGCCTATGGGCTCCAGATTTCCGGTGACAAGACACACGGCGACGTCGTCCCTCGCGCTCAACTTTTCCAAAAGCGCCCCGACGCCCACCAACAACTCGAGGCCCTCCGCCGCATCTGCCTTCTTTTCCACCGCGTATCTTGACATCGCCGCCGTGCATTCATCCATGCGCTCGTAAATCACTTCTTCCGGCACGCCGTGAAACCGCGCCACGGCGGCGACGATGAGCATGTCCGTCGACCCGTGATGTTGTACCACGTCTATTCCGCGCGCGTCGTCGATGCCGTAGACTTCGAGTAACCCGTGCGCGAACGCGTCCTTGTGAAACTTGTTCGCGTCGGCTCCGGAGGCGCGAATCAACGTGCCGTCGACGTCGAACGTGACCAGGGTGAGCGGAACAGCACTCGAGGTCGACATGTTCGCGCGCGCGGGCGCGGCTCGTGCGAGTGGCTTCGACGCCGTCGACGCGCGTGCGAAGTGAGGCTCGATGCGCGTGCGTTCGATGGCGTCGAGTCCGACGACGCGCATGGACTCGCGTCGGCGAGTGCGTCGAATCGTGAGTCGTTCTGGCAACTGTTTCGGCGGCGCCCGCGAGCGTTTAATTCGTGTTTGATTATTCCCGTTCGAGAGCGCGGGCGACGGTGAAAGAGAGATAAAATCATGCCGCGGAAGACGCGGCGATAGCGTTCGCGAGACGCGAGAAATCAACCTTGGCGTCGTTGGATAAGACTTCGAAGTTGAGACCGGTGGAGTGAAGCGCTTCGATGTATGGGTCGCCGCCGGCGACGCCGGGGGTGAGCACGCCGCCCCTGAAAGGGAGTTTTTCGCGATATTCCGAGCACAGAATCGCGAGTTCGATAGCCATATGTGCGGTTTCGTCGTAACCATCCTTGCCAGTCAGTCGAGTGCGAATCTTTTCGCCGTCGGGGGTGACGGCGTCAAACCAGTATTCGGACCAAATGGAATCGCGCGCAGACTCGTCGAGACCTTCGCCCAATTTGAATAATCTACCCTCCTTGCGCAACTTCTCTTCCTCGGCCTTCGAGCTCGTGTTAGAGCTTTGTAAATCTCTCGCCGATTTTTCCGTCGGCAGGATGAGATGTTCGAGATAGTTTAGGTTGCGACCGTACGGGAACCGTCCGAGATCACGAAGGAGCCAATTCGCTCGACGAATCAAGCGAGTCTCATAGAAGGCGTACGTGAACGGTGCTTTCCACGCGTCGTACTCCGGGTCATACTCAACTTGACTCAAGTTACGATCGGCGTCTTCGGGCCGGCTACCGCCTTCGATAGAGCCTCCGAGCGCGAACGGGTTCGACATCAAACCGGCGACGTCCTTCATCGCCGCTGTCATCGCGGCTCGAGTCGCAAGCGTCCCCCCAGATGGAGCGCCATCGGCGCTACCATAGAGATACATGTGCATCTTGCTCACTGGGACATCCTTGCCGATTTTTTTGCGAAGCTCGCGAACGGTGTAAAAGCACCCGACGTCTGGAATGCCACCGGCGCCTGCGGCGTTTGGGACGACGAGCACATTGTTCGCCTTGGCCCATTCGTGATACTTGATGAGCTTCTTGGTGAACGGTACTTCGCCGTTGACGTCGACGTAATCCGTATCGTACTCTATGCAAGCTTCAGCCTACGTCAAGTTGACGAAAACGCGGTTGTCGGTCAGTCATCGCGTCGTCGTGAAAATAGTAGTCTCAACGCGCTCGCGCAAAAGTCACGTCGCGCACACGCGCACCAACATATCCGCGGGCGTGAGCATGAAAGGTCCGGCGATGTTCACGACGACTCTGGCCTGTAGAACCATCTCACGAATCGCTACTGGATTGGCCAAGTCGCACGTAATGAATCCGGGTTCGTACTCCGTCGGATATCTCGACGTCACGTCTGCCCAACGCTTGCGTAATTTCGCCTCGTTTCGCCCCGCGAGTGCAAACGTCACGCGGCTCCCGAGATTCTGCACCGTCTTAAGGATATACTCCAAGCACAGCGACCCGGTGTACCCGCTCGCGCCATACAAGATGAATGAATACTCTCGTCCCGCGCGAAACGTTCCCCCACCGAATTCGCTAATGAAAAACTTGTCCAATTCTTCCTCTGTGAGCGCCTCGTACTCGTCCTCCACGCGCGTCTTGTCCCCTCCAAAGAATTTATCCGCGAGCTTGCGCACGATGATCGGCTTCGACAGCAAGGATTTGATGAACGCGTGTGGAGGTTCATCGAACCCGTCGACGATGCCGTAATCGCTCTCCATTCAGCGTCGTCGTCGCGTGTCTCGAACTTGTCGTCGCGTTGAATTGGAGTGGATTCACCGAAAGGCGCACCCTTTGCGCGTTCGGGACGCGCGTCGATCGGTTCGTACGCGCGTCTCCGCACCCTCGTGCGCGACGGCGTGGAATGAAGGCTCGTGCGCGCGTTCGCGTCGAGGTGTGCGAACGTGCGAGCTCGCGCGCGCAAGATTTTGACCGACAAGACGTCGTGGGACGCACGAAATAACGCATTTTTCGAGCGTTTTCTCTCGCTAACACACACTGGCTAGGCTAGACGACGCGTTTAAATATCGCGAGGAGTTAAGACGCGAACGCGAGGTCGAGCTTGCGCGCCAAGGCTTGAAGCCAGGAGCGATCTTTTTTGCTAAAGCCGCGCGAGGTATCGCTCCAAGCGATGAGCACGCCGCCGTTCTCGGGCGATCGACGCGCGAAGACGGTCTCCGCGGTGGGCGGAAGGAAGCCCCAAACGTTGGCGCCCGCGCGATCGATTTCCCAACGACTGGCGTGGTATTCTTCTTCCGCACTCGCCGAATCGCTCGAGGCGATTTTATCCGTTCTAATCGTCGATGAAACCTCGCTCCAAGCCCGACCGACGCGCGCCAAGACGTCGGCTTTGTTCGAGTCCGGGACGCCGTCGTCCCGTCCGCGCACCGTCCCTCGCGCGAGCCGTGCGTTCCCTCGCCCATCCACGAAAACGACCCCACTCGCGAGTGTGTTCGTCAAAATCGCATACGACGCCCACGCGCAGTCCTCCTTGGCGCTCTCGCTCGCGTCTTCGCTCAGCGCGAACACCGAACTCGCGCCGTCGACGTCCGCGTTCGACCTCCCCTTCGCCGCGTCCCCCCGTTCGTCCCCTTTCAGCGCTCGCCCGAGCTCAGGCGCCAGCGCGCACGCCAAGCACAACCCAACGCCCACAATTTCACTCCTCGCCAGCGCATCCGACGCTCCATCGGTACCGGCGGCGAATCTGTTCGCGCAAAGCCCGAGCGCCCCGAGCGCGCCCACCGCGCGCGGTATGTCCTCGTCGTCGAACCCTGGGATCCCGAGCGTGAAGCGAAATATCGCAAACTCGTCCTCGTCCTCCACCGCGCGCGTCCGCACGTCGATTCGCGCTCGCGCGCTCGCGTCAGAGCGTCGTCTCGCGCCGTCCCGAAGTCCCGCTCGCGCGTGTTCGTGCGCCCTGCGCGACGTCCTCGCGCACGCCGCGTCGCCCGCGGGCGATCGACACGATCGCATCACTCGCGTTCTCGCGTTCGTCGTCGTCGTCGATCGCGAACTCGTCGCGCGCGCGTCGCTGTGTCGACGCGACTGCGGTCGGCCCACACACCGCGACGCATCGGTCAACGACGTCGCGCGTCGTCCATGGCGAGCAGCGCCGCGCAAGCCGCGCGGGCGCGACGCATCGATGCGTTGGTCGATCGTTTGATCGAACAAAACGTCGCCGTCGCGCGCAGGCCGACCGGGGAGGACGGAGACGACGAAGACGATGACCCGGCGGTTGGAAATTTTAAACTCTGCAAAAGATATTGCGATTATCACCTGCGCGTGCACGCGTACAAGACGCTGAGCGAGGACGAGGTGAGAGAAGAGATTGATGAATTACGTCGACGGATGGAGGCGATGGCGCAGGACGCGAAGGCGGCGACGTTGGGGAGAAAGATGGACGCGCTGCGGGAGCGGTGGCGCGGCGGCGAGGACGAAGACGTCGGGACGCAGGTGGCGTTGATGCTGTTGCGGTTGTCGAGACGACCGATGACGACGACGTTGGATGGGATGAGTGATGGAGGTGCCGTGAGCGTCGGGACGTACGGTGAGTTGTCGAGTGAGGACGCGTACGCGTTTGAGAACGCGAGCGACGCGAGCGCGGCGGCGGGCACGTTGGGCGAAGCGTACGACAACGAAGACGAGGCGAGTGGCGCCTCGACGCTGTCTGAATGGTCAGACGATGATAGTGATGATGAATTGGATGGTAGAGATGGTGACGATCATGGGTTGGTCGAGGGATACGCGAGCGAGGGCGACGATCCCGGATTTTCGTGGCGTGATGGCTTACTCGGAGACTGTGTGCCGCCAGAGACTTCGACGGAGACGAAAGATCTGCACAAAACGACTTCAGCAGCACCCGAGTTAGAGTATATTTCAGAAATAGTCGCGCAGACGAGACAGTTTCAGAGCGTGCTGCGAGATTCCAACGTTCATCGAGGCGACGAGAGATTAATCGCTTCGATTGCGGCGAAGAATTTACAGAGCGAAACAAGCTTGGTACAAGAAGCGCTGCACGCCCTTCGTAGTGGAAGCGCGGAATTAGATCGTGTCACGTTACCTCACGTGTCTTGCATGACTCTCGATGGCGCGTTGACCTCAATACGTCGTATGGCGTCGGTGCTGACTCGCTTGAAAGAGATGAAACAGACTTCTTTGGCGCTCGGACCGACGATTCAGGCGTTCACCCAAGCGCTTGATTCCCGAGCGCAGTGGATTAAGAATGCGCTCATTCCTCTTGAAAAGCGTCTGGCTGGTGAATCCACGATAAGAGGCCAACCTACGCTACTAGAGCTCAGAACGACTGCCCGCCGGCTCGAAGCCAAAATCGACGCGCTTGAGCGCTGCGCACTGACTGCGTTTCCTCATGAAGGGACGCCCGCTGCGGAAGCCGCCAGTCACTGTCTGACAACCGTGTGCGAACTCACAGTGGAACATCAAGCAACTGCAAATATCCATGGTTTCGCGGTCACGATGCCTATATTTGTGGATACAATTCAACCGTACCTTCAAGGCTTGCAACGCTGGCTCGCGTTTGGGATCTTGGACGATCCAGCTGAGGAGTTATTCATCGCCAAAGGTCGAGCTATTGATGATTTCGTCGGAAGTAAAGAACATTGGCTTCATGGGCACGTCCTTCGCCACGACATTGAGACGCCGTGCTTCTTGCGGGAGTTTATGTTGGATATTTTAGACGTCGGTCGCTCGCTCGAGTTGTTGCATCACACTGAAAACGAGACGTCTCAAAAAGTACCAACCTTAGACGTACACTTGATCGATTCGTTTTGTTTCCATTTACGGAAGCATTTGAGCGCCACGCACGCCTCACCTGAGACCTTCGGTGGCGACGACGCTAGTGAGCGTGCGAGAGCACTCGTCGATGGTGTCAAAGTCAACACGAGCGGGCTGAACAACATCTTTGAAACTCCCACTTCGCTTGTCGGTATCAGAAATGTGAACACAGATGTGGTGCAAGACATGATCTTATCTCGACCGACTCGTATCGTTCCGACGCGTCGAGTTCGATTGAAGACGGCACTACAAGGAAGCGCCTCAACGCTCAACGCTTGGCTCGATGAATTTTCGACGACACAAGTCCCCTCTTGCCCAATCAGCCTCGCCGTCCAGCAGTCCATCAGTGTGCATATTCTTAAGCGTGCTAAGGAGGTTCAAGTGGTTTTATCAAGGTCTTTGCGAGATAGCTTGGACATTAAGAAGGAGCTCTACGCACTACGCGCCGTCTTCCTTGGCGGCGCTGGCGATGCGGCGATGCACTTCTTTTCAGCCATCTTCGCCATTCTTGACGACCCGGATAAGATTAACGCGAAGTGGAATAGTACGACGCTGAACGAGTTACTTGGTGATGCGTTCGCGGCTGACAACTCGGGTGAGTTCCCCGAAGGTCGAGGTGTGCAAGTTGAAATAATCCCCGAGGCGGAGGAAAATATTTTTTCGCGCGTCGTCATCGGCACCGGAGCTCTGGAAAAGATTGCCTCTCTTCGATATAGTTTCGACGTCAAGTGGCCGCACAATATCGTCATTCCTCCAAGTACGATGGCACAATACAACGCGGTGGCCGTGTTTCTCGGACAACTTCGCCGCGCGCACACCGCGATGCAGTCCGTTGCGACGGCGCGGTGGTCGGAGCACATTCGTTGCGCTCGAGGGAGCGGTATGGGTGGCGCAAAAGCTCGTCATCTCGAGCCTCGATTACGACACTTTATCACGTCTCTCCGCGATCACGTCATAGTACGAATTTTGCACGTCGACTGGGACGTCTTGATGAAGAAAATCGATGACGCCCTGACGCTCGAAGCCATTCGCGCGGCGCACGACGAGTTTTTACAAGACGCCACGAAGAGGTGTTTGGTTTCCCCGGATCCCACGTGGACTTTGGTGGCGGAACAAATCCGAACCATACTCGCCGTAGCGTGCGAGTACGCGGCGTGTCAAGCAGGTGACGGGGCGGTATCGGAAGAAGACGCGACGAGGCTATCGAGCGCGTTTGAGGAAGCGTACGGATACATTGAACGCGTGCTCCAAGCCAAGCTCGACATTGGCTCGGCGTCCACGCGTGACGTCGAGGATTTGCTCTACGCGATCAAGCTTTAGTTTTAGAAATAGCAAAGGCATTGTTTTAAAATGGTAGTTCTAGCAGCAGTACCGAGTTCTAAGCCCCCGCGGAGTCGAGCAACGCGAGT
>JACLAB010015678.1_pt1 | contig 15112 bp, 9 predicted proteins | sample 8027921 | NCBI WGS metagenome assembly JACLAB01 (sample SAMN15725117, study PRJNA655200) | protist metagenome | isolation source: fluorescence activated cell sorting (FACS) single amplified genomes of... | place: USA: West Boothbay Harbor, Gulf of Maine | collected 2000-07-19 | reverse complement strand
GCTCGCCGTCTTCGTCGTCGTCGTCGTCGTCGAAGCCTTCTTATCGTACTGGTGTTTCCCATCCTTAACGAATCCCGCCCTCGACGACGCGTGCACCCGCTGCCCGCGATGGCCACGCGTCGACGACGTCGACGTCGACGTCAATGCTCGGTCCGCAATCGTTCTCGTCGCTCGACGAAGCATGACTATCGCGCGTCGCAGTGTGTGTCTTCAAACAATCAAAATTTGAGCTAAGCCAACATGTTGTTGGGCATCGGCCAGCAATGAACAACTTAGAAAAAATTTAAAATCGGTGACGGGGAGACTCGTGTCAATCTGCCGAGATCGGTGACGGGGAGACTCGTGTATTGTCATGTGTGCATGGGTACCGTATCAGAATGTATTACAACTCATCAATTGTGGGCGATGCTAATCGTTACTGTTCGTTACTATTCGTTATCAATTCACGTTGCGCGGTCGCGGTCGCGGTCGAGTGGAGGTTGACGCCACGTTGTCATAATGAGCGTTTCGGCGAACGAGGTCGATTCCGGTTTTCACAGGGATCCTCCGCTCTCCAGGATGGCCGACTTTGCGCAAAGTCTTCCCTTGCCAACCGCCCTTACCCTTGGGAAAACAAGAGACAAAAATGTTTCCTCGCGTTTCGGCCGCACGTTTGAGTGCCATGAAACGTTTGGCGCTAGCGTCACTGAAACCGTCTTCTACGAGCGTTTTCCGCAACGTCTTTTCTTCCGCGGTGTAGCTACCGCCGTTAGCGGTGCGGTACACCTCGCCATGAAGGCAGTTGACACCGATTTGTCTCATCTTCGCCTGCACAAATGCCTCCACGGAAGTTTTGTCACCGCCAGCTTCGTAAAGAGGCAAATCATTCGCAACATCGAGCACGTACATGTTGTACGCTTCTCGGCCGTACGTGTAACGCACGGCGTTCGAAGCTTCATGACGGTACCCTCGGGTGTGTGGAGCCCAACGTGAAAAGCCGGCATAGACCTCATCAAAGTTGTCCGGGTTCGTGAGATCGTAAATCGAGACGAACTTACCAGTCGGGATCAAAGCTTTGTTAGTCCATTGTAAACACTGATATTTTGACGTCATGATTTTGTCACGAAGCTCGCGCCGTTGCGCCTGCGAATAAAGTGAAAGATCATACACACGCTTCAACTCGGTGAATTGCTGCATCAACGTCGAGTTTTCGCTCGCTATCTCAGCGAACAAACATTGGTTGTGCATATTTCTGATGGTATCGCGTTGTCTCTGTTCCTTTTGAAGTTTTTTTTCGCGAAACGTTAACGTGCGTCCATCCACGTTGATGACTCTGTCGTGCGTCGCATGATAGCGTCGGACTTTCTCGTCGTCTGGTAATGCCGCATAATTCTTGCGCACGTTGCTCAAAAGAGATTGGTAAAATTTTTTGTTCCACGGCGCGAAGAGACCCTCCAAAACGAGCGCGTCGGGCGCCTGCGCCTTCACAAAATCCTGAATATGAGTCTTGTTGCGTCCGCACGCCACGACGTACCGACACCGTTGCGAGTCGAAATATACCGTCGCCCACGCTATGGAATCGCGGTGTAATTGACCATCGTGGCATTTGATGGAGAATCCAGCACCGTGCTTGATTCGCACGGGAAAATCAACCTCCATGCCATGCAACTTCGGACGCTCACCCTTTTTGAACTGCTCAATCAGAGCGTGAAACTCCGCCACACTCACACGCTTGGCGACGCCACCATTCGCTGCGCGATTCTCTGCCTGGACTTTCACACCAACGTCAAACAAGCGTGATTGTTTCAACTGCGCGCGTCAAGCCGCGTTGGTCAGTCAGTATCGTCCTAGTCTTCCTAATCCGCCCACCCCCTACCACATCTGCACATCCGCCGACAACCGACCGGCTGACTGACAATCTGGATGATCGCGCCTCCAGCGACGTCGACGGCGCGCGCGCACGCACATGCGAGCGGTCGACGGCGAAACGGATTTACGCCGGAGCGTTTCGAGCCGCGTCGCACGCCATCGCGTCATCGCCGGGCTCGCGAGCGGCGTCAACGCTGCGCGCGACGCGTTTTCGCGTGTGCATGTCGCGCAACCGAATCGCGCCCGAACCGCCGCCGCGCGACTTCGCGGTCGCCGGGTTCGTCTGCGGGTCCGCACCTCTGTTTTCTTCGACCCCATCACCGCGGTGCGCGCGTCGCGCCGTTCTTCGTCTTCTTCCGGCGCGGCGACGGGGAATGGTTTCCGACGCGTCGACAACGTCACTCAAAACGCGTCGTTTTCAAAATTAGTTTGGTCAAAAGGACATTTGACCAAACTTTGGTCTTGTGCTATATATATATGATTGCCGATTTGTGCGTCGCACGACTTTGTATTCATCGTTCACATTGTTTTGTGGTCTATATTCGTCGTAGGGCTATGTTCGACAGCGCGACGACGAAGAGGCGAATCAGACGTCGGTCGTGCGACGCGTGTCGCGTCAGACGTGCCTCGCGCGCGATGCCGCGCGGGAGGGAGGCGGGAAAGACGGCGCGAGCGCCGCCGGCAAAGCGAGCGAGAGGAATCACCGGTGGCGTCGCGCCGCCGCCGCCGCAACAGCAGCAACCGAGGAATCCCGGGGCGGACGCGCACGAGTCGAATGCGAGCGGTGATGATGATGATGATGATGAGGCTGCCGGAAGACACGCGCCGAACGGCGACCGCGCGCAAACCGTGAACGCGCACACGGACGGCGCGTTGCTACGACCCAAGGCGTCACCGCTCAGCGCGGAAGACATACCCCTTCTGAACGTGGCCGAGAGAAGAGCGGTCCTGAGTCGATGGAACTCGAGGTTGCGCGCGCTCAAGAATCGGGCGCGAGACATCTCGTACCAGTTTCCCACCGCCAACGTGTCGGTGTTCCTCTCAAAACCGTTCCCGACCGAGCGAAGACATAGATGGTGGTACGTCGCTTGTTTTCTTGTGCTGCGATTCGTCGAGACGCGATCTCGGTCGACTGACGAACGATTGCTTTCGCTCGAAAACTTACACAGGGCGGAGGAGGAATTTTTAGCTCTCGGGCCGATGACGCGCGTCGCGCGCGAGTACCGCGAGGATGACGAAACGAAACTTTTATCCGGCGCACAGATACTTAGACGCACGTTCGCCGACGTGACGGATGTCACTATGAACGAAAAGGAGAAAAGGGTGGACGCGCTCGAGTCAAACGGAGACGGAGACGTCGTCGCGGCTCGACGAGGGGGAGACGTCGTCGACGCGTCACACGCCGCGCGCGAGGATACGTCTGCAAAAACCGTCGATGGATTGTTTCGAAGGTTGATGCCTCTCGTGCCAGTCGAATTACACGCTCGTCTCGCGCACGACTTGGTCACATCTGGTTTTGTGCTTCGGGCGGGTGGCGCGCCAGGTGGCGCTCTTTTAAAAAAGTTCAAGGATTACGAGGCGGAGAAGAAAGCGCGGTCAGCAACGCAACGGGGTGAGGAAGCAGGTGGCAGCGAAGACATGCCGCGAACGGAGGAAGAACGGCGACTCATCGGCGCGACGCTTCGAGCGCATCGTCAAATGAACGCCACCGACGTCCAGTAATGTCTCCACGAGGCGGAAGTAGAGATAGATTGAATGGTTCGCGTACAGTACAGTAGTATTTTTACAACAACACAGACAAAAATGCAAAAGAAAAATGAATGCCTAACTTTCGACGCGTTGTAATCATCGGTTTCTTCGTCGTTTATGCGCGCAGTGTTACAAACGCCGTATCAGGCGAAGCAGTCTCACGTGATATGAGGCGACGCGCGCTCGTCTTGCGGCGTTCGGAGGATGTCGAAAATCCCAGCGTGCTCCGCCAATGCAGCGAACACTTGGACCAGCGTGACGGTCACTCGCTCTTCTTCTTGAAGCTTTTGGATCTCCTCCTCGATGCGTTCGATCGTTGCCGCGAGCGCCTCGAACGCCTCCACGCGCTTCTTGACGTCGCGTGACATTTCAGGCCACGCTCTGAAGAGCATGTTCGCAAAGTTGCAGACAGGAGGCGTGCGCGGCGACGCCGAATCGGACGATGCCGTCGCCCACTCGGTCCGCTCCGCGCCACCGCGCGTCGCCACGGGCGTCGTGTACGCCGTACGATTTTCGGCTGCTTGTTCTTCGTCGCCATCGCGCGTCTTCTCTCGCTTCGCCGATCGACGCGCGCGCGGCGTCGCCACCGCTTCCGACTCGACCGACTCGATATTCATCGTTTTATCCATCGATCGCGCGCGAAGAGCGAACGGCCTGTGTCCAGTCGCGCGTCGCGCACCGCAAAGTCGCAACGAGGCGACTCGCCCGGCGAGACGAACCGCCTGTTCGGGTTCATACAACATTTTTGGAAATAACTATTTTCTCGGACAGCCGACTCGTCAGACGTCTCACTTTAGTCCTTATCTCTGCTAATATGTGTGTTAAAAATGTATTGCTAGCGTGCGGGTGGGCGTCATTACGTCCCGAATCTGTGCCTGTAGAGCGGTTGCGCCATGGACTTGAGCACATCGGCCCAGGGACGCTCGACGAGAAGCGCCTTGTTTGCCCCGGCGTGACCAAGGAACAGACAAGGGTTGTCGAGTTTGACGACGCGTACGCCCCCAGGTGCATCGTTCGTAGCGTAGTTCTCCTCAGACATTCGCTCACGCTCGCGTCTCCTCTTCTTCTTTGACGTGGTTGTCGCGTCATCGTTGATCTTCGCACTCAAATCAATGCGAGCAATCGCCGTCGGCGTGTGTGCCAAGACCACGGATTTCTTTGACTTTGGATCGAAACTCAATCCACAAATTTGCCCAGGCAAGTCTCTCAGCGCGGCTGGGGCGTCGACGCCCGCTTCTGCAAGAGACGCACTCCACTTTGTCGGAGTGACACGATCGATGTCGTACGTGAACAGCGCGTTCGACGGTCCCGCGAGAGCCAAGACTCCAGACGGGCTGATGGACACGGCGGAAATTGGCGGCCAAACGGCGTGCGTCTTCGGCGGCGGAAGAGAGACGTGCAACTTCATAGTATCGAAGTTGTACACGTGCACCGCGCCACCGATGGTACCCGCCAAACCGTCAACCATTCTATCCGTCTCTTCGCCGCCACGAGCGGTGACGACGACGAGCCATTGGTTATCCGTGCTCACTTGAATGTGACTCACGATGGGAACGTCGAGATCGCTAGGCTTGAGAGAAAACAAAACGAGCGTACGCGTTGAAGGCGCCGGACGAGTCGTAGAGACGGGTGGATGACGGGTGACGGCGGTGACGGCGGTGACGGCGGTGGATTCGATGTGCATCGTTTCTTTTCTTTTCTTTTCATCTCATCTCATCTCATCGCTAAGGCGACGCGTCACTGCGCGTGAAGATGAAGCGCGTTTGGGTCGAGCGATTTCGTTCGCTTCACCGGAACGGCGGCTTCGCCAAAGGATTTTCTTCGAGCGCGATGGTGCGCGGCGGTGGAACCAGGGCTCGGCGGTGAACCGCTGGCGGTCCCGGCGAATCGTTCGTACACGGCGTCCATGCTGAGATTTTCGTCAATGTCGTCAAAGTGTCTCGAAAAGTTGAATGGCTGTTTTTTCTTTTGAGACGTTTTCTTTGGTTTGCATCGAAGGACGCACCAAAAGGCGCCGAGAACGGACATGATGACGACTGCGGAGAGCAAGGCGTTGAGAAAGGCCCACGCGATGCCCGGAGTCGTGGAAACGGTGACGACGCGGCGTTCAATCGTGGCGTCAAACGTCTCCGCCGTGGCTGCCGTTGTTCGTCGCTCAGCCGCCGCGGCGACGGCGGTGGCTCGCGAGTCGCCGGCGGTGAAGGCGAAACAATCGTTCGCGCGAAAAGTCTGTAGCGCTTGAAGTAAGGCGCGCGCGAGTCTACTTGCGGTCGTCGTCTCGTCTGCGCCTCGACGACACCCCGTGATGGCGGCGTCGATGATTTCCAATCCTCCAACCAGCTCGACGATGGCGCGCTCGTTGAGGCTAAACTTCACTTTAACGAACGAAAAAAAACAAAAGTCGTTTCGTCACATCACGACGCCTCGTCGTTTCGACTCGTTTCGATTCGGTGACGACCCATCGCGTCTCCATCGCGACGCGTCGCGTTCATTCATTCTTCTCGCCGGTACCTCTCGCGAGTGGTATTGACCGATTCACGCGCGCACGGGACGCAGACGGTGACGGAGGAATCCAATTCCGTTCGAGGGTCGGCACCGTCGAGACAACGAACTCTGGGTTCGATAATCGCTCTGGGTGCGCGACGGGACGGTTTGTGGTTTCTGATTGATTGCTTGGTTGGTTAATTGGCCATTTGGTTGGTTCTGCGTTTGTGGGCTTTCGAGGACGTCGTCGCGATGGGTGGTAAGGGTGCAGACGCGAGTGAAGCAAAGCGACGCGTGAAGGACGGTCAACCTTCGGCGCATTCTTCTTCTTCTTCTTCGTCATCGCTGATGACGACGATCGTGAGCGCGGTCGTGTGCGCGTGTGTGGTTGGGATTGGGACGTCGGCGGTGCGACGCGGGCGTGGGAAGGGTTTGTCGAAACAGGATGAAGAGGGCGAGGCGAAAGCCGGGCCGAGAGACGTGGTAAGACGGTTGACGTACGACGGCGCCGCGTCGCTTTCGAGCGAGGAAACGGAATCAGAATCGCTGAGGCGAGATGGGACGGTGAGAAAGAGAAATGGTGACGATCTCGATGCGGATTGGAAACCCGAGGCGAGCGTGGTGACGAAGATTTCGAGTCCGCCGGCGCGAGGAGACGACTCGGCGATGCGGGTGGGCGACGCGGATGCGAAAGAGGAAGCAAAGGTTGAGGAGGCGATGCCGGGGGAGCAGGCTGAAGAGGCGGTGTCTGCATCGATGAGACCGGCGGTGAAGCTCGAGGTGGAGAACGGTTCGAGTCGCGGAGCGTCGTACATTGCGTCGCTCGGCGTCGATGAGTTCACCGTCGGGAGAGGGCGAGCGAACACGTTTGTCGTAGAGAGCTCTGAGGTTTCGACCATGCACGCCGCGGTTCAGTGGAACGGGAGAGAGTGGACCATGCGTGATTTGGGTTCTCTAAATGGAACGCGTTTGAACGACGAAATCATATCGAAAATGACTCGAGAGGTGGGCGCGTGGCGGAAGATTTGTCACGGCGACGTGATTCGCTTGGGCGAAAGAGAGACAAGTCCTCGAGTGTCCGTGCATTTCTTCCGCGATTCAACGCTCGAAGCGCGACAGGCTCTGTCATTACAAACTGTCGTTCGTTCCGACGGATCGAAAGCCACGGCTTCGGAAGATAGAGTCCTCATCGAGTGTCCACTGCGCGGGAATCCACACGTCGGGCTCTTTTGCGTGTTCGACGGCCACGGCGGTCACGTCGCTGCCGAGCGTTCGAGACATGTCTTTCCCGAAGTGCTCGCCGGTAAATTGAACGGAAATATTCCCAAAGCTAACGGAGTGAAAGAAATTTTAGAATCCACCTTCATCGAGAGCGATGAAACGATGGCTGTTGAGTACGAAGGTTGCACCGCTAGCATCGTTTTGGTTTGGAAAGATCCGAAGACGGGTCGTCTGACGCTTCAGGCGGCAAACGTCGGAGATTCGAGCGTCGCGATCGGCCGCGTTTCAAAAAGTAGCGCGTCATCGTCTCACGGCGCACACTACATCACGCCCGAGCACAAGGTGAAACACGAATCGGAGCGCAACCGTCTGAATGAGGCAGGCGCCGACTTACCTCCGGAAGCGACGCGGCTGTACGGATTGGCGTTGTCGCGCGCGATGGGTGACAAGTTTCTCAAGGATCAAAACGTCGGCCTTATCGCCAATCCTTTCGTCAGCGAACCGATCAACATAGAAGACGATTTGGAAGACGATCACGTGCTTACCATCTGTAGCGATGGCATCTGGGACGTTCTCACGCCGGAACAAGTGTACAACATCATGAACGAACCTGGAATAGATGGCTGTTTACACGCCGCTTCGCACACCATGGTTCTGACTGCGCGAAGACGTCGCAGCACCGACGACATCAGCGTTGTCACCGTTCGTCTGCGCGCGGCAGTTGTATCGTAGAAAACACTTTACACGTAAAGATTCCATTTACAAAATACTGACTACGCGTTGTTCTTCTTCACGCTCGCTCGCAAAACTTCAATCGCCGCCGCCCAATCATCGCTCCCGAACACGCTACTCCCCGCGACGATCACGTTCGCCCCCGCCTCGGCGGCGGCATCGATGGTTGACCCCGAGAGACCTCCGTCCACTTGAATCTTAATATCCGGGTACCGTTCTCGCAACGCCTTCACCTTTGGCATCATCTCCGGGTTAAACTTTTGCCCACCGAACCCAGGTTCGACAGTCATGACCAAAATCATGTCCAACATCCCCGCATCCGCCGCTTTAAACGTCGCCTCAGCCCCGGTTCCGGGTTTCAACGCCAATCCGCATTCCATACCCGCCGCTCGCACCACCGCGCACGTCTCTGCGACTTCCTCCTCGTTCGCGCACGCTTCGACGTGAAAGGTAAACATGTTCGTCTTCGCCTTCGCCATCGCCGCGATGTAATCCTTCGGGTTCGTCACCATCAGGTGCGCGTCAAAGTACGCGTTCGGGACGTGCGGACGCAGGCATTCAACCACCGGGGCACCAAACGTGAGGTTGGGCACAAAGTGTCCATCCATGACATCCAAGTGGAGCCAGTCGGCACCGGCGTCGATGACTTTACGAGACTCGTCCGCCATGCGGGCGAAATCGCACGCGAGCAGACTCGGGGAGATGATGGCTTGGTTTTGCGGCATCGGTTGTTTTCGGTGGTTTCGTTTGCGGCGACAAAAACTGTGGGGCCTTTGAAAGAGTGGATCAGCGTTTTGGTGTTTCAAAAAGCGCGTTTTCAACCGACGACGCGTCCGCCCTTGCTCGCTATGTACTGGGGAAACGCCGCTAAGGATGACGTTTCGATGCTAAAATCAATCAATCAATCAAATCAATCACGCCGTGTCTAACCGAGGACGGTCTAAAAACCCCGGATCGCGTCTGAATCTATTGGTAAACTTTTCGTACCACTTGTGAAGAATATTTACGGGAACAACCATTCGATCGCTCGTGCTCCCGTCGGCTTGAAAACTTTGCATGTAACGGAATAAATCCTCCGCAACGCGCTTGGCGAATTCTTCCTTGTGTTGCATGAGCGCATTTTCCTTCTCCATCGCCGAGGCTAAGGGTTCGACGGAGATGCCGATGGATGCGTTGGCGTACGCGCAGCCAGCGTCGTCGACGGGCCAACGAAGCGCAAAGACGTCCGACGGCTTGGCGTTGGCCACGCATCCACAATACTCCCAAGGTTTATCCCCAGCCTGGATGTACACGCAAAGTGCGCTATTATCATCTAAAACTGTGTCGTTGAAAAGAGATGTAATCTCTCCGTCAGTCTCGAGACTTTGTCCTTTCCTTTGTGAGCGCGCATTCGTCAGAGCCGTCGGCGCGACTCAACTCGACTCGACTCGACTTAAACAATAGTCAACGCTCGAGATCATCACGTACGTCGCTGGGAGGGCATGAACAGACACACGTCCTTACACTCGCTGTACCCTTCGCCCAATTGCGCGCTCAAATCCATCGTCCACCGCGTTTCATCTGCGCGCACGAACGCATCGCTTCCCACGACGATTGACTTTTTCGCAAACACGACGCCGAACAGCATTGTATTCCTTCGACAACGCGTTCGGACGCGACCGGGGAAACTAAAAAATCAAAGTTTTATTTCGCGCGCGCGAGAACTCGATCGGTTTCGTCCGTCGCGCGCGCGATACGGTGCGCGCGCTCGTCTGACGTCACTCGAGTCGAAGCAAGCTTCTTCACCTTTCGTCATTCGTATTCGCACCATGTCGAGACTCGTCACCGCCTCGCGCGCCATCGCGCGTTTTACGACGACACCGACGCCGACTCGCGGTGGTGTCTCGCGCACGATCGTTCGTCCGCGCGCGTCGTCGTCGGTGTCGTCGTCGACGTCAGCGTTATCTTGGAACTTTCGTCTTCTCTACGACGGTGGGTGTCCGCTCTGCGTGCGCGAAGTCGAGTTCCTCCGCGCTAAGGATGCTGGAAAGGGTAAATTATCCCTCGTTGATATCGCCGCGGACGATTACGATCCGAACGATAACGCCGGGATCGATTACGAGACGGCGATGGCAACCATTCACGGGTTGGATGCAGATAAAAAAGTGTACACGGGCGTTGAGGTCTTCCAACGGGCGTACGACGCAGTTGGGATCGGGTACGTGTACGCTTTCACGCGCGTTCCGGCGTTGTTAAAGGCGGCGAATGCGGTGTACGACGTGTGGGCCAAGTATCGGTTGAACGTCACGAACCGGGGGTCGCTAGCGGAGCACCTGGCGGCTAGGGAGCAAAGGTTGATGGGCAAAGCCTGCGGCGTCGATAAAGAGGCGTGCGAAGAAACGACGAATGCGTGATTTGAGTGTTGTAATGCTATAGAAGAAGAGGAGACGCGAGCGTGAGCGAATGTCTGAGGAGAACTACGCTACGAACGATGCACCTGGGGGCGTACGCGTCGTCAAACTCGACAACCCTTGTCTGTTCCTTGGTCACGCCGGGGCAAACAAGGCGCTTCTCGTCGAGCGTCCCTGGGCCGATGTGCTCAAGTCCATGGCGCAACCGCTCTACAGGCACAGATTCGGGACGTAATGACGCCCACCCGCACGCTAGCAATACATTTTTAACACACATATTAGCAGAGATAAGGACTAAAGTGAGACGTCTGACGAGTCGGCTGTCCGAGAAAATAGTTATTTCCAAAAATGTTGTATGAACCCGAACAGGCGGTTCGTCTCGCCGGGCGAGTCGCCTCGTTGCGACTTTGCGGTGCGCGACGCGCGACTGGACACAGGCCGTTCGCTCTTCGCGCGCGATCGATGGATAAAACGATGAATATCGAGTCGGTCGAGTCGGAAGCGGTGGCGACGCCGCGCGCGCGTCGATCGGCGAAGCGAGAGAAGACGCGCGATGGCGACGAAGAACAAGCAGCCGAAAATCGTACGGCGTACACGACGCCCGTGGCGACGCGCGGTGGCGCGGAGCGGACCGAGTGGGCGACGGCATCGTCCGATTCGGCGTCGCCGCGCACGCCTCCTGTCTGCAACTTTGCGAACATGCTCTTCAGAGCGTGGCCTGAAATGTCACGCGACGTCAAGAAGCGCGTGGAGGCGTTCGAGGCGCTCGCGGCAACGATCGAACGCATCGAGGAGGAGATCCAAAAGCTTCAAGAAGAAGAGCGAGTGACCGTCACGCTGGTCCAAGTGTTCGCTGCATTGGCGGAGCACGCTGGGATTTTCGACATCCTCCGAACGCCGCAAGACGAGCGCGCGTCGCCTCATATCACGTGAGACTGCTTCGCCTGATACGGCGTTTGTAACACTGCGCGCATAAACGACGAAGAAACCGATGATTACAACGCGTCGAAAGTTAGGCATTCATTTTTCTTTTGCATTTTTGTCTGTGTTGTTGTAAAAATACTACTGTACTGTACGCGAACCATTCAATCTATCTCTACTTCCGCCTCGTGGAGACATTACTGGACGTCGGTGGCGTTCATTTGACGATGCGCTCGAAGCGTCGCGCCGATGAGTCGCCGTTCTTCCTCCGTTCGCGGCATGTCTTCGCTGCCACCTGCTTCCTCACCCCGTTGCGTTGCTGACCGCGCTTTCTTCTCCGCCTCGTAATCCTTGAACTTTTTTAAAAGAGCGCCACCTGGCGCGCCACCCGCCCGAAGCACAAAACCAGATGTGACCAAGTCGTGCGCGAGACGAGCGTGTAATTCGACTGGCACGAGAGGCATCAACCTTCGAAACAATCCATCGACGGTTTTTGCAGACGTATCCTCGCGCGCGGCGTGTGACGCGTCGACGACGTCTCCCCCTCGTCGAGCCGCGACGACGTCTCCGTCTCCGTTTGACTCGAGCGCGTCCACCCTTTTCTCCTTTTCGTTCATAGTGACATCCGTCACGTCGGCGAACGTGCGTCTAAGTATCTGTGCGCCGGATAAAAGTTTCGTTTCGTCATCCTCGCGGTACTCGCGCGCGACGCGCGTCATCGGCCCGAGAGCTAAAAATTCCTCCTCCGCCCTGTGTAAGTTTTCGAGCGAAAGCAATCGTTCGTCAGTCGACCGAGATCGCGTCTCGACGAATCGCAGCACAAGAAAACAAGCGACGTACCACCATCTATGTCTTCGCTCGGTCGGGAACGGTTTTGAGAGGAACACCGACACGTTGGCGGTGGGAAACTGGTACGAGATGTCTCGCGCCCGATTCTTGAGCGCGCGCAACCTCGAGTTCCATCGACTCAGGACCGCTCTTCTCTCGGCCACGTTCAGAAGGGGTATGTCTTCCGCGCTGAGCGGTGACGCCTTGGGTCGTAGCAACGCGCCGTCCGTGTGCGCGTTCACGGTTTGCGCGCGGTCGCCGTTCGGCGCGTGTCTTCCGGCAGCCTCATCATCATCATCATCATCACCGCTCGCATTCGACTCGTGCGCGTCCGCCCCGGGATTCCTCGGTTGCTGCTGTTGCGGCGGCGGCGGCGCGACGCCACCGGTGATTCCTCTCGCTCGCTTTGCCGGCGGCGCTCGCGCCGTCTTTCCCGCCTCCCTCCCGCGCGGCATCGCGCGCGAGGCACGTCTGACGCGACACGCGTCGCACGACCGACGTCTGATTCGCCTCTTCGTCGTCGCGCTGTCGAACATAGCCCTACGACGAATATAGACCACAAAACAATGTGAACGATGAATACAAAGTCGTGCGACGCACAAATCGGCAATCATATATATATAGCACAAGACCAAAGTTTGGTCAAATGTCCTTTTGACCAAACTAATTTTGAAAACGACGCGTTTTGAGTGACGTTGTCGACGCGTCGGAAACCATTCCCCGTCGCCGCGCCGGAAGAAGACGAAGAACGGCGCGACGCGCGCACCGCGGTGATGGGGTCGAAGAAAACAGAGGTGCGGACCCGCAGACGAACCCGGCGACCGCGAAGTCGCGCGGCGGCGGTTCGGGCGCGATTCGGTTGCGCGACATGCACACGCGAAAACGCGTCGCGCGCAGCGTTGACGCCGCTCGCGAGCCCGGCGATGACGCGATGGCGTGCGACGCGGCTCGAAACGCTCCGGCGTAAATCCGTTTCGCCGTCGACCGCTCGCATGTGCGTGCGCGCGCGCCGTCGACGTCGCTGGAGGCGCGATCATCCAGATTGTCAGTCAGCCGGTCGGTTGTCGGCGGATGTGCAGATGTGGTAGGGGGTGGGCGGATTAGGAAGACTAGGACGATACTGACTGACCAACGCGGCTTGACGCGCGCAGTTGAAACAATCACGCTTGTTTGACGTTGGTGTGAAAGTCCAGGCAGAGAATCGCGCAGCGAATGGTGGCGTCGCCAAGCGTGTGAGTGTGGCGGAGTTTCACGCTCTGATTGAGCAGTTCAAAAAGGGTGAGCGTCCGAAGTTGCATGGCATGGAGGTTGATTTTCCCGTGCGAATCAAGCACGGTGCTGGATTCTCCATCAAATGCCACGATGGTCAATTACACCGCGATTCCATAGCGTGGGCGACGGTATATTTCGACTCGCAACGGTGTCGGTACGTCGTGGCGTGCGGACGCAACAAGACTCATATTCAGGATTTTGTGAAGGCGCAGGCGCCCGACGCGCTCGTTTTGGAGGGTCTCTTCGCGCCGTGGAACAAAAAATTTTACCAATCTCTTTTGAGCAACGTGCGCAAGAATTATGCGGCATTACCAGACGACGAGAAAGTCCGACGCTATCATGCGACGCACGACAGAGTCATCAACGTGGATGGACGCACGTTAACGTTTCGCGAAAAAAAACTTCAAAAGGAACAGAGACAACGCGATACCATCAGAAATATGCACAACCAATGTTTGTTCGCTGAGATAGCGAGCGAAAACTCGACGTTGATGCAGCAATTCACCGAGTTGAAGCGTGTGTATGATCTTTCACTTTATTCGCAGGCGCAACGGCGCGAGCTTCGTGACAAAATCATGACGTCAAAATATCAGTGTTTACAATGGACTAACAAAGCTTTGATCCCGACTGGTAAGTTCGTCTCGATTTACGATCTCACGAACCCGGACAACTTTGATGAGGTCTATGCCGGCTTTTCACGTTGGGCTCCACACACCCGAGGGTACCGTCATGAAGCTTCGAACGCCGTGCGTTACACGTACGGCCGAGAAGCGTACAACATGTACGTGCTCGATGTTGCGAATGATTTGCCTCTTTACGAAGCTGGCGGTGACAAAACTTCCGTGGAGGCATTTGTGCAGGCGAAGATGAGACAAATCGGTGTCAACTGCCTTCATGGCGAGGTGTACCGCACCGCTAACGGCGGTAGCTACACCGCGGAAGAAAAGACGTTGCGGAAAACGCTCGTAGAAGACGGTTTCAGTGACGCTAGCGCCAAACGTTTCATGGCACTCAAACGTGCGGCCGAAACGCGAGGAAACATTTTTGTCTCTTGTTTTCCCAAGGGTAAGGGCGGTTGGCAAGGGAAGACTTTGCGCAAAGTCGGCCATCCTGGAGAGCGGAGGATCCCTGTGAAAACCGGAATCGACCTCGTTCGCCGAAACGCTCATTATGACAACGTGGCGTCAACCTCCACTCGACCGCGACCGCGACCGCGCAACGTGAATTGATAACGAATAGTAACGAACAGTAACGATTAGCATCGCCCACAATTGATGAGTTGTAATACATTCTGATACGGTACCCATGCACACATGACAATACACGAGTCTCCCCGTCACCGATCTCGGCAGATTGACACGAGTCTCCCCGTCACCGATTTTAAATTTTTTCTAAGTTGTTCATTGCTGGCCGATGCCCAACAACATGTTGGCTTAGCTCAAATTTTGATTGTTTGAAGACACACACTGCGACGCGCGATAGTCATGCTTCGTCGAGCGACGAGAACGATTGCGGACCGAGCATTGACGTCGACGTCGACGTCGTCGACGCGTGGCCATCGCGGGCAGCGGGTGCACGCGTCGTCGAGGGCGGGATTCGTTAAGGATGGGAAACACCAGTACGATAAGAAGGCTTCGACGACGACGACGACGACGAAGACGGCGAGC
>JACLAB010007993.1_pt1 | contig 15117 bp, 5 predicted proteins | sample 8027921 | NCBI WGS metagenome assembly JACLAB01 (sample SAMN15725117, study PRJNA655200) | protist metagenome | isolation source: fluorescence activated cell sorting (FACS) single amplified genomes of... | place: USA: West Boothbay Harbor, Gulf of Maine | collected 2000-07-19 | reverse complement strand
TGTTCCCCGAGCTGTCGATTCGCATCCGCTCGGTGCCATTTGTTGTCGAGAAAAACAACGAGTCTCCTGTTGCTCCAATCCTGTTGCCAGCAGCGTTTGTTGTTGTGTTGTCTTTGAAAGCTATATAAACTTCAGCGTCTGTTGACTCAAACGAAGCAACTTGATTGTCCGCTCCACCGTTAACGTCAAGCGTAACGGATGGCGACGACGTACCAATCCCTACCCTGCCCGAGCTGTCGATTCGCATGCGCTCGGCTGAATTTGTACTGAAAGCTAAGGAATTAGTTATGTGATTATATTGAATTAAACCTCTATACTCAGCAGCACCTCCGCCCGTACCGTCGCTAAAAGCTAATGAGCAGGCAGAGGCTGTACCTGATCTAATAGTTATTCCTGCATTACTAGCTCTTGATACTGTAAAATCGTCGGCTTCAGGGAATCCTGGAGCAGTACTCGTCCCAATCAACATTCTGCCCGAGCTGTCAAACCTAGCAATTTCGCTGTTATTGATTCGCCATGTATGTGCGGCTCCTGTTACTACATCATAAGCCAGTGCACCACTGTTATAAATTCTGGTTCCGCCTACGCCATCAGCAATTATTTCTAGTTTTCCTGCAGTAGTTTGGACTGACAGTTGGCTTCCACTTGTAAACGAAGTAGTGCCAATCCCTACTCTGCCCGAGCTGTCGATTCGCATTCGCTCGGTGTTGCTGGTCCCAAAAAGTAAATTGGAGCTTTCATTCTGCCAACACAATGCGTCACCAGAAGCATTTACACCAACAAGCATCCCATTCGACCACGAAGAAGCGCCTGTCTGATTATTGGTAATATTTATGTAATTAGACGTAGAGCTTGCAGCCTGATGCACCGCAAGTAATCCACTAGGCGAAGTAGTGCCAATCCCGACGTTGCCCGAGTTAGTAATACGCACAGACTCGATAAAATCTTGAGAACTATCAGTTACTCCAAAACTAGCTATAGCTGTTGCATCACCAGGCCCAGCAATTCTTACACCATATTCAGCGTTTACACCAATGCTAGTTCTACTATTACCGCTTTTTCTTAGGTTAATGACATAGGAATCATTAGACGTTGCACCGAAATCTAAGTTTGCGTCAGGCGACGACGTGCCAATCCCTACATTACCCGAGCTGTCGATGCGTAGGCGCTCGTTGTTACCTCCGGCAGCAATAACAAGATTTGCTTCTGCTCTTATCAAACCATCAGCGGTTGACGAGCCAGTCAGAAAAGAACTGCCACCAGTTCCAATAGTTAATTTATTTGAGCCGCTGTGTTTAAATGTATTACATATACCGCCTGTGTTAGTACTATCAAGGTTGATGCCTATGGGAAGCGTACCTGCATCAACATCCAATCTGGCTAAAGAATTAATTGACGATGTTCCAATCCCAACTCTGCCCGAGCCGTCGATACGTACTCGCTCACCAGATCCGTCGATAAACCGAAACGCTCCAGTGCCTCCTGTTTGGAACGTAAAATTACCGTTAGATCCGTTCGTGCATTCAATATAATGCCTGCGAGTAGTACCTCCAGTGAATTGAATGCTGTTAACGTTTGAGCCGCTGTCGGTAGAACTGATTGAAATACCTGCGTTTCCAGATTCATTGACAACTAAATTGTTGGCATAAGAGCTATAACTTCCAGGCGACGATGTTCCAATCCCAATATTTCCCGAGCTGTCGACATACAGCCGCCCAGTTCCGCCAGTTGTGATCGCTACTTGATCTGCTCCAGGTGAATAGATGCCAGTGTTGGTATCTCCAGTAAAAGCAAATGATGGTGCAGTTGCAGAACCCAACGGGATATTCTTTGTTAGATAACGATCTTCTGGATCATTAGCAAAGTAACTTAGGTACTCCCAAGATGATGCTGAATTGCTATATCGGATGCGTACAGTTAAGCCACTAGCACCAGTAAAACCACTTGGCACCCCTGATAAAGGGCTAAATGATTGGATACCTGTACTATCAATAACTTCTACATAATCCTGATCAGCAGGGCTTCCAGGGATAGCTGCTACGTTTGCAACTAAAGTGAATAACACAGCATCAGATACTGCAGAAGCAGCTGCATTAGCTGTAACGACTGCAGCACTAGCGTTTGTATTAGCTGTGTTCGCTGTAGATACAGCCGAGTTAGCTGTAGTTACAGCACTACCTGCAGTTGTATTAGCTGTGTTAGCAGTAGTAACTGCACTGTTTGCTGTAGTAACAGCTCCGTTTGCTGTTGTTTGAGCTGCAGCTGCCGCTGTTGTTGCTGCATTAGCAGTTGTAACTGCATTACCAGCTGTTGTATTAGCTGTAGCAGCAGAACTAACAGCACTATTAGCTGTAGTAACCGCACTATTCGCCGTAGTAACAGCACTACCAGCAGTAGTCGATGCAGTATTAGCAGTAGTTACCGCACTAGCTGCAGTAGTAGATGCTGTATTAGCTGTAGCAGTGGCTGCGTTAGCTGTTGTTACAGCTGCACTAGCGTTGGTATCAGCAGTGTTGGCGGTGGTTACAGCACTGTTAGCGGTGGTAACAGCACTATTAGCTGTAGTTACAGCCGAGTTAGCTGTAGTTACAGCACTGTTAGCTGTAGTTACTGCACCTTCAGCTGTTGTCTTAGCAGCGTTTGCCGTAGTATCAGAAATATCTACAGCAGTTTCAGACTCTTGCGTAACATATAAACTTTGAGTAAAGTTTTGATTTAAATCTTCTGCTTTAATAGCAGAACCAGGGAAGAAAGTAGAACTAAGCGTATCAATAGCTGTATCCCTAAAGATACGAATAGCTACATTATTAGCAGGTGCTGATGTAAATGAAAGCGTTGTAGCGTTGGCAAATGTAAATGCAGTTGTAGCAACAGTATCAAGTGTTACCTTGACATCAGATTGTTTTAGATATTCAAATGTAAATGAATAGTTCGTTGTCGAACCATTCCCTGTATATGTATTTTGTGTAGTTGCCATTAGTAACGAATGTTAAGGGTTGAATCAATTCCAGGCATTAAACCTTGTTCAGCTCTTTGATCAATAAATTGTTTCTCCATAATACGTTGTTCAATAGAAAGACGTACTGGTGATTCCAATTCACCGAAAGCTAATTCTTCAGCATCTTTTAGTGCTGTATCCAGCATCATATGGATCTGGTCATATTTACCAATAGGTACTTGATCAGATTTTATACCACGTCTTCGTGCTTCTTGTAGTTCATTGATAGTATTACGTGCATCAGCTGTACGCATAATATTTCTGATTTGATCTCTGAAATAACCCCTTTTACCCATAAGGCTGCTTAATTCAGCACGTTCAGTATTAATCAGGTCAACACCATTACGTTTCTTAAATGCACTAGATACATCATATTCAATATCATAGAGGAATTGTTCTTCTTTAGACATTGCAGGATGTATTTTAAGTGGTGAATAAGAATTATAAACACGTTGTAGCATTGTATATTTATTTGGTGCTTCACCTGTTACAGGACTGATTACAGTAGGTAATCTGTTAGCAGGGTCCATAACACCAAGTAATTGGTTACGATTAGCAAGATTACTAATTATATCATTATTAATTTCTTTTAAACCACCATCTAAGATCTTACCGAATTCATTACGTAAGCCACCTAAAGGCCCAAGTGAGTTAATTTGACCAGCAGCGAAAGTAGAAGCAGCATATTGATTGCCACTTAAAGTTTCTACAAGAGGACGTAAAGAAGACAAACCAGCTTGATCAGTTAAACCAGCTGCAAGTACAAAAGCTGCTTTTTGAAATAAATTCTCTGTAGCTGCTTCACCAAGCATATCAAAGTTATCAGCAATGTTAGCTACTGTAGCAACCCAATTACTTAGACCAGGACCAAGTACTTCGTTGTATTCCACTCTAATACCACCAGGTCCAATAACTGAACGATCTTTCCAGTTACTGTTTTTAGTACGTGCTCTTTGTAACTGTCTGTCAACATTACCGTCACCTGTAATACTAAACAAACCATCACCAAATAGTTTATCTTTTAAAACAGAACCAACAGCTAAAGAAGTCACAAAAGTACCAATTGCTTTCTTACCTAGTGTCTTATTTTTTAGGTCTACAATAGCATTTAACCTAGCTGTTTCATCCATTTGAGTTATTTTATAACCACGATTAGTAAGAATATTTTCTACTAATTCAGGTTGTTCTATAAATGTTTCGACAGAAGTATAAGCTAATTCATTTACATCTCTTTGGAAAGAACGTAAAGGTGCAGGTAAATAATCATCAGCTACTCTTACCATATTAGCCATAGTTCCGGGGAACAGGATAAAAGGTCTTAGTCCAGGTATTTCTTGCAGAAGACCATTTAGTTGAGTATTTAGTCCAGTATCAAGGTTTAAAGCAATCTCTCCAGTATTGTATTTAACTGCTTCATCTTCAATAATACCGTTTTCATTAAACATACTATTGTATTCTTTGTCAGCAATCTTTTTAATATTAGCAGGTGTTGCTTCTTTACCAAGACGTTCTAGCTCATCCATAGCACGGAAACGTGCAGTAGCATTAGCTAGGTTAGCAGAAGTAAAGCCATCAAACCCAGTAAAGAGATTAGGTGTAATTCTAAATACAGGGTCAGTTGCCATATGTTGTAAACTCTCATATTGATCTACAAGAAATTTAAAACCAAGGTTACCTTTTTCTGCTTCAAGTCTAGCAATGTTTTTGTATTGTGCTAGTTTTTTCTCATTCTTAATTACTAAGTCTAACCTAGTTGCACTAGCTACACTATTAGGATTTTGTGATGCTTTCATGAATAACTTACCAGCATAAGGTAAGGCTTTCATTTGAGTATCAAAGATAGAATTGTAAGCCATCCAACCACGTTGAATAGACTTAAGATCTTTCCGTAGCATAGCACCAGCAAAATAAGACACTGGTTCTGCAACCAATCCACTTAAGTTACCATATAAAGCTCTACCAGCTGTACCAGCAGAAGACAAAATAGAATTAAAGAAATTAGCTCTAACAGCTTGATCTAAAATATTAGGTGCATCAGGAGTACCATCAATAAGTGGTCGCCAACGAACAAAGCTATTAAGAATATCTTCATTCATTTTAGTAATACTATTGATCTTACCGTCACTAAGTTCATATAATTCAAGGAATGAATCGAGAACTTCTGGGTTATTATCTTGTAAATATTCCCAGCTTTGGGTAAACCTATCACTTTCGTCTTGAATAATACGTAAAGCTTGTGGTGTCTCCTCTTGAATTTGTCTGACAAGTTGTTCAGGTGTCTTACCGAATGCACGGGCACGCTCACCTAAACGCATGATACCACGTTTCTTATCTAAATAATACTTAGTAGTACCTTGTAGTTGTTGTAGGTATGCAAGATTATCACGAATCTTTTCTTTAGCTTGATCAACAGCAGCTGAACCTCGGTTAAGTCTAACACCTTCAGATAGGTCAGCGATTTGACCTGATAAAGAAGTAGCAGTATAAGCTTGTGCTTTAGCAATATCCATACCAGTAAACTCTTTAGCTTGATCATTGATCATCCTAAAGATACCAGCATAACCTTCATCAGTTAATGTCTCAACACCAAACTCATTCTTTACAATGACTGGATCAAGAATCTTACGAATTTCATCAACACCAACAGTAGGGTCAAACAATTCAAGTACTAATTTATCACCTTGCTCAGAGATTTCATCAAAACTAATTGACCAATCAGCTGCTTCCATACCATAACGGTCAGCATCTTTAAGTTGTTTGGTAAGACCAAGTGTAACTTCTTCGACACCACCTGGTGTAGTAATAGCATACTTACGAGCAGGTTCACTGATAAAGTTACCTAAACGACCATAAACTGATCCTTTGTTTTTTGCAACACGTACTGCATCAACACTAGCACCAATGATACCAAAATCATCAAGAGAACGCATCCCAACTTCATTCCAATCATAAAGGTCATTTACACCTTTTAATGGAACATTAGCATCAGGATTCATAGCTTGATTGTAGTAACCAAGCTCATCAAGATCTGCTTCTTGTTTAGCAGCATACCTAGATAGTTCTTCTACTGCATCATCACTTTTAGCAGCTGGTGTTAAGTCATCAATAATCTTCTTAGCTTGTGATGTCTCACCTACCATCTTAGGTGCTCTTTTAAATACTTGTCCTACTTCATTAATTGCAGAACCAAACTTACCAAGAAACCCTACAAACGGAATAAGAAACCCAAGACCTAGATCTTCATTGATGTTTTTAATACGTTTTTCATCAGCACTATCAGTATCTAGTGTAGCCCAGCTATCAGGAATGAAATCATATTGTGGTGGTAAAGCTTTTTTAAGAGCACCGAAAGCATTGTCTTCCTCATATTCAGAGCTAAATGCACCGACAGCAACACTAGCACCTGCTTCTATACCTCTGTTCCCAAGGAACTTCATAAAGGCAGTATTACCTAACCTATTGATGACGTTACCGGCTCCCAGAGCTGTAGTAGAAGCTCCTTGTGCTTTAGCTGCTAATGCCACACCAACACCTTGAAGGGCTAATGTAGGAACAACAACAGAAGAAATAGCTCGTGCTGCTGATGCTACACCATTTTCATAAGGTGTTACCTTAGGAATCTGTGCACTTTTTGGTAGGAATTTATTAGCTAAATCAGTGACTGGATCTAATACACCACCAATAGGTACAGCAGTTGCTAGTTCCATAGCGTATCTAGGATCAGTAGCAAAACCTTCTACTTCACTCCCGACACCACCGCCCATTTGTAAGCGGTTCCATTCATTCCTACTCATGCCTTGGGCTTCGTAGTAAGAATAATCTTTACTTGGATCAAATGGTTCAGCAGCCATTTCAGGTTGCATTGTAACCTCACCCGTAGGTGCAGGTTGTTCAATTGTTGGTGCAGTTTGACCTCCCGTAGGAGGTTGTGTCTCTTGTTCTTGAAGTTGCTGTTGTTGCTGTTCGTAAGTATCAACTCTCTGTTGAATTTCTTCTAGTTGTTCATTAGAGAGTTGCTTGTTACGATCTTCTTCACTCAACACATATTCACTGCCAACATTTGAATAATCTAATGGATCGTTCATGTTGTTTGTTTTTTAATTAATTTTGACTAAATCCAAAGCGTTGCATTGCTCTTTCTCTATGTGGACCCATCTCTGCAACACCACTTCTAGCAGAAGTTCCAAATGAATCACGTGCATCTCTATTTGCTCCAGGGTTGCCAGCAAGAACTGTAGTATAAAGATCTTCTAAATTAGCACCTTGTGTAGACATACCTGCTTGTGCAAATCTATCTTGGAAGTATCTCTTCACAGGACCACGTAATTGTTCTTCAAAAGACATGCCTGGTACTACACCATAAGCAGCTCTTTCTGGTCCACCGAATTGAATCAACCCTTGATAATTACCACCTTCTCCACCAACAACACCTGGATCATAAGTACCGGCAGTTTCAAATCCAATAATAGTAGCAAGATCAATAGGGCTTACACCTAACTCTCCAGCAACCTCTACAAGTGCATTTGTCTGTTCCACAGGTGCAACTCCAGTACCAGTCATACTAGCTCTCACAGGACCATTACCGATACCATTAGTACTATGAACAGTACGCCTAAACCTATTATTTGTTATCCTTTCTGTATCAGTAATAAGTTTTAAAGTTCTAGGTTCTTGATCAAACACTTCTTCTTCTAATGCAGTAGGTTCAATTAATCTACGGTTGCCACCATCAGCTTTGTTAAATGCTGTAATAGCGGCATTTCTTACTGCGTAAGGTGGTACATTAAAAAGTTTTGATACTAACAGTTCATTAGAATTATACTTAAATTGACCATTATTATTGTAATAATCATTAGTGGATGATACAAGTTCTTCTTCAGTACCTACAGCACCCGGTGTATCTAAAACAGCAATGCCTTTTTTTATCAAACCCTTACGTAATTCTTGGCGTGTTTCCAAGGCTAAGTTTGCTAAGGTATTATACTTAGCTTCAAGGTTAGGAAATACTGGGCTATTAAGTGGACCAGTTGTTTTGTAAAACAAACTGTCTTTATTTTCTGTGTCACTCATAACTGTTTCAACGTATTCCCTTGCCTTTTGTTCAGCTGCTTCTTGCGGCATACCTGCTTCTATATTTTTTTTATAAGCAAATTTAAACTCATTTTCTCCAGCAGTGATTGCCATAAAACTTTGTCTAGATCCACGTCCTTCTACATTAGGGTTAAGACCAGCTAATTTTTCTGCTCTGTTTTTTATATCTTTTTTTGTGTCGGCATAATTAGGGCCAAACTTTTCTGCTTGTAATTTTTTATATGCTATAGAAGCCTGTCCTTGTAATTTAGGATTTTGAATACTATCAATGTATTCTGGAGATAAAGTTTTTAATCGTATTTGCTGCTCAAGTTTAGTTGTTTCATCTACTAAATTTCCTGCAAGGACTGATCTTTCTAACCTAACAATTTTATCAGACAACCCTTCATTATTATAGAGTGCTGCTCTTCTACTTTTATAAGTAGCTAAAATCTCTAAATCTTTTGAAGGATCTGTTTCAGCTTGCAATAAATCTGCAAGTTGATTATAAGCTTGATTATCAAACTCTTTTGCTTCAGTACGTACTCTAGCTTGGTCATCACGGAGGAAGTCTGTTCTAGCCTTACGTCTAGCAGCTATAGCATTTTGATAACGTTGACTATTACCACGTTCTTCAAGGACAGTCTTTCCACTAGATGTAAGAATTTGAGCGTCTAGTTCTTCTATTGAATGTCGAAATGAACCATCAGCATTTTTAGCAGAGTATAATTTAAAATAATTATCTAAAGCACCTTTTGTACCAACCTTAGGGTTCTTTACATCTAACCTAAAGGCCATATCAAGTTGACCGCTAGTCCTCAGGTCTTCTGCTTGTTGAGTAAGACCAGTATAGACTCTATCAGTTGCTGCAGCTGCTGACCTTCGTATTGAAGTAGAAGTATAGTCATCAACAAACTTATTAGATCTCTCTAAAAAGCCAGGTTCAAGGTCATTAATATTTAAACCAGTTGATCCATACAAAGCATTCTGTACTTGACCCAGTACAATACGCATTTTATCAGGATCACTCTGCGCTTCTATACCAGAAAATTTATTACCTGCTTGATCAGTAAAAGCCTCTTCAGTGCTTTGAAGTGCTCTATTAACAAGCAGTGGAGTTTGTTCTATAATAAGTTCATTATAGTAACCCTTTTTCCAATAGTAACCTCTACCAGGATTAGCTGCAAGACCTTTAGCTGTTTCTAAAGGTGAGTCGAAACCTAAAGCGCCGTCCCGCATAAGCGTAGCGTCTAATTGTTCTGTTTGCACAGGAATTTGACTTTCAGCTATTGCAAAATTATTTTTTAGTTCAGGACTATTTAGATATTCTTGACGACGGAATTGAGCACCTTCTGCAGTCTGATCTACAATCATCTGCTTAGTTCTTTCAGCAGCTTGTTTACCAAGAGTTACACTGAAATCAGCTAAGCCAGTTAATGTTGACTCAATTTTTTTAGCATTAGCATCAGCTTGTTGTTGTTTTGTTTTTTGTTCAGCTTGGATGCTTAATTGTTCACTTTTTAAATTAGCCTGTACAATTTGCTGATTTCTTTCTCGTGCACGCATTTCATAAGCAGAGTTTGCCTGCATTGCTTGCAGATTATCTCGCCGTTGTTGATTTGTAGCGTCACGTTGTTTTTCTAAGTTACGGATTACCCGGTTACTTTCTTCTTCCATTCGAGCAATACCAGCCCTACTAAGTTGAATAGGTTGGAATCCTCTTGGTTTTGTAGCGGGTTGGTATTGTAGTCGTGCCATAGTTAGTTAGTTAATTATTTAAAAATATCTTGAATAGAATTAAATGCGTTTATACCAGTAGGAATAAACGAAGCTGCTTGTAGTGCTAAAGGTGCTGCTGCTGCAAAACCTGTGTCTACACGTGGTCCTTTAGGAACGTATACTTCTCTCATAACTGGCTTAACAAATTCACGTTCTGGTGTCATCTGTGGTTCAGGTGCATAATCAAATTCTTCAGGGAATAGATTAAGGTTTGCTCTAGCCTGAAGATCTGCACCGAATCTTTGCAGTCCAATCTGTTGTATGTTACGTTCCATCTGACCAATAGCACTTTGCATATTAGCCTCAAGAATCCTATTGTTATATTTAACTTCATCTTTAGCTACGTTGATGCCAAATTCATATTTATCTTTAGCTGAAGCAACATCTAGCGCAAGCCTATCTAAATTAAGACCTGTTCGTGTCTCAGCAATACTAGCGTCAACTTGTAGTTTTAATAAATCTACAGCAGCTTTATTTCTTGAACCAGATAGGCTTGAATCAAGAGCAACTAAACTACGAAAAGATTCAGCAGCAGTAGATTGTAAGGTTTTTTTACGTGATACACCTGCTTGACCTAAGGCAGCTTTACCGCTTTCTTGTAAGCCTTCAACAAACTTAGCTTCTTTTTCAAAGGTATTTTTTTTGGTAATTTCATTTAAGTTTTGTTGGATTGATTCACTACCAGTTCTACGTCCACTTTTAATTCCGTATAATTGAGCCCCTTGTTCTAATTTACCAATGCCTGCTGATTTCATTCGAGTGATTAAATCAGAACCTCCTGATTTTATTTCATTCATCAGATCAGTGTGCATACCTTCACGTTGAAACGCTTGGCTTAAAGCAAGGTCTTGTATAACGGCTTCTTGGTCATTAACTGCTAATGTCTCAGCTATTTGATTATAACTCGTCTGTGCTTTATAAATATCTTGGCTTTTTTCGTAAACAGCTAAAGATTGTGCATATTGATAATCTTGAATTTGCTTACCATACTCCCAGTTAGTAAGGGCAGTTTCATATGCATAATCACGTTCTTCATAATAATTTGCTTTTTCTGCGTTATGTAGATCTTTATTATATTGAAACTCGCTACGGGCTGCACTTTTCCCTGCTTTTCGTGCACCTCTTTCAGAAGCCCTTGCTTCTTTGTTTCTGTCCCTTCCTGTAAATATATCAGTCCATGACATAATTAAGCCCTCCTATAGAATCGTGGTGAATAAATACCTTCCCATGTCATTGATACTAACGATACAGGGTATGGAAAATTGCTTGTCACTTTAAGTTCAAAATTAGTATTACGTTGATGGATTGGTATAGTGAATTGATGCTCTTGTGCTATAGGACTACTATCTGCTACATAAGTATTAGCATCAGTTACATACTCTACATTTTTCCATTCATCAGAACCGCCTGCTTTTACTTTAAATAAAATTGGACCTGTTCTACCAATAGAAAATATAATTCTTGATATAGTTAATGTAGCTGTATAATCAGATGTAATAGAATCTCTTTTTTTATAAAAAAATTTAGGTAAGATTACTTCAAAATCATAACCATAGCCTATGACAATACCATCTGCATAGCTTGTATAGTCACCTTTAACTTCAAAGTAACGGTAACCTGTACCAATTTCAGTACGTTCAGTAGCAGTTAAATAAAAACCAGCATCAGCATCAACAGCTGCACTTGTCCCTACATCTGCTGTTGGTACACTAAGAAGCATAATAGCTTCCTTTTGTTGTATTGGTGTATAGGGTGTGTAGATTTTAGTAACCTCATTAGTGGCATCATACACCACCGCATTGACACCTCCAGCAGGCTGTACGGGCCTTGCAGCCATGTCTAGGCATGTATTGCCAGTAATGCTTGTAGCGCCTACCTGAGAGCTTCCTGTGGGGATCTCATCAAGGATGACCTTACCTAGTGTATATTCATCTTCATGCTGAGAAATAATAACTACAGAATCATTGATAATCTTTGCAGATTGAATGGTTCCTGGTAGTTGCCATTTAGTCCATGCTTGAAATAAATCTTTCTCACCATTATTATAAAATCTATAGAGGTATAGATAAGATGTAGCAGAATCAATTAATAGTATAGCTGAGTTCTGTGGGCTAACACTTAAATCATCAATAGTATCTGGAAGCCATTCAAGTACAACTTTACTGATATCAACAACAATAGGATTTTGTTCTACATCACGCAGTTGTAAACTAAACAATTTACTATAACCAGGTACTCTATTAATAAAAGCTGCAGTGACGCCAACATCAACAGGAGATATGTCAGTTGCCATTTCATAATTAGATAGTGCTCTAATTATAGTTGTAGTAGGGGTAAGTGTACTAGAATCTGTAGCCAACACTTGGAATTGCTGTCGTTCACTGAACAACATTAAACCTTGCGGAGATGGTAGTACATCAGATAAAGTAACAGGTCTAATGCTAGCTACGTTTAAATCAATGGGATCTGAAGCAATCTGAGTTAAAGCTGACTTAACAAAAAAATTATAGCTATCATTAGCTACTCCAAAGAATACGTTGTCTTGTGATAACAATCCAAATCTATTAGAATAGAAAAATGTAGTTGTAATTTTTTTACCAATAAAAGATGGTAATGGACTGGTAACATCATTACCTGCTAGACGCGCTGTCCATGTAATAGGATTAAATGCAAATGCTGTAGGCCCTGTATTTTCTAGTTGATGAGGCATAGTAGATGCATCCAATCCAGGGGATACATCACGAGCGACAGTTTCTTCCCAATATCCTCTACCTCTATTTAATGTAGTATCATATGCAACAAATTGTACATGATAATCATCTTCAGAATTAGTTGTATTACTAACTGTTACATGGTGTCCACCAAAAGATTCTAAAGGAAGTTTAGTAGCATCAGATACATCATCTTCAAATGCTTCTAAAGCAACGTTATTTAGACCACCTTTAGCGTCAATATCAAACGCAACTGGAGTACCAGTAACGGCGCTATAATCAGTTACAACTGCATTAGAACCTGTACTACGTTTAATAACAAGACTATCAGGATAACCTTCTAAATACCATCTACCAGCAAAAGCTGCATTACCTGCTGAATGTTGTGCTTCAATAACACTTTTGATTTTATCAATAAGATGGTGATTTGTGTTTACATCACTAGCATCATACAACAACATGTCATCAAATGTTGTGCTATTTTGACTTGTTACTGTAGCTTCTACGTGTTGAATAGTAACAGTATAGACATAAGTATCTACAAGTGTATTAAGTTTAAGAGTCGCAACAGTCTTAGGCGTATAAGTACCGTTAGCCTGCATAGCAGCAGTAACAGTTTTGTTGGTAATGATTGTAGTATCTTGAATGCTACGAAAATGATAATCATTCTTAGTAGTACCAGTTAGATATGAACTGGCATTGTTTGTGACAGTACACCAAGTACCATCAGCAGCTGTCCACACATAAATATTTGCACCTTTAATAGCACCAATATATGAACCTGCTGCATCACGTTCAATAAAAAACCATGAAGCACCGTCTAATTCAGACTTAGTAAATGCAGTACCATTTGCTTTTTTTAATACATTAGTATGCTTCATTCCTGGTCTTTTTAATAGACCATAGGTAGGATCGGGATAACCGTTAATGCATTCAGTTACTTGTCCTAATAATTTTTTGTCATCATTTTGTCGTGAGACACCACCAAGAAAGTTTGGTATTAACTGAGTTACTGCTGGCATTAGCGTTGTAAAGTATGGAACGGTTGGTAGCTTTGATAGAAATTACCACCTTTAGGAGCACCAAAGAATGAGTAATCACCTTGATTACATTCGTATTCTAAAGCTGTAGATTTAGCAACAGCTTCTTTTTGTAGTAGAATTTGATATTGATTAGGATCACCAATAATTCTACTAGACACAATTGCTGCAGCCTTTGCGATGATAAAAGCTTGGATAATAGTAGGGATACTAGGCCAATCAAAATACCATATAATATCAACATATAAGGTAGCATCGGTCCAGACAAATGAATGAGCAGTTTTATCATAAAGTTTGCCTTCACGATTAATACTATCTCTATCTAAATTTTGTGTATAAGTTCTATTCAAATCCATTTGAAGTATATTGTTAGCAATAGGTACTTCGTTGGATGAGTTAGGTGTAATTGGATAATCTAATTCTTTATTAAAACTCCAGCCTTCTGATTGTACTTCACGAGACACTTCTCTTAGGGTGTTGAGTGCAATCGCAACGTCCGGGTTGGTTTGTGATTCAATTCTACTTGTAGCAATAGACTGTGTTAAGATCTGACTGGAAACAGTTTGAGAGATATTAACAGTATAGTTATATGTAACAGGATCTGTAGCTGGAGATACTTCTACACCTGCAACGGCAATAGATGTACCAACAGTTACACCAGGTCCACCGATATAGGTGCCGACTGGAATGTTAGCTGTTGTAGTAGTTAGAGTGGTGCCGGAAATAGAACCAGTAAAGCTTGAAACTTCGTTTAGTACAAAAGTTTCATCAGTTGTCAATGTAGTGACAGGAGCCTGACCAACTGACGCCAGGATCTGATTAACAGCTTGTAGCTCAGTATTGGAGCCAGTAGTAGGGAAGGCCATAAATTGATAATGAGTATTATTCTCAATAAAGAATTAAAAAAAAGGAGCCTCCGAAGAGACTCCCATTGGATATAATAATATCAGAATGTAGAAGGAGCAGAAGCACCAACATACAATTCAACACTAGCAGCAGGGTTGAGGTAATCACAACCGCAAGCCAAACGACCAAGCATAACATCACCTTGGTATACCACGGAGACATCACCACTGGTTACTTGAACCTGAGGACCAATTGCTTCAACCATACCGGCAGCTTCTTTCTGGAAGATAAGACCACAGGACTTAGAACCGAATTCGGTTGCTGTACCATAATCATTATTGATACCAGTTTGAGCACCGGATGCATCTTCAAGAGATTCAGCAACAAAGTCACCAGTGTTACCAGGTGCGGTTACACCAGTTGTACCACCGTAAGCAGTACCATACTTACCAAGGAACGGAATGTTCATTGACTTGTAGATCTTGATGCCAGCAATCTCAACGATGCCTTGGCCACCCTGAAGGGCAGTACCTTGTGCATCGCGATTGACCAGACCGTTGGAACCAACAGCTTGGATCAATTCGTAATACTGACGAGGGTTAAGGACGGCAACACGGCCATCTGAAGTAACACCTTTCTCATCAAGAGCAGCAGCTGCATCATAGAATGCAGA
>JACLAB010006781.1_pt1 | contig 15137 bp, 11 predicted proteins | sample 8027921 | NCBI WGS metagenome assembly JACLAB01 (sample SAMN15725117, study PRJNA655200) | protist metagenome | isolation source: fluorescence activated cell sorting (FACS) single amplified genomes of... | place: USA: West Boothbay Harbor, Gulf of Maine | collected 2000-07-19 | reverse complement strand
GCGATGCGGATTAGATGAGGCGGGCGACGTGTTGCCGCTCGAGTTGAAGTCGCGCTTCGCGGGCGGCGGCGAAGTGGACGCGAATAAAGTCAAGGCGCAAGCGGTGCGGACGTTAGGTGAACAAGGCGCTGGGGTGTCGAAGGAGGCTATTATGCGAGAGACCAAGGACGGGAGCACGGAGACTTTCGCTTTGGTGCGACCGAGCGAGCACAACGGCTGGTGCGGCGTGTACTTGTACCTGGACGAAGTCGGGATGTTGAAGGGATTACCGCCGAATAGACGCGCGAGTCGACTAGCGATGGAGTGTGGATTTGATGGCGTGAACTTCTTCGGTGACATGTTTATCGGTCGCGTGCAAACTAAGCCAGCGCCGATGCGCAGCGTTGATTTCAAGCTTTCAGATTTGGACTCGAGCGCGCCTTGGATGCGTTCGGCGACGATGGAAAACGTGGAATATAGCAAAGGATTGAAAGAGCTCGAAGCCGCCATGGGTCGCAACGGTGGCATGCAAACCATCAACATGGACGGCTCGGGCGGTGCGAGCGCGGGTGGCGGCAACGCCTCGAGTATGCCTTCCGGCAAAGCCGACGGCTACCGCTGGGAACAAACCGAAGACGAAATCGAGCTCGTCGTCGACGTTCCGCGAGGCACCACCTCAAAATCCGTCCGCGTACTCTTCAAACCCCGTCAAGTCGTCGTCAAAATAAACGACGAAACCGTGTGCGATATCGAACGGCTCTACGACGCCGTGCGCCCGGATGAATGCACGTGGACCATGGGCCCCGACGAAGTCTGCGTGTCCATGGCTAAAACCGACGAAGAGAACATCTGGCGCGCGCTCGTCGCCGATTCATAGCGCGCAAATCTCCCGCCGCGTCTGCATGTAACGCACACCAATTCATCACACGCACACACGCGCATGCACGCACACACATCCGCGTCCGCGACGCCTGAGAACGCACGAGACATCCCGAACGCGAACGCCGAGCCCAGTCACCAAGAGCGCACTGACGTCACAATCGCGCGCGCGATCCCGCACGCACCTCACTCGCCACGATGACGGACGACGAGACGAAAGACGTCGTAAAGAAGGAAACCAAACCCGCCGATTTCGCCACCGCGATCCTCGAGCGTAAGAAAGCCCCTAACCGGCTCGTCGTAGGTGCGTTCGACGGTCGAGACGTCGCGTCGTCTCGGATCTGGATGCAATCGAGCGTTTTCGCGCGTTCGTTCTCGCACGCGGTGACTGACGACGCGCGCGTGACGTCCACGGCTGTACCACACACATAGATGAAGCCATTAACGATGATAATTCCGTCGTGGCGCTCAACTTGGCCAAGATGGATGAGTTGCAATTGTTTCGCGGCGACACCGTGTTGCTCAAGGGTAAAAAGCGCAAGGACACTGTGTGCATCGTGTTAGCGGATGAGAATTGCGAAGAAGGGAAGATTCGTATGAATAAGGTTGTGCGTAAGAATTTACGCGTTCGATTGGGGGATGTGGTGAGCGTGCATCAGGTGCGTTGTGTGCGTAGACAAAGGGCGAGATCTGGGATTACGGTTAGGATTACGCGACGCGCTCGCGCGATCGCGGGTATTCGTGTTTTCGTGCGCGTTTGGTGCGCGTGTTCGTGACTGTGATGGTGTACTGACGTGATATACGACGTGTGCGTTCGTGAATTGAACCGATATAGTGCACGGATGTCAAGTATGGCAAGCGTGTGCACGTGTTACCTTTTGGTGATTCCATCGAGGGCGTGACTGGGAACTTGTTTGACGTGTACTTGAAGCCGTACTTTTTGGAAGCGTACCGACCGGTGCGGAAGGGCGATACGTTCTTGGCGCGCGGAGGCATGCGTGGAGTCGAGTTCAAGGTTGTTGAAACTGATCCCGCGGAGTACTGCATCGTCGCGCCTGATACGGAGATTTTCTGCGAAGGCGAACCGATCAACCGCGAGGATGAGGAACGCCTCGACGACGTCGGGTATGATGACGTCGGTGGTGTGCGTAAGCAAATGGCGCAAATCCGCGAGCTTGTCGAACTTCCGCTCAGACACCCGACGTTATTTAAGACGATTGGTGTCAAGCCGCCGAAGGGTATCTTGCTTTACGGTCCGCCGGGGAGTGGTAAGACTTTGATTGCGCGCGCGGTGGCCAACGAAACCGGTGCCTTTTTCTTCTTGATCAACGGTCCCGAAATTATGTCCAAGCTCGCGGGTGAATCTGAATCGAACTTACGTAAAGCGTTTGAGGAGGCTGAGAAGAACGCTCCGGCGATCATCTTTATCGATGAAATTGATTCCATCGCTCCTAAGCGTGAAAAGACGAATGGTGAAGTTGAGCGTCGCATCGTGTCGCAACTCTTAACCTTGATGGATGGCATGAAGTCTCGCTCGCACATCATCGTGATGGGTGCGACGAACCGACCGAACTCTATTGACCCTGCTCTTCGTCGTTTCGGCCGCTTTGATCGCGAAATCGACATCGGCGTTCCTGATGAAGTCGGACGCTTGGAGGTGTTGCGCATTCACACGAAGAACATGAAGCTCGATGAAAGCGTTGATTTGGAGAAGATTTCCAAGGAAACGCACGGCTACGTTGGCGCGGATTTGGCTGCTCTCTCTACCGAAGCTGCGCTTCAGTGCATCCGTGAAAAGATGGACCTCATCGACTTGGAGGACGACAACATCGACGCTGAAGTTTTAGACTCCATGGCCATCACGAACGATCACTTCTTCTCCGCGCTCACGACTTCCAACCCTTCGGCGTTGCGCGAGACTGTCGTCGAAGTGCCGAACGTGTCTTGGGACGATATTGGTGGATTGGAGGGTGTCAAGCAAGAGTTGCAAGAAACCGTGCAGTACCCCGTCGAGCACCCAGAAAAGTTCGAGAAGTTTGGCATGGCGCCATCCAAGGGTGTTCTCTTCTACGGCCCTCCGGGTTGTGGTAAGACGCTTCTCGCGAAGGCAATCGCTAATGAGTGCCAAGCGAACTTCATCTCTATCAAGGGCCCTGAACTTTTGACGATGTGGTTTGGTGAGTCTGAAGCCAATGTGCGTGAAATTTTTGACAAGGCGCGTCAAAGCGCCCCGTGCGTGCTCTTCTTCGATGAACTTGACTCTATTGCGAACCAACGTGGTAGCAGCTCTGGTGATGGTGGCGGTGCGGCCGATCGCGTGTTGAATCAACTTCTCACGGAGATGGATGGGATGGGATCGAAGAAGACGGTGTTCATCATCGGCGCCACTAATAGACCGGATATCATCGATACCGCTCTCATGCGCCCTGGCCGTCTCGATCAGCTCATTTACATTCCCCTTCCGGATGAAGGCTCTCGTTTGAGCATCTTCAAGGCAAACTTGCGCAAGTCTCCGATCGCTGCGGACGTCGATCTCGACGTCTTGGCGCGTTTCACGAATGGCTTCTCTGGTGCTGATATCACTGAAATTTGCCAGCGCGCGTGCAAGTACGCGATCCGCGAAAGCATCCAGCGTGATATCGAAGCCGAACGTGCGGCTGCGGTCAACCCTGACGCGATGGTTGATGATGCCGTTGATCCGGTGCCGGAGATCACCAAGGCACACTTTGAAGAAGCGATGAAGCACGCGCGCAAGTCTGTGACTGACGCCGACATCCGCAAGTATCAAACCTTTAGCCAAACTCTTCACCAAGCGCGTGGTTTCGGCGGTGACTTCCAGTTCCCCGACGGTTCCGGTGCCGCCGCGCCGTCTGGCACGCCAGCCGCCGCCGCTGCCGCCGCCGCGGATGACGACTTGTACGACTGATTTTTCTTTCTAGACTCGAAACGACCACTTACGACGACGTCACGGCTCGCTCATACGTCATTACTTTGAAATGAAACACTTGAACACATTCATGCATGCATTATACGCACCCGAGAGCACGACGCGCGCGTATATGAGATCGAAGACGCGAAAGTACCTTTGTATGTTTCGTTGATACGAAGGGTGATGATATTTACAGTTCTAAGGCTAATTGCACAACTCTCACGAAACCTACTTCTTAGCTTCAAGAGCGGACGCACCGGAAATAATTTCGATAAGCTCCGTGGTAATGGCGGCTTGACGAGTACGGTTGTACAAGAGCGTGAGCTTATTCAACATTTCCCCGGCGTTCTTGGAAGAGGATTCCATGGATTGCATTCTCGAGCCCAACTCAGACGTGTTGTTTTCGAGCATGGCGTTGTAAAGCAACGCGCCCATCTTGAACTCGGCGAGATCAAGCAAAAATTCCGAACGATCCGGACCTTCGATTTCGTACGTATCAAACGCATTCACACCCTCTTCCGCAACCTTTTCGAGTTCGTCGTTGGACAAAATCGTCGCCACCGTCGGCTTGAACGCAATGGCGGACTGGAAGCGGTTGTAAATCAAGTGCGTCTTCGGCGCGTTCTTAGACATGATTGCATCCGCAATGCCGCACACCGTGGCGAACGTCAACGGTTGCTTGGTCGTATCGACGATAACGTCGTTGATTTGCTTCGGGTACAAGCGCGCGATTTGTGATCGCGCCTTTTCACCGATGACGTCCAACGCCGCCGCGCCGCCATTCATGTCATTCAAAATCTTCGTGTACTTCACCACGGTGGTGTTGATACCACCACACAAACCCTTATCCGAAGTAATCGGCACGACGAGCGTTTCCCCTTCAACCTCCACGGCCGGAGTATCCCCCAACAACCGCACGAATGGTTGAACCAACGCGCGCGACTGCTTCGCGCGCGTCTCCGCGCCCTTCAACCTCGACGCGGCGACCATCTTCATCGCCTTTGTAATCTTCTGGATGTTCCCTACAGACTTCATGCGAATCTGCACCGCTTGCAACGAAATGCTCCGCGCCCCGAACGGCGTCGCGTTACTATTCAACGAAAAAAACACCACCCAAAGTCAGTCATCCACAATCACACCCGCGAGAAACCCGTTTCTCCCCTCGTCGCGATCGACCGCGATCGACCGCGCACCTCGCGCCCCTTTCCCGCGCGCGCCTCGCGCCCAATCCCGCGCCACCGCGTGACACACATTTCCACGCCACCATCCACGCCATCACCACCCCCGAACGCGCGTCGCGCGCGTCACGAATACGTACCATTCCCGCGCCGCGAACGGCGCGCCCCCGATCGCGGTCGTCGGGCGCGTGAAGCTCCCCGCACCGACCGACGGCCCTTGCGCCACGGCGCCGCGTAACGCGCTCTGCGCGGTGCGGCGAAACCCTTGCGATGCGCTCATCTCGCGTGCGATTGACGTCGACGGTCGGCGCGCGCGTGCGAGACAGCGCGAGCGAGCGAGCGTCGTCGTGTGACGCGCGACCTAGAACACGACGTCGGCACAAACACGCCATCGGCCAATCGTGACCAGGAGAGAGGGACTCGGGGTCCAGGGTGTTATCACACTGTCAAAACGGTGCTCCCTCGGTCGCGCCAGCAGTGCGTCGTCGTCGTCGGCGGCACTTCTCGGCGTCGCGGCGCGCGGCGAGCGCGTCGTCGTCGTCGCGATGGCGTCCACCGCCGCGTTCGCCGACGCCGCGCACGCGCGCGCGGCGATGGAGGAGTGCGTGATACGCTTCGTCCACGGCGCGCACGGGGCGTTGGAGGATGTCGCGGCGCGGTGCGTGGAGGAGGTGTTCGTCGGCGCGGAGGCGCGCGCGCGGTGGGGCGCGCACGAGGTCATGGGCGAGGATGACGTCAGGGCGTATGTGAAGATGGTGACGTTTCCCAAGGCGAGCGTGAGCGATAGGTTTGTGGCGAGACCGGGGTTTCAGTTGGCGTTGCGATTGCCGCATTACGCGGCTCCGCCGGCGCCGGCGGTGGAGGAGGAACCGGCGAGGAAGAAGCAGAGGATGACATCGGGTGGGAAGAGGATGGCGGGGAGTGTGAGGATGGCGACGACGTCGGTGAGTGCGAGTGGACCTGCGAATCATCGGTTGGTGACGCGAGACGGCGAGCTCGAAGCGCTCGCGGTGGGAACGTCGGAGACGAGCGCGGCGTTTCGATCGCAAACGGGCAAGCTCGAGCGCGCATTTGAGAAGATGGTCAAGGCTACGGATGAAGCAGAACAGGCGCAAAAGGATGTGCTCGGTATTGAGGCGGAGATTGAGGCTGTGCAGATTGAGCAAAGTAAGTTGCCGGCGCCGAGGCTCGACTTGAGCGACATGCCCGACTTTGATCTTCCGTACGACGTGTTGACGTACACGGGCGACCCGGATGATAGGCATGCGGTCTTGGCGCATAAAAAGCACATAGACCACGAGATCGAACGGTTGAAGCTAGCAAAAGAGGATTGGATTTCAAAGAAGAGAAAGGATTTGAAGCGCAAGTCAAAGAAGATGGCACCCGAGCTGAAGCAATTGATAAACAAGCTTGAGGCGACACAGCGAATCGCAGCGCAGAAGCTAGAGAAGGCGGCGAAAGAGTCCATGCATGTCGATCGAATTCGTTCGGAGATGGGCATGGCAATCGAGCGTCGAACTGAGCAGGCGATCGAGCGCGACGTCAAAAAGGAAGCGCAACGTTTGGAGCGCGAATTGCAGAAGCGAAAGAGAGAGGATGCCAGGGAAGAGGAGCGACGTGTAAAGGAAGAGCGCATAGCCAAGGAAAGGGCGCGTCCCAAATTTCCTATGGAAGATATAAAGCTCATCGAAGTCGACAAGCGCATGGCACAAGAGGATGGTCGAGAGCCCTGGCCGGATGTCGTGTCTGGCACGCGCTGGGAAACCACGAATGAGATGCTCCAAAAGATTGAAATCACCGAGTTCCTGAATACGTTCGGCGGTGATATCGGCGGCGATGGTAAAAATATGACGGTTGACACGTTCGAGCGTGCAGTCGATGCGTTTGATGCGACGCAATTGTCACGTATATATATTATGCTGTTGCACGTCGCGCTCGACTCGTTAGTTTCGCGGTACAAGTCTTTAGTGACTCTTTGGAGCGAGTGTTTGGACATGGGTACATACCCGGAGATTTTGTTGCAGTACGCGAAGTCTAAATTCCACGCTGCTGGCACAGTTGATGAAGAAACACTGAGAATTGTGAGTTCGTTACAAACGAGAACGGTCGGCGAATGGTCGCACTCAGAGCATTGTCACGTCCTATCTTGGCTCGTGAACGAATGTTTGGACAGTAAAACAGTCCATAACATAATTGACACCCGCATTAACGAGCGCGCGGCGCTTAGTAAGGTGATTACGAAAGCTAAACGCGCCGCTGAGTTGGCAAAGGCCGAGAAGGACGCCGCTGCTGCCGCACAACAAGCCCAAGAAGCGCAAAACGGTGAGAATGCAAATGATGAAGAACCCACCGAAGCAGTAGAAGATAAACCGACAGATACAGATGTTGACGCGGGTATCGCCACAGTGCCATCACCAGAAAACCCCGAAGAAGTCATAGATCCGGAGGAACAGCGAAGGAAAGAGAAAATGTTTCAACTGCGCACTCGAGCGCAAACCATCGGCCATGACCGCAATAGAACGGCGTACTTTTGGAATTTGGCGCAAGATAGCTCGTGCATTTACGCACATCACTCCGACGATACATGGTCAAAGATTTCATCTGAAGCCGAGTTGGCTGAAACCGAAAAAAGCTTGAATTTGAAGGGCATACGCGAACTCAGATTGTCAAAGAACATAACGGCTATTCGCAACGACATCGTCAACAGGATGAACATTGCTGCAGAAATCGCAATGTTCCCCGCGAGCGTTCCCGTGAAAAATCGGGAAAATGTTGAAATGTGGACGCAGAGTGCGCAGCGCGAAGTGCACGCGTCGAATTATATTCGTAACGCGTTGTCTTTGTTAATCAGGGACATCAAGCAAATCGCCGACGTTTCTCCCGATGGTACGCGGTCTGGATGGCGAACATGGACGCGAACGTTAAGCGAAGCGAACAGCAAGGCTGAACTTCTCCAATGCGCATTACAGATGGAAGAGGCCATCTACGCCATGTCGGATGCGCCGCGAATGCTCCTCAGCGGTAAGAACGCGCCTGCCGAATCAATCATTCAATGGACGAATGACCAGTTGCACGCGCAGAATGGCGTGAGTAGCGATGTTTACGTCAAACAATCGGGTGAGTCACCAGATGATGGCGAAATCACCAGAGACGAAGACGAAGACAAAGATAAAATAGAAGGAGATGCCGTTGCGTACGTGCCATACGATAACGACTGGTGGGAGCTCATTATCCCCAGCGATACTGCGAACGCCAAGCGTCGACTTTGGAGAACTGACCAGGAGCGACTTATTTGGCAAGAGGCAATGAACAAGGCGAATTCCATCGCGCGACTCGCCTATGGCGTCGCCATGCTTACCGCCTACTCTCGTCAGCTCATCCTTGTCCTCGAACGACAAAGGCAAACAACGGCGGCAGCCGTGCTTAAAGCTGAAGCCTTGGAAGACCGTGCATTCATGTACGAGAGAGGCGGGTACAAGCATTACTAGCGAAATAGATTTAGTTTTTGTAGAAGTGAATTGTTTTCGAAGTTATTTTACAACGCTCATCATACGCACACATAAACACAAGGCGAATTAAACTCGTAGTTCAGAAGAAAACTCAGTCATCGTGAGCGCCGCGGCATTGAGCGCCTTTACTCGAGCGCGCGCTTCCTGTCTAAGCTCAGCAATCTCAGGATCTTCCATCAAGAGGTTCTTCATAATGCCGGGCTGATATAGCACGCCAATGAGGTGTTGACGTAAACCTCTAGACACCGAATTCACGAGAAAGTGCATGACCGCCTTCGGGACTGTGTCTGCGAGAATACCGCGTGCGATGCGGTAGTAGCTTCCCAAAAGCGTTCTGGTGACCATGACTTGCAGGAACTCTTCGTTCGTCTCGCACGCATTGGCGTTCAGCTTTTTTGGCGGCTCTTTCAACTTGACTGTACCATTCTCAATGCTGTAATGTCTCTTCGATGGGCTCAAAACTCCACTGAGCCATTGGCTGGTCTTTTGAATCGTACCGGAGACGACGTCGGCGTTCTCCTTGTTTACGCCCTTGTTCTTGCTAGATTTGTTCGCCGCCTCCGCAGCTTCTTCCGCTTCAGCATTCATGCGCGCGTCAATCGCTTTTTGTGCTTGTAGTAATGCCGCAGGCCCACCGACAAAGTCGGGATGAGACGTGTTAATGTGCGCGAGCTGGCACTCAACCAAATTGACAATCATTTGCACCGCGGGCTCTAAGCCTTTGGACAAAAATTCCTTGCACGTCTTTTCAACCGCTTGCGCGAGATGCGGATACACTTGCGCAACCTCTGGCGGAACGCACGACGAAGCCATCGCGCACAACTCTTGGTGCACGAGTTCGGCGCATTGCTTGCACGGGTCAAGCATCTTTTCTATGCACTGACGCGCGAGTTGCTCGAATGGCTCTTCGGGCACGAGAAGCACCGCCTTGGTGCCGGCGGTGTTTTGAATCTTTGTGCGAATATGCTCGTCCGTCATCGTTGCCGTTGGATCAAGTTCTAGTAAGCCCTTGACGAAGATTTCTTGGAGAACGTAGTGCACGCGCGCGCCACCTTCGAGAATGTCGATGCTCAAGTTTGTGCTGCGGCCCTCCACCGCGGCTTGCAGACTGGCGGCGTATCGCTCGAGTTTTTGGAGCACGAGCGCAGCGCGTTCAGATTCTGTTTCTGGAATATCCGAACCATACATTGCGAGTTCTTTTTCCGCTTCGGCGCGCCTATCCATGATTCGCGCTTGTAAGTCTGGGAGCAAGTTACCGATGTGTTTGGCGAGCAAATCGCTCACGTTTCGGCTCAACGCCTTGATGCCGCAGTGCTTGAGGACTTCCTTGTACTCGGCCTTGGATCGAAAGAACTCAGCCTCAAGCGCGCGCGCCTCGTGCATGGGGCGGCGATCGTTGATATCCGCCTGGCAACGGTTCACAACTCCGACGTAGCCCAATCGCAATGGCACGACTTCACCCTTCAAATACTTCACCGCGCTCGTCCCGCGGTCCATAATGTCGAGCTTGGTGACGACACCCAGCGTTCGAAGTCCATCCGGATCAACCTGCTTGGATAGCGTCAGCGCATCACTGTTCGCTAAATCTGAATTCGCTGGAGTCACGGCTAAAATCAAACACGAATCCTTCTTAATGTAACTCAAAATCATGTTGCGAATCTGCGTCTCGATATCCGGCGGTTGGTCTCCGACGGGCACGCGCGTGATCCCCGGGAGGTCCACCAACGTCATAGTCAGCACATTCGGCGAGCAAATCTTCAAACGAATCTGCTTATCGCTCACACCTTTATTCACACCAGTCGTGCGATCGGTCTCGGCTTCAATCTCTTCACGAATCGCCTCGAAATCGGTAAACATCTCACCCGGTCGGTGTAAAAACTCGCCCCACTCCGTCGGTCCGTCTCGCGCCGCCGGCGTGTGCACGAGCTGTAACAGCAACGGTCGTCGGGTACAGATATCCGGCCCGCGCGGAAGAAAATCACGTCCAACCTGCGCGTGCATCACACACGTTCAAAACGTCAGTCCGATTGTCCATGGTCGTCGAACGCCGCGCGCGTCGCGAATCGCTCCAGGTGTCAGTTCATGTTCCCCCTCTCTGGCTTTCGCGCGTCACCGATGCCCCACGCCGACGCCGACGCGAGCCTCGAACGCCGTGCGCGCGCATCGAACACATTTGTACGCACCAGCGCTTCGAGCACGCTCGATTTCCCGCTCGACTGCGAGCCGACGACGGCGATGCACGGTAAATCCACGAGACGTTTCCCCGACATCGCATCGCTCGCGAAAATATCCTGCAACTTGTTGACGAGCGGCACGAGTCCGGCGCCGAGAGTGGCATCGGACGACGACGACGACGCGCGTGCGCGTTTTGGGTGCATCGCGCGCGAGTGGCGTGCGCGAGTGGCGTGCGTGGCGGTGTGAAGATGTGATTCATGGTGAGTCCCCTCTGCATAAATGTCCAACTGTCATTTTCATAGCGACGTTTCGGTGTTTCTCAAATGGGTTGTGTATGGGTTACATGCGCGCACGCGCGCGAGCACAATGCTAATTCTATAGAGACATGCGATATATATGCGTGCGGTGATTCACGCAGAGGTGTGAATGGCGACGGTGTCGCCGTCGGATGGATCGAAACGGGCGAGCGGTTCGTCGTCTGGGGACAAACGCGTCGGCTCCGCGGAGTCAGCTGCGTGCGGTATGAGCACGAGCGTGGTGTCTGCGACGGGGATTTTGAACAGCTTGGCACATAAAAGCTTGAGTTTGCCAATCGTCGTCGAGCGCGGAAGTTTCTTGCGCATGGAGTGTTGGCTCGATTCTAGACGTAGAATGAGTTCGATGGATGCGCTCGCGAGCGTGGCGACGCCTGGAGCACGCGTCGCGTGCGTCACCAGATCCCCGTGTGTGTTCACTAACGCATCGACGCGAGGGTTTGTATCACTCACCACGGTGCGCGCGCTGGTGTCTAATGCGACGTCTTTGAGTTGTTGAAGCACACGGCGCAAGTATCGAATTTCTGAATCCTTGCGTTCCGCTGCGGTAACCATTGAACCATTAAGCACAGCCAATCGCGCGACGCGAGCGATGATTTCATGGCGTGCCGATGCACTCTCCGCAAGGGGATTGCCACTCAGTCGAGCTTCGACGAGCTCTGGGAAGGCATCAAGCGCATCGACGGAACGCCAGTCGCTCAGCGCGTTGTCGCCAACGAGCAATGATTTCAACGTTGGAAACACCGACGACGTACTTCGTTCAATCTCTCTCAGAGCGTTCTGAGACAAGTGTAGCTTTTGTAAGTTTGGTAGCGAGCGTCCGAGCTCTTCGACCTCGCTCCAATCCTTCACAGCGTTACCGTCCAAACTGAGCGTGTGTAATTTTGGAAACGGCGAATCCTTGCCTTTACGACGAAACGTCTCAATGCCATTCAAATTCAAGTACAACTCGCGCAGTTCCGGTAAATAAACGCTCAGTGAACACATTTCCTGCCACGTAATGTTCGTGTCGTTGAGCACGAGCACTTTCAAACGCTCGAAGCGGCCGCGCTTTGTCGAGTCGGTTTCATCCATCGACCACGATGTCGGTCGCATCCCAGTCAAATCTAACGCCTCCAACCTCGGAAACTCCTCGGCGAGTCTCAACACCTCGCTCCACGACGTGAGCAAGCTTCCAGCTAATCCTAAAACCTCCAGAGCGCCGGCGCATTCGCCCGCTTCTCCCGGAGGTCCAACCGTCGCCACGCGCGCGTCGTCCACGTACGCCCTCTTCATCTCTCGCAACCGTCTCTTCACACCCTCATCCCCGCAATCCATTGCATCTGCAGTGGTTTCACACAATTCCACCCGCACGCGGTGGCCGCGCACGGTGTGAATATACATGTCATCCTCTTCCCGTTCGTTACGCGGCGAGCGCGAGTACTTGTCCCAAAACGCCTCTACGAACGTCCGCGACGCATGCACTTTATGCGGGCGCACGAACGACGCCCCGTGCGCTCCAGCGCGAGCGTTTTCGCACGCAAAATATCGCACGCCGTCGTGTGCGCCGTCATGTTTGCCTCGTAACGGGTCGTCCCACTCCACGCCCAGCCACACGCCATCTTTATTCGCCATGGCGCCCACCCATCGCACGATGCCTCGATCTCCGTCCGTGGTCTCGACGCGGTCACCCACATCGTGCGATTGACGCATGGCGGCGCGCGCGAGACGCGCACGCGACGCCGCGCGAGAGGTGCACGCGGCGACCTGTGAGGTTGAGTAACTGTTGACCGTCGCGGTCAACGCCTCGGGAACGGGACGGGTACGAACGCGCGCGAGCTAAGCGTGCGATGTCGAATAGTACTGTACAATTATTAAAACAACCGCATTCTACGCACGTGTTACGAGGTGATGCGCGTGTATACATGACTCGTCGTCGCGGTGCGCGACCAGAGCCCGCTCGAAGACGTCGGTAGCTCTCGCGGATTAATCGCTCGACGGCGGCGCCCCCTTCGCTTTGAGCGCCTCCACGCGCGCACTCACGGCAGCTAACGCATCATCCATCTGTCGCAACGCATCCGTCGTGAGCTCACACTCCACCACGCGCGCGCGTGCGCCATCGTCATCGCCATCGTCCGCGCCATCGATGAGCTTTAAACTCAACACCGCCGCGGATTCGGGCGCAGCCTGACCGTCGCGCGCGCCCGCATCGTCGCTCGCACCCTCGCTCTCGCTCGCACGCGTCGCTTTCGAACTCACCACGTACTCCACGCGCCAATCCACGCCATCTAAACGCGACGGCGACATGGAGCTCGTCGTCACACACTGACGCGCCCATCGCCATGAAAGTCGTCGTCTTTGGCTCCGGCTCCTTTGGCACCGCCATGGCCACCGTCGTCGCGCGCAACGGCCACGACGTCGTCATCCTTACCCGTCGCCTCGACGTCATGCGCGCCGTGAACGCCGAGCACCGCAACCCGACGCACTTGACGCACTTTGAGCTGCACGAGCGCATCACCGCCGATGTCGATGCAGCTCGCGCGCTCGCGGGCGCCGACGCCATCGTGCACGCGATTCCGATGCAACAGACGGAGGCGTTTCTGAACACCGTGCGCGCACACATTGCGCCGCACGTGCTCGTGGTGAATACGTCCAAGGGATTGCGCGAGGATACGTTGGAGCTCGCGCACGACGTCTTTGCCCGCGCGCTCGGGCCGGGACAGCCGTGCGCGTATTTCGGAGGTCCGACGTTCGCGAAGGAGCTCATGCTCGGCACGCCGAGCGGTGGGGTGATGGCGGCGAAGGATATGGAGACGGCGGCGCGCGCGGCGCGATTGTTTCGAGGGCGCGCGATGCGCGTGTATCCGAGCGAGGACGTCGTCGGCGTGGAGCTCGGCGGAGCGTTGAAAAACGTGATTGCCATCTTGTGCGGGGGATTGGAGGGTATGGGGCTCGGTGTGAACGCGCAGACGTTACTCGTGACGCGGGGGTGTCGAGAGATAACGCGCTTGGGCGTGGCTATGGGTGCGCGAGAGCACACGATGGCGGGGCTGTCGGGGATTGGTGATTTAATGTTGACGTGTTTGGGCGACGCGAGTAGGAATAAAGCCGTCGGCGTCGCGTTTGGGAAGGGGCAAAATATTGGGGACATTTTAAATGCGCGCGCGCAGACGCTCGAGGGAGTTGCAGAAGGAGTTGCAACAGCACCTGCTGCTGAACGGTTGGCGGCTAAGCTCGGCGTTTCGGCGCCGATGATCGCCACATGTGCTGCGTGTTTGCGCGGTGAGCTCGACGCTCAGGGTGCGTTACGACGGTGCATGGAATTGCCAATCAAGCCTGATGAACCGCTCGTAGAACGTAAATCGTTCAAGAACAGGGTTATTAATATCGCCTCGCACGTCGCCGTCGCGGTGGTTACGGCGCTCGTGGTATCGAAAAGACGTCGCAAATCACATTGAGTCGGCGATAGCGGCGGCGTCAAGAGCGGAAAAATAAAAAATCGGCTCAATAGTCTCGCGTTGTTTCATGTACATCATAGCATAGCATTACAAAATCAAACCTAAATATATCCATGTCATATTTTGTATGAATTACGACGCCTCAAGAGCTCCGAGACTGTCGACGACGAGTCGAACGGCGTCAACCAACTCGGTCGACGTCATCTCGGCTCCGGCATCCGGTGCGCACTCCAGCACAGCGTGATACAACTCATCACCACCCTCGAACTCCGCCGCCAAATCATCACCCGGATAGCAAAACTTTTTCAACTTGGTCATCTTCGACGATGCGTCGCGCTGGGTCTTAAAAAACGCCAACGAATCGTTCACACCCGCCACAAGCCTTTCCACACTGGCGTTTCTAGTCGCCTCGTTCAGCGCCGCCTCAGACATACACACCACTCGTCGGCGGCACGCCATACTCATGCGCATCACGAGTGCCGAGCACGCAGCAGCTTGTACACGCGCGCCAGCCGTCGTGCTCTTATGCGCGGCGCTATCGCACACGCCGGCGACGAATTCACAAAATTTCGCGTTTTCGGCGTATCGCACGCGCTTGATTTCGCTCGCCTCGCCATTCGCCGCGCTCAGCGCCCCCGTAGCTTCAACGAACCCAATCGCCGCATTCATATACGCCTCCAGCACTGTCCAATCTACTGGTTCGCGCTGAGCCTTGCGTTTCGCTCGCAACGTATCCG